>Ga0213865_10002776_pt1 | contig 10955 bp, 8 predicted proteins | sample PICome_6_FD_160100 | JGI IMG/M metagenome (GOLD analysis project Ga0213865, IMG submission 160100) | Coastal seawater microbial communities near Pivers Island, North Carolina, United States - PICO282 | ecosystem: Environmental > Aquatic > Marine > Coastal | place: USA: North Carolina | collected...
CCGTGCCTTTCATTGGCGGCCCCATTCCCGTGGCGCCCGGCGCTGAAATCTGGTCTGAAGAAGAGGTCGTTAATCTGGACCTGCCGGGCGTGGATTTGCGCAGGGTGCGGCTTGGAGCTGGCGCGCTGGTGGTGACGGCATCTACTTCGGTACAGGGGCCGTTGGTCCTGCGCTACACGATCGATGATGGCGCTTTTCCAGCGTCTGTGAACGGGGGCAGCAATGAGGTGGTCCTGGAAGTCTTACCGGGCGGTCCCTCCCAATTCACCTTGCCCTTGACAGGGGTCGAGTTGGACCTTGATGGCGCAGAAAACCTCGACTGGAGTCGACTGGTCACTTCATGGAGCGTTTCTGTGTCCGAGGACGCGACCACAGAGGTGGGGTTGTTTGGCAACGACATGTTGGAACTGGATGTGGCATTTTCTGGGCTGGAAGTGGCCCAGGTCGAGGGGCGTTTCGGTCACCGGATGCTCAACCTCGGCGATACGTTGGACATCGAAGGTGTAGCGGCTTTGCAGGACCTGCAGGTCGGCTGGACAGCACTGGAGTGGGAGGTGGTTTTTCACAACACCGCGGGCTTAGACCTGCTGCTGCAATTGGAAGGGCTGTCTCGCCTGGACAGCGGCGAAGTGGTGGTGGTGACCCCACTTGAAGATCCAGCATTGGAGGCGCCCATTTTCTTGACGCGCGGGGTGGTCAATGAAACGACCGACATGGCCCATTGGGAGGTGTCACCCTCAACATCCGAGCTGATCTTGGGTTCAGGGTCCAGCACCTTGCCCGGTTTCCTTTCATCCATTCCTGATGCTGTCATTTTCGACGGCGCTGTGGAGGTCAATCCCCTGGGCGATGTGTCCGGAGGGCATGACCGCATCGATCTGTACCGGCTGCCTGAGATTGATTGGACGGTCAGTGCGCCACTTGAAGTAGGAGCATCCAATGCACTGATTATAGACACATTGGATATCGATATTTCCGAGCACATTGAGTTCGATGGAGACGTCGTCTTGAACATCGAAAACAGCCTGCCTGTGGGTGCTCAACTGGAAGCGTCGCTCGTAGATGTGCCCCTCGTTCTGACCTTATTGGAGGGTACTGGCGGGGTGGCGGAGTGGATGTCTTGGCCCGCCTTGACGGTGGCGCCGGGAACCGGAAATCCGGAGGGGCCTGTCGGTTCTTCCTTCACGTTTTCTTTGGAGCCTATTCAGTTCACCGCGATGCAACTTGGGGCCCGTTTGGCCGTGCGGGTGCAGTTGGAGACCCCGCCATCCGGCGCGCGATTTGATGCCGATCAAGGGTTGCTCATCCAAGGCCACCTTGATGGTGATGCCGTCATCATGATCGAATGATGAAACGCGCAATCTTCATCGTTTGGTTGGGCTTCGGTGCTGTGGCTGCGGGGCAGTCCGACAGCCTCGACCTGACAAGGGTGCAGCGCTTGGACGTGTATGCGGAGGCCTGCTGGGGCTCCAATGCGCTCAACAAGTTTGTTTTGGCCGGTGCGGCTTTTGGCGGGGACATCACCAGTCCCGTGCGTTCGCTGACTTCCTTGACCCACGACAAGGGAGCGGGTTTTGCTGGAGGGTGGATGCGGTCGGGTGTCCAAGCGGTCTTGCCTGCCATGGAGTTGGTCGATCCCCCGCAAATGGGCCGATGGCAAACCGTGGTAGGGCTTGAGGCTTCCCAATGGGCCGCAGCGGAATGGAGCCCGGCGGCGGCCACCTTGGCATTTGGTCCACACGGCATCGGGCGCGGAGGCAGTTTGGCCGAGACGGGGTATTTATGGATGTCAGCGACCATGTTGCGCATCGGAGGCATTCGAACCACTTCCAGACCGGTGCGCGGGATCCCCATGAACTTGACCTTGGAATGGGGTGTGCGCATGGGTGAATTGCACCGCTCTCTCGCGGCACGCATCGGGCGCAACAGCGAATACAGTTGGGACGATGAAACGGCAGCAGCCAGTATAGAGGCGCATCAAATACAGAATTTGACATCGGGCAGCGCAGTGGCCTTGGATTTGGCCATGCAATGGGCAGAGGCCGATGGCGGTCATGGACGTCCCGACACCTGGTCAGTGGCCCTCCGGAATTGGGGGCGAGGAGGCCGCTGGCAAATGGAATCCGCCCAATGGGACACGTCATTTTCCACCCCGGGCTGGGCGCTGATTTCCGGAGCTGCCCCTGATTTCTCAGGAGCCGCAGAGCGCGATACTTTACTGGGTGGCTTCAACCGGCGTTTGCCCAGCACTGTGACCTTCCGATGGGAGCGCAGGGCCATCAGGACGCCGGGTGTGGTGTGGTCCCTGACGGCGGAGAAATTGTCCATCGCACCGCGGTGGGAGTGGTCGCTGATGCGGCGCACGGGTCGAGGGGCCATCCAAACAGAGGTGGGGCTGGCATATGGCGGCTTTGGCGGGGCCTTCATTCCATTGAACTTGAACTTGCCCTCCCGGGCGGTTCGCCAACACCGCGCCGGCGGTACGCTCGCCATCCGCACCCGCTGGCTCGCTTTGGCGGGAACAGGGGGGCGCATGGGACTTGGCCTCCATTGGCACCGCACCTTCTAAGCCTTCACGACCTTCGCACCATGGAACGCAACCTTCAGAATTCCGGTTGGACCGCAGGCGACCGCCTGCAAATCATCGCTGGCCCTTGTGCCATCGAAGGGGAAGACATGGCCTTTCACATTGCCGAATCCCTCGTGGAGACGTGCACTGCATTGGATTTGCCGCTGATCTTCAAGGGCAGCTATCGCAAGGCAAACCGGTCTCGGATTGACAGTTTCACCGGCATAGGGGATGGCCGCGCATTGGCCATCTTGTCGCAGGTGCGGGAGCGCTTTGGCATCCCCGTCACCACGGACATCCACACCGCCGAAGAAGCCGCGATGGCGGCCGAGCACGTGGACGTATTGCAGATCCCCGCGTTTCTCTGCCGGCAGACCGATTTGCTCGTGGCTGCGGCCAACACGGGCAAAGTGGTCAACATCAAAAAAGGCCAGTTCCTCAGTGCAGAATCCATGGAGCACGCCGTGGTCAAGGTGCACGAAAGCGGCAACCCCAAGGCCTGGGTGACCGAGCGGGGCACCACCTTCGGCTACCAGGATTTGGTCGTCGATTTCCGAGGCATGGCCGCGATGCGGACTTTTGGACCGGCCATCATGGATTTGACCCACAGCCTGCAGCAGCCCAACCAGAGTTCTGGTGTCACAGGCGGTCGGCCAGAATTGATCGCCCACATGGCCCGCACAGCAGTCGCCGCAGGCGCCGATGGGGTCTTCATCGAAACCCATCCCGACCCCGCGACCGCCAAGAGCGATGGCGCCAACATGCTTGCTCTGGAGCGCTTTGCCGGCCTCGCCCAGCAAATGAAGACCATGCGCGGGGCCTACCTCGAAGCCACCCGTTGACCCCATGCGCCTGCTGCTCCTCTTTTTGGCATGTTGGCCCTTGGTGGTCTTGGGACAAGGCCAGGACTCCATCGAAGTCCGGGTATTCGGCGCGGAAGGGGTGGACACGGCGACGGCGCTGTGGGTAGATGATGACGGTTGCGTTGTGGCAGGCGAGACCACCTCTGACATTACGATGGCTGAAGGCCAGGCGTCTTGGGCGCCAGGAGGGCCTGTCGGACAAAAAGGCTTTTTTGCGGTGCTCGATACCGCGTTGGATCACGTGTGGTCGTTTTCGTTTGCCGGTGATCTCGATGCCCCTCTGGGGGCTCCTTCCACACTGGCAGTCCGCGATGTAGCGCGCAACAACGAGGCGGTCTGGGTGCTCTACGATGCGCCGCGGAATGGACAGTGGCAAGGGCATTTGATGGGAGTGCACCCCGAAGAGGGCGTTGTCGCTGAGTTTGACCTGGGCAGCACAGGGACGGTCACCACTTGCGCGCTGGTGCCTGCGGGTGGGGAGACCTTCATCGCGGTGGGCCACCGGCAGGAAACCTCAGCTCCCGCTTCCGCCCCTACGGGCCTGATGGCCGGGTTGTGGACGGGCAGCACAACGGCACCCGGCTGGGCACCCATTCCGGGCACGGAGGGGATGTCGGCGGCGGATGCATCTTGGCACAACGACACGCTCTATGTCGCGGTCCACCGCCACAATGTCCCAGAGGCGCCAGCTGCAGTGGTGATGATCGCGGTGGACAATGGCAACCCCGCTGTGGTCGGAACGGCCCCTGTCGCAGACCCTGCCTTGGCATTGACCGGCGTCACCGCCGGGCCCTTGGGTACCGCCTGGTCCGGGACGTTGCAGTCCAGCGATGGGTCGCGCGATGCGGTCTTCGGGAAGCTCGAAGCCAGCCCCAATCCAGACGCGCCGGATACGTGGTCCCACGCCTGGATTGCAGAAACCGCCAGCGATTCGGACCGCCCCGGAAGGGCGATCCTGTGGACGGGGGTCATCCTGCAGTGCGCCGGCCACAATACCAACGGAGACGATGCCGCGTCAGACGCGCTGGTGCAACGTCGGTTTGGCGAGACCGGGGCCTGGTTTGGGGTGCACCTTTTCGGTGGCAGTGAAGACGACGATGTGCGGGCCTTGGCACGCGATGACCAAGGAAGGCTCTACGTAGCCGGATCGAGCAACAGCTGGTCGGCTTTGAATGCGGGCAACGGCAGCAGTGATGCCGTTCTATTTCGGGCTTCTTCGTTTGAACTGGATCCCGATTTCGCTTACCAAGCCGCAGAAGCCGTCTTGCCCGTCGACCTCGCCTTTGTGGGCATAGCGGAACGCGGAGAGTCGCCCCGCCATTTGACGGGGGTCCAAAGCGGCAGCCCCATGCCCATGGCGCAGGGCGTCCACTGGATGTTGCACGACATCGCGGGAGCGCTGGTCGCCCGTGGCGAAGGCCCTGCGCCCGTGCCATCTAAGCCCGGTCTATTGCGGTTGTCCGCGGCCCATTCAAGTGGAACAGAGCACACCTGGATTTGGGTGTTGGACTGACCCCGATCCAGGGTTGGCTGTACCGATGAACCGACTATATTTGCGCTCCCGCTTCCGAAGGGAAGGGGAAACCACCTTGTGGAGGGGGTATAGCTCAGCTGGCTAGAGCGCTTGCATGGCATGCAAGAGGTCCGGGGTTCGAATCCCCGTATCTCCACAACGACAAGACGGTGCGCCCTCCGCGCACCGTTTTTGTTCGGCTCCGTAGTTCAATGGATAGAATAAGGGTTTCCGGTACCCTAGATGCAGGTTCGATTCCTGCCGGAGCTACCACCGGAAGACATCTGATTCACGAGCAAGGCCCGCCCCAAAAGCGGGCCTTTTTGTGGGCTTAAATTTGGCGCATGCTGAGGGTGATCTTTTGTGGGCTGTTTGCCATGTTCCTCTCGGCCTGTGTGCCCTACAATGAGAACATCGTGGGGCGATTCTCGCTCGATGAAGCGGGCAGTTGCGCTTCTTGTGTGGAGACTGGTCCGCAGGTGATGACGTTTCGAGAGGTCCAAGGGGAGCCGCCTTCATTTCGCTATCGGTTCGATTTCGAAGGGGAAGAAGGACACGCTGGCGCGTATCAATTCGTGGCCACGGATTCCTCAGATGTAAGCCTGGTCCTTTATCCTGACAGTGCAGGTGTTTTCCACCAAGACCTGATTGGCGAGGCCATGTTCACCCAGTATCGGCTGCGCTCTGGTGTGATGCGATCGCCTTGCGGCGGCCTGTTCAAGCAGTGCAAGTGGCGGCCTTGATTCAGTGGTTCGAATAGAAACCTGCCAAGGAAGTAAACCATGCCCGCGTATTTTTCGCAGCATGGATAGAAGGGGAATCAGCTCGGCGGCATGGGGCGTTGTGCTCTTGGCGCTGCTCGCGCAGCAAGGGGGCTCGGTGAGCGCCCAAGAGGACGGGGTGTCGCTGACGGTGCTGGGCAATGTACAGGACGGGGGATATCCCCACATTGGCTGCGACCGCAAAGACTGTCGCAACTTGTTTTTGCGCCCGGCAGGGGTGCATCAGGTGGTGTCCTTGGGCGTCGTGGATGCACGGGAGGGTCAGCAATTTCTTTTCGAGGCCACGCCCGATGCCGCGCGCCAAGCCAGCCAGCTTGCCCAAGTGGACGGAGCCCATACTGGCATGCCGGACGGCATCTTCTTGACCCATGCCCATTGGGGGCACTATTCTGGTTTGGGGTTGTTGGGTCGTGAAGCCATGGGAGCCGATGGGGTAGAGGTGTTCGCGATGCCGAGGCTGCGTGCTTTCCTTGAAGAAAACGGCCCCTGGAGTCAATTGGTGGAACTGGGCAACATCGCCCTGACCACGCTGTCAGCCGGTATGGCCGTTCAGCCTACATCCCAATTGACAGTTACCCCTTTCTTGGTGCCTCACCGCGACGAGTTTTCAGAGACGGTGGGGTACAGGATCGAAGGGCCGAACCGCAGCGCACTGTTCATTCCTGACATCGACAAGTGGTCCAAGTGGGACCGCAATCTGCAGGAAGTCGTGACCACTGTGGATTATGCCTTTTTGGATGGCACTTTTCACGACGGCCAGGAGCTGGGACACCGCGACATGTCAGAAGTCCCACATCCGTTTATCGCAGAGAGCCTCGCCCTTATGGAGGCTTGGCCCGACAGCGAGCGTGACAAGGTGTTCTTCATCCACTTGAATCACACCAACCCCCTGCTTCAACCAGGGTCACCTGCGAGCCTGAACGTAGAGGAAAAAGGGTGCCACGTGGCGCGCCACGGTGATCAGTTTCAGTTGTGACCTCCTACCCGGCGTGGTTTGCGCCGCTTGAGGGGGAGCACCTTGGAGATCCGGTCAAAGCCATAGGGGCACCGGGGTGTCTCATGCTGATGCTCCAGGTGGAATGGGTCTTCAGACCTGACCGCGCCTTCCTCAGAAGCGGTGGATTGCCTTGCCGCCACATCTTCTTGGGGACTCCGTTGGTAGAAGAAGTTGGTGTGCGATTCGACCGCATTGTTGAACTCCCGGTGAAACTGTGGCGAGATGGAGCCGGAAAGGGGAGGGGTCAACCAACTCCAATCGCCATTTAATCGGCGCCCAGCGTCAGCTTCAATTTCACAGAACCGCTCAAATTGAGCGCCCAACTCATGGTGATCTCCAATCCTCACCTTCGCGGCATCAAAGCTGTGGAGGACAGCTTGGTTGATGGCTGTGAGCGCTTGGTCCTTCCACAATGTGCGGTCGGATGAGGTGTCCAGGCCCATGGCGATGGCGACGGGTTTTACCAGGTTGTATCGGCCGGCATCACAGAAGTTGCGGTTGGCGATTTCCGTGCCCATGTACCAACCGTTGAAGGGCGCACATGGATAGGTGATGCCACCAATGACAAGGGCCATTTCGCTGATGACCGGGATGGCATACCAGCGCAAGCCCAGCGCATCGATACCAGGGTAGTCAGGGTGTGTGATTTTAATCTCTGGAAACAGCTCGGGATGTGCCGCAAAATGATCTTCAGGCTCAGTCTCCTTGTCGTGAATCCAGATTGACCAAGGCAGCGGGGTGTATGCGCCGCGCTGCTGCGGAGCCCATCCTTGTTGGAGCATGCGTGCTGTAAACTCGGTCGAATGGGGGTCACCCACCACTTGTCCGTCTTCCTGCTCAAACCCGGCATACCTCAAGAGCTGGTGGTTGGCTATGCGGACAGGGTCCGGGCGGCCAGGCTCCCCTGGCTGACGTGGGGGGAATACACTGATGACGCTGTGGATGGCACCGCCCTGCCAAGCGGATGTCACATGCTCGTGCAAGGCTTGGAGGACGCCTTCGCGGTCTTCGATGTGCCTGCAGTCGCGCACCTTAAGCGTGCGCCACATGTGGCGCCCGATGCACCGGTTGCTGTTGCGCCAAGCCCATTGTACCCCGAACTTGAGCTCAGCCTCTGTATGGGTGTATGTGCCCTTTTCCTCGATTTCCCTTTCGATAGCTTGAAGCCTCGCGTCTCGACGTGTCGCTCCCATGTGGAAGCGCGTATCGTCGTCCATGTCAGACAAGAATATCTTGGCCTGTGTGTAGAGAACAGCGCTTTGTTTGGGGTCAATTGGCATGGAGGTACTGGTCCAACGGATTTGTCGGTGAAATGTTCAAGTAAGGTGAACAGGGTAATGCGTGAGGGGGGTGACAAATGTCATTTTGGACCATGATTTTTGTTAATCACCATTGAGAATTCTTGGGGTTTTGAACAGCTTCGGGTACTTGGGGAGCAACATTTTCGTCCCAAATTTGCGCCATGATTGACCGTTACCTCTCTCTTGGAGGCGCCATCGGCGCTGAACTCCAGCAATCCATTTCTCCAGCTGAAGCAGTGGCCTTGCTTAAGGATGGCGTCCGCCGCTCCACTTCAGGTGAACCCTCTAAGCGTCAAAGGGCGGAGCTGCTCAAGGATGCAGCTGGCGGCCAGTTTCCTTATGCTGCCGTTCTTTCTTGCATTGACAGCCGGGCTCCGGTGGAACACATTTTCGATGCGGCCTCGGGCGACCTGTTTGTGGCGCGTGTGGCTGGCAATGTGGCCTCTCCGGATTTGATTGCGAGCCTCGAGTATGCCACAAAGTATGCAGGCAGCAAGGCCATCCTGGTATTGGGACATACGCGCTGCGGTGCGGTGAAAGGAGCGTGGGCAGGACTTGAAGACGGTCATTTGACGGGCCTGCTGGGGCGCATTCAACCGGCTGTCACTGCGACAAAGGCCGAAGTCGGGGCTGAAGACAGCCTGTCCAACCTCGACCGTTGCTCTACCGTCAATGTTCAAGAGACCATCACCGCGCTGCGGAAGGAGAGTGCCATCCTGTCCGGCTTGGAGGCCGAGGGTGCCATCGCCATCGTAGGCGGGGTTTATGATGTGGCTACCGGAGAGGTGGCCTGGTTGGACTGAACCCGTGAAGGTGGTCCCTCCAGATACAGGAGGGCTTTTTTCAGGGTTGCGGAAGGTGTGCTTAATTGCCGGCATGATCAATAGAACTGCGGCGTTGTTCGCCACCCTTGCCTGGACAGTCTTGGCTGGGCACACGGATGCCTGTGCACAAACGTTGACTTGTGCAGAGATTCAAGGACAAGCTGATGTGAGCCCTTACGAGGGTCAAGAAGTAACGGTATCGGCCAAGGTCACGGATTACTTTGGGGATGTGTGGTACATCCAAGACGATTTCGGGGCTTGGAATGGTGTCATGTGCATCGGTCCCAACGTCATCATCGAGGCGAATCCCCCTTGGTGGAATGCGCCGCGCCAACCTGAGGTGGGGGATGTCATGGAATTGACCGGGACCATTGTCGAAGTCGATGGCAACACCCAGTTGATGGACATCACCGACTTCGTTTTCATCGATTATTGGAACGCTACCGCTGCCGGCACGGGTTGTACAATCGAGGAAATGATGGACGAGAGCCTCGAAGGAACCCGGGTGCGCTTGGACCCCGTGACGGTAATGTCAGCTCCGGAGGGTGGGGTGTGGACGGCTTCGGATGCCACCGGCACAGTGACCATCATCGGATTGGATACCAACGATCCCAGCAACAATGAGGATCCAGACGGGCCTACGCCGGGCGATGTATACCGCGTCTATGGTTCGGTGCGGCAGATTGGTGCTGAGTATGTGGTGGACCTCTCAGACATCGACACCCTCTCTTTGGTGGTCGGCCTCCAAGAAGAAATGGCCGCGGCATTGAGCGTCCATCCTGTTCCGACCTCCGATGTGTTGCATGTGCAAGGATGGAACGGTGCGCAACAATGGCAATTGATCGATGCCATGGGACGCACACTTCAATCCGGCAACGCGGGGGGCGCATTTGACCTGGACCTGACTTCCACACCCAAGGGGCGTTATTTCCTGAGCATAAGCCAAGGGGAAGTCACCATCCGCAAACCCGTCATCGTAGACTGACAGGCCAGAAGTGGCGTTCAGATAAAGGGCGTTGGTCCGTTGGCCTGCCCCAATAGGCCTTCTGAAATTTAGTCGTCCAAGGACTCGATGTAGTCCTGGTTGTCACGAACGCGCTGCATGGGGTTGCCCTTGGCACGGCCATAACTGCGGGTCGCATCATTGTACAGGTCAATCCGCTGCGGACGGACGTTTCTGGGCCAAGCATTGTTGGTCAGGTCTGTGTCTGCGGTTTCGAGGTAGGGGTCCAAGGTGATGGAGACCGCCTCCTTCGGCGTGACAAACACCTTGGTCACTTGCTTGCCGCCCTTGCGCCAGATTTCAGCAGGTACCCGGCGCACATCCGTTGTGCCATCTTCATAGGTGAAGCCGACAATGACGGGCATAACCAAGCCTCCAATATTTTCGAAAGTCAGCTGGTAGAAGTGCTTGCCATCGGAGAGCATCTTGAGCTCATCCTCGTCCAGTTGCGCCACATAGTCGCGGTATTCCTTGCGCTCGATTTCCATGACCTCGTACGGATCCACCGTGGTGTAGTGGTCGTTGAGTTCAGGGCGCTCTTCGAGCCGGGTGACCGGGATGTCCGTTTTGTCGCGTTCCAGTGAGATGTCCATGGGCTCGGCTTCTTCTTCAGAACGGGCCAGTGCCTTTTCTACTTCAGGATCGCCGCTGGAGATTTGGTACCACTGGATGTCTTGAAGGGCAAGGTCCACGTGGTCATTGGTGTAGAACCAACCGCGCCAGAACCAGTCGAGGTCCACACTGGAGGCATCTTCCATGGTGCGGAACAGGTCGGCAGGGGTTGGCCGCTTAAAGGCCCATCGCCTGCCGTACTCCTTGAAGGCATAATCGAAGAGGTCGCGGCCCATCACCGTCTCCCGCAGGATGTTCAAGGCCGTTGCCGGCTTCCCGTAGGCGTTGGGGCCGAATTGGAAAATGCTCTCGGAGTTGGTCATGATCGGTGAAATCCGCTTGGGGTCACCGCCCATATAGCTGGTGATGTTGCGCGCGGGACCACGGCGGGTGGGGTAATTCCGATCAAACTCCTTTTCAGCGAGGTACTGTACAAAGGTGTTCAGGCCCTCGTCCATCCAAGTCCACTGACGCTCATCGGAGTTGATGAT
>Ga0213865_10002779_pt1 | contig 10947 bp, 16 predicted proteins | sample PICome_6_FD_160100 | JGI IMG/M metagenome (GOLD analysis project Ga0213865, IMG submission 160100) | Coastal seawater microbial communities near Pivers Island, North Carolina, United States - PICO282 | ecosystem: Environmental > Aquatic > Marine > Coastal | place: USA: North Carolina...
CAGATATTATTAAAGTGGGCATCGGCCCTGGAAGTGTTTGCACAACACGGATCCAAACTGGTGTTGGTTACCCTCAGCTTTCCGCTGTTATTGAGTGCGCTGATGCTGCTCACGGTCTTGGTGGCCATATCATTGCGGATGGTGGCTGCACTACTCCTGGCGATGTAGCCAAGGCTTTTGCAGCTGGTGCTGACTTTGTAATGCTAGGCGGTATGCTTGCCGGACACGATGAAGGTGGCGGCGAAGTAATTGTAAAACAATTTGAAACTAACGAAATTATTAATACACAACGAAAAATTGAACAAAAGAAGTTTGTACAGTTCTACGGTATGAGTAGTGAAAGTGCAAACGACAAACATTTTGGCGGACTAAAGGAGTATCGCAGTAGTGAAGGAAGAACGGTTCTTGTGCCTTACCGAGGAGCAGTGGCTCGTACTATTCAAGACATTCTTGGTGGTGTGCGCTCTACTTGCACCTATGCTGGCGCAGTAACACTAAAACAATTATCAAAATGTACAACATTTATTCGTTGTACGCAAACACACAATGGAGTCTTTGAAGGCTCTACAATCGGAAAATAATATATGAGCTTACGAGCAATACAAGATAAAGTAATTGTAAAAACATTTGAAGCTGAAAAACAAACAACTGGTGGAATTATTATAGCCAATGCATCTAATGACGGTATTACTAAAGCAGAAGTAATAGCAGTTGGGCCCGGCGCTTATGATGAAACCAAAAAGAGATTTATTGCAACAACTACAGAAGTTGGAGATAAAATACTATTCAATCTTGGAGGTGGAGCAAAATTTACACACCAAGAAGAAGAATATGTAACTATTGTCGAAAGTGAAATAATTGCAGTTGTATTGTGATAAATAAATGTGTAAGAAAGACTGATTCTTTTTTGCATAGGCGGTACGCCGAAAGGGTACCTTACATTAATCTTGCTTATTATAAGGAGAAAAAAAATGACAAGACTAACAACTCTAGACCTACCTAACTTTCACAGAGCTACTATTGGCTTTGATAGACTATTTAATGAACTCGAAAGAGGATTTGCAAATAGTCCAAATGGAAACGGGTATCCCCCATACAACATAGCACAAATCGATGACGATGAGTATATGATCTCAATCGCTGTTGCCGGCTTTGGTATGGATAATCTTTCAATTGAAAAAGATAAAAATATCTTAAAAATTGAAGGTACTGCTCCTAAAGGAGACGATGATGTCAACTACCTACACAAAGGTATTGGCGGACGTAACTTCCGTAGAGAGTTTACACTTGCTGACCACGTAGAAGTAGAAAGTGCAAACCTTGAACTAGGTATGCTTAACATTCATCTAGTACGTGAATTGCCAGAAGAGTTACAACCTAAGAAGATTAAAATCAACGAAGGTATAACCATTGAAGGAAAGAAAGGCAAGTAATTGTCTAGGGGGAGTGAAATATCTCCCCCAATTATTAGGAGAAGCAAATGAATACTGAATTTATCGACGACATTCAAATTGATGAAAAAATCAAAAAAGTATCGCACGAACCAATAAAGTATAAAGTTGTATTACTTAATGATGATCAAACTCCAGTTGACTGGGTAGTTAAAGTACTCACACAAATTTTTAAACATACAAATGAAACAGCTGAAAAAATTACACTAACCATTCATACAGAAGGATCAGGGGTTGCCGGCATATATACATTTGAAATAGCTGAACAAAAATCAATTGAAGCTACAACCGCAAGTAGAAATCACGGTTTCCCCTTGCAGATTAAACTGGAGGAAGAATGAGCAAAATTAAAGAGCTCACTTGGGAACATCACAAAAATGCAGAGAGACAAGAATTCGCAAAATTAATGATGGGTGGCAAAATGCATCCCGACTTGTACGCAACTTACTTATGGAATCAACATAAAAAATATGACCTATTAGAAGCAATGTGTGGCGCACACGGTATATTTGCAGATATTGGTCAGAACTTATCACGTAAACTTTTAATTGAAGAGGACTTTCGAGAACTGTGGAAACACGATAACGAGCCTCTGATGGTACAAAGCACCATCGACTATCTTCAACATATGCGAGGTATAATGCACGACAGAGATGCACTTATGGCTCACGTCTATGTTTTATATATGGGAGATATGAGTGGCGGCCAAATGATCAAAAAGAAAATTCCAGGTGAAGGTCGAATGTATGACTTTGATGGAGACATACCTGCAATTAAAGATAAAATTAGAGAACTTACTACCGACGAAATGGCCGAAGAAGCAAAGTGGGTTTTTGATAGTGCAACACAATTATTTCAACAATTAATGGAGTTAGATCTTGAGCATACTTTGGAACCACTTGACACAGTGTCAGAATGACATAATTGACATATTTGAAGAATATGCAACTGAGATTGCAGAACCAGGACTAGACCACTTTAATAAAGAAGATGGTAGTTGGATTAACCGTGTGTATGCAAACGACAGTGTACGCAGAGCGCACATAGACGTTGTAGATGCACGTGAGTCTAAAGGCTTATGGATGATGCACGTATGCTGTTTTCCTGTGCTACATAACGATGCTCCAATATACGGCTTTGATGTTATTGCAGGTAAAAATAAAATGACAGGAGCGTTCCACGACTTTAGTCCTAGTGCAACTTTAGATCATCCAATGATAGACGGTTATAAAGAAAGTGTTGAATACTTTATTCCTAAAAAACAACGACAATTACCTGAATGGGCAACTAACATCTTTACAGATAAAATGCTTGCCGCAGGTAATGTAAATGATGAAGAAGAAGCGTGTGCTATTATTGACATTGCTCTTAATAATTTACGTGCTTGGTTTGACGAAGTCCCTCAGTTCAACGGCTTTGGTGATAAAGCTCTAGTACAAGCATCTCAAAATTATTACTGTCATAATCAGCAACAAAATCCACATACACCTAATGTAATGAAAAGTTTAGGGCTACCGGAAGAAGATGTAGAAGTGTTCTGTAGCGATATGCTGTTTCCTAAATTAACATAAATACTAAAAACATTTAGGAATATTCAATGCGCTTTAATGAGTTTAAATCAGTAGGAACAAAATTAGTTGCAGAATCAAAAGGATTCTTTGGTAGAAATGCTGGCGACAAATTTACACATCAAGACGGTAGGGAATATGCTATTGTGCAAGTAGTTGCTTACCCAGATGCACAAACAGGCAAATTTGAAACTCCCGAAGCACGTGATGAATACATTGAATTGTTTAAGAAAGAACACGGCGATGTAGAAATTGAATGGGTTAACAAGCCTGCAAAAAATATGCTTTCCTTTGGTATAGCTCAATTAGACGATCAAGACGGCAATCACGTATACTGGGGTAAGTATATGCAGTCAGTAGGTTTTGATCTTATGGGTAGTTGGGCAAATAAACAAACTCCTCCAGGTTGGGCATTACAAACTAAAGGTGCAAAAAAGTTTGCATCAGGATTTGATCCACAGCATTTAATTAGAACTGAGAATAGATTTAAAGGCGTCGACAGCATTATCAATACTGTTGAGAAAAACAGTGACGAACAGGTTGTAAATGTATTTAAAGAAGCACTACAAAATTTAGCACAAGGTCGCGGCGGAGTTGTGTTTCCACAAATGTACGATCAACAAGCAGCCATCCGTGATTACTTTGGAGAAGTAATGCAACCAGTTGCACTAATGGGCGGCGTTATCAAAGGTCAAGCAGAAGATGCTAGACAACAATTAGCAGACGGTGCTGAATGGAGAGACTGCGAAGTTTATTGGCCTATGGCAATGAATGCTGCATTATGCGATAGCTTTATGATTGCACCAAATGGCGCACAAATTGGAATTAGTTCAAAGGGTGGTCAAGGTGCTGCTGCAAGTTCAAAAAACTTACACGATGCTGTTCTTAAAGCACGTAAAAATGGTAACGAGATTATTGAACAAGGCGGAGTAGCAGAATTTGCTGCACAGTTAGTAAGTACCATTGCTGAAAATAATCAATACGAAGGCCCAATTGAAGTTGGTAAGATGTTAGATATTGATGGCATTGACGATACTCTAGATGCTGAAATTAAAAAATATATCAAAGAAGGTAAAAACAATCTTGAAGGACTAAGTCCGCAAGCGCAAAAGATTGCGGAACCATTCGCATTTAAACTTGAAACGAAGGGGTTTAACACAGGCTACGCATTGCTAAGTGCTGTAAGTAAAACTTGTGCAAAAGTTATTAATGCTGAAGACACTTTCTCAAAAGGTGCTATTGCACTACTAAACCAGTCAGACATTATCCAACTGTACACTAAGATGGGTAAAAGAGGCGATGATGCTGTACTTGGTGAATTTAAAGCAGTGTATCCGCCAACTTTCTCAGGCAAAGTATTACTTGAAGGCGGCAAGAACTACTATAGTTCACGTGTCGGCGGCAAGATGGCTTTTGCTATTGGCAAGAAATAAGCGGAAATCCGTACTTTTTCATTTTAGCAATTAAATTAGTTCTACCTATTTTTAATAGATTAGCAGCCTTAGATTGATTACCTTGAGTTTTTGCAAGTGCATCACTAATTCTATCACGTTCAAGCATTTCAACCTGGTCTGGTAAAGCTGTCTCAAACTGACGTTCTTCATAAAACTTTTCGAGATCGTTACATACTTCCCATAGAGCTTCTTGTTCTTGTCGGTTTCTTTCTGTTTCATTGTTCATAAAGTATTTATAAATCATTAACTAGGTGTAAAAAAATTTACACCAAACGATAAATAGTTATGTAAAATAGTACTACAAATATGTTTTCGGTAATCCAATAAATACAAACATACGGAGTTATTAATTATGAAAAGAATATTTTTAGTGCTAGGACTACTAGCTATACCATATTCAGCGCAAGCAGATTTGGTATGGGGATTTAAATCACCGGCTTTCCATTACGGCAACGGCTATTCTACACACGTTTTAAGTGTTGAACAGTTACAGCATAATCGTAAGGAAGATCGACGTAAAGAAGCAGAGGCAGAAGAGGCAAGGTTAGAACGTGAACTTGAGAATAGTACACTAAACAAGTTTTTACGTAATATAGAATCACGTATCTATGCTACGATTTCCAAACAAATGGTAGACGCTATGTTTGCCGATTGCGGAGATACTTGCACAAACACAGGTACAGCAGAGATCGAAGGCTCAACACTTACTTGGGTTAAAGATCCAACAACAGGCAGTATAACTTTAACAATCGTTGGTGAGGACGGTAGTGTAACCGAAATCACTATACCAGGTGCAGGGGAGTTTAACTTCTAATGCAAATGCTAAAGACGATTTTACTATTAGGGATTGGTATTGTATTTTTACAGGGCTGTGCTACGCACAAAAGCCTTATGGTACTAGAGGATACCCAAGACTCTCCAGTAGTACAAGTTAGTCCGATTGAAGATAGGCTAGCGGCGGTCCCCGCATTAGATGGACCAAAGATTACAATTGCTGTTTATGGTTTCAGAGATGCAACAGGACAGCGTAAGCCGGCGGATAATATCGCCAACTTGTCGAGCGCAGTAACCCAAGGATCAGAAGTATGGGTTATTAAAGCACTCCAAGATGTAGGTAATGGCGTTTGGTTTGAAGTAGTAGAGCGTGTGGGTATGGATAATTTGATTAAAGAACGTCAACTTATTAGAAGCACAAGGGAAGTTTATGAAAAACAACTTCCAAACGGTCCTACACCGTTGAAGCCGATGTTGTTTGCAGGGCTTATACTCGAAGGGGGCATAGTTGGGTATGACAGCAATACGGCAGTAGGAGGCGCAGGAGCAAGATACTTAGGTATCGGTGTGCAAACAGAATACAGAGTAGACACTGTAACTGTTGTAATGCGTTTAGTTAGCGTTAGTACTGGTAAGGTATTAATGAGCATAGCAACCGAAAAGACAATCGCGAGCTATAGGTCCGGAGCGGACATCTTCAAGTTTTTTGACTTGGGGACAAAACTTGTAGAAGCTGAAACCGGCTACAGTGTTAACGAACCAGTTAACTATGCAGTACGAGCAGCGATAGAACAAGGGGTGATTGAAATAGTACACGAGGGCGAAGCACGTGAACTGTGGAGATTTAAAGATAACACGTACACAGGAGAAATGCCTGCGATACGGCCAATGATACTAGACGAAGCATTAGAGAAATGGCCAGATGCAAGATTAAATTGCAGTGCAGACAACTATTGTGTACCAACTGAAGAAGAGGAAAGTATCCAATAAGACGAAAGTCGAGGGCAAATAAAATGAATAAACTTTTATACATAATACCTTTCTTGTTTGTAACTAGCACCGCTCTGGCTAATGATATATACATTACTCAAGTAGGTGATAACTTAGACTTAGACATAGTCCAAGATGGCACAGACAACGAAATAGGTGATTCAACAACAGATTTTACAATCAAAGGCGACGATATGACGTTTAGTATTACACAAACTGGTAACACTAACACTATTGACGCAGTAATTAACGGTGCTGATTATACAGGTACCTGGGACTTCTTTGGAGACTCAAATGCTGTAACATTAAACTGTGATAGCTTGGGTACACCAGGAGCAGGAAATTGTGAAAATGTAAGACTAGACATCGACGGTGACGGTGATGACAACACATATACATTCAACATTGGTGAAACAGCAGACGCTGGTGGAAGCATTGTCATATTTGATGTAGATGGTGACAACAACATTACTAATGTAACTGTAGATGGAATTGACAGTAGAATTACAGTAAACTCAGATAATTCAGCTTCACTAGCAACCACAAGTGCTAACAGTGACGAAGGTAATGCTATTACTATCAACTCGAGCGGTGGTGCAAGTTTAGACGGACACGTTATTACGCTAAACATCACAGGTGGCGGTAGTACATATGATATTACACAAAGCGGTGTTGATGGTAGCACAATTGATGCAACATTCTCAGGTGATAGTCAAGACGTAGATATAACACAGAGCGACTAGTATGAAACTATTAGCTCTCGCATTTATCGGCCTCCTGGCTACAATTTCTCAAGCTAGTGCAGAAATTGGTACAGTAACAGAGCTAAAAGGTTCTGGTGAGATTGTGCGCGAGAGCAACATAGTTGGTAACACCCAAGGTATAGCTCTACAATCAATGGACACGGCTAGAACAGACAAAGGCGTGATGCGCCTTGACTTTATCGATGATACTAGAGTTGATGTTATTGAAAACAGTATACTAGTCATAGACGACTTTGTATATGATCCATCTAGTGGCACAGGTAAATTAGATATGCGAGCCGCACTAGGTACAGTACGTTATGCTAGTGGACAAATTGCTAAAAACTCAAGACAAAATGTAAGAGTACGCACACCAAGTGCAACTATAAGTGTACGTGGTACAGACTTTATTATGGTTGTAGATGAAATTGGTGGGTCAATGGTTACCCTACTACCTAGTTGTGATAGTGCAGGATTCTGTGTAACAGGCGAAATCAAAGTAGAAACTGATGAAGGCTTTGTTATAATGAACACAGCATTTCAAGCAACACAAGTTTCACACAGTGGAGCACTTCCAAGCAAGCCTGTAATTATTAGCGTAGACGAAGATCAAATCAACAACTTGTTAATACTACGCAAACGTACAGTTATAGCAGAAGAGGAAGATCAAATACGCAAACGCACACGTAAGATGTTTGAATTTCTTGACATTGATGCACTAGAGTTTGACGAGCTAGATGAAGATGCTCTTGCAGAAACTATTAAAGATATTTGGGTAACAGATTTAGATTATAGTGTAGACTATTATTTAGGCGAACTACTAGTTGATATGATAGATCAATTAAATGCGGCATTAGCGGCATTATTTAGAGATGAACTAAAAGCATCAAATCAACAAATTTTTGAAGCACAAATGGGCGGTTATGATGAATCAACACGTATTACACTACAGATACAGGATCCTAGTTGGATAATACAAAGAACAAGTACAGACGTAAATAACTATATGAGATTGAATTTAAATCAAGAATATGGCTATCGTATTAATATTGAACAAAGTGACGAAACAGTATACGAATATTTGTTAGGTGCAGGTAACAATAAAATAGATATTAAACAGAGACAGTAATGAAGATAACAGGAACACATTTAGGAATTTTAGTAATAGCATTATACTTTGGTGCGCAGACCTGTAATGCAAATGAAGTCTATATAAATCAAGTAGGTGACAATCTTGAACTTACTGTGGTTCAAGAAGGCAGTGACAATCAAGTAATGCCGATAGATATAACCAGTAAACTCAACGGTGACGACCTAACCTTATCTATTACCCAAAAAGGTGATACAAATCTAATAGAAGGCAACGTGAATGGTAATTCTAATACAGGTGATCTAAGACAAACCAGCGATGACAATTTTCAACGTGTGAGTGTTGTAGGTTCAAACAATGACGTAAAAGTATATCAAGGCACACATTCCGATGGTACTGTTGATGTAGACGAAACTGGTGATCACGAAGCATACTGGACTGTGACTGGTGATAATAACAATGTTGAAAGTTATCAAACTGATGAAAACAGAGGTGGCGGCGGAGGAGCAGCACATCATCTGGCAAACGTAGTAAATGGTGATAACAATGTAATTGAGCATACACAAAAAGGTAAAGCAGGACACGATGGCTTTGTAGAAATACAAGGCGATGGCAATGATGTTGAGTTATTACAACGCGGCAATGGCGGTGTTAAATGGGCAGACATAGTTCTTGACGGTGATGGGCATACAGTTGACAGTGACCAAAGAGGAAGCGGCAGTGCCAATTTAGCATTAGACCTAACCAATAGTGGTGGCGCATACAGTGTAACTACTAATCAAAATACAAGTACAACACATAGAAGTTATAGTCTCACAGGTATTTGTACTAATGGTAATGGTTGTGCAGTAACAGTTACACAATATTAAATAAATACTGACAGCAGAGGGCAGACTGCTAGAAAGTAGGGCGTATTGATAGATCCATTCACCGCCGTAGCCGCGGCAACCACAGCGTTTAATACTGTAAAAAAATTCGTACACGCTGGTCAAGAATTTGAAAATTGTATGGGCCAAATGGGCAAGTGGTACACTAGTGTATCTGACTTCCGTAAAGGTCAGCAGATGCAAAAGAATCCTCCAATATTTAGAAAACTATTAGCCGCAGGCTCAGTTGAAGAAGAAGCACTCAATCTCCTTATCCACGAAAAGAAAATTATGGAGATGGAAAAAGAACTTCAACAAATGCTAAACATACGTTTTGGCTTTGGAACTTGGGACGAGCTAAAAGAAATGCAACGTAAGATTAGAGCAAAGCGAGAGAAAGAAGTTTATGCAGCCGCAGAAGCACGTCAAGCATTAATAAACGGTGTTGCTATTGTAGGACTGTTAATAGTAGGTTCAAGTATGTTATTTGGAATGTTTTATTTGATAGCAAAGGCCAAAGGAATGATCTAGTGATACACGCATTTATGCTAGTAGTGTTAATAGCAGACGCACAACAACCAAGCCCTATGTATTTTAGGAGTATAGATGTATGTCAATACTATGCAAAACGTATACCTAGACAGTACGGAAACTACGGATCAAAGTATCTAATACCCAAAGAACATAGAATAACTGCTTATTGTAAGCCTGTAAAAGTGCAAGACGGACCTTACATATACGATCATTAAATAAATACACTATGAGATGGATAAGTGAATGGTTGTTCAAAGAACACGTAGAACAGATAGTGGAGGACAAGTTTCAGGAGAAGCTACTTGAAACCTACCTTTACACCCGCAAGCAAGAACTTCAACAACGGATCGAAAAAGTTAGAAGCACACTCGATACACAAGCACACGGGATTCACCAAAATAAAACAAGAGAAGTATTGCCCAGTAGTGAGCTACGACGGAAAAACGAAGAACCCAAAGTACAAACGCAGACCAGTCAAACCGGGATAGATGACATAAAGGCAAAACTCTTGGGAAAGATGAAAAAATGATTAGTTTTGATGTAGAAAATATAACCAAAGGCATAGGTGTAGTAACAGCAACATTAGCAATGCTGGGTGGCGGGTATACTCTATGGGATAAACTTGAAAGCAAAGATATTCTTACTTGGGCACCAGAACACTTTGAAATTAGCAATGCACCTGTTGACGGAACATTTGATGTTATTGTTGCTCGTGAAAAGCACAGAGACGATTGTAGTGTTGAAGGGTTTACACTTGAAGTCAAAGACAGCAAGTATATGGTCCACACAGCCATTCCAGGTTTGACCAAGTTCTCAGGACCAGCTAGTGATAAGATTGATAAGTTTGGATTCACATTTACTATTGATGAAGAACACAGAAGTATGATTGATCCAGGACCAGCAACACTATTAGCACGGATTGATTACAAATGTCCAGAAGGACCAGTTGTTGTAGCATATCCAGATCACGATAACTTAAAGTTTGAGATAACAGAATGAAACGATTTTTAAGCCCTTGGTGGGCACTAATAACGCTAGGGCTTTTATTTTACGTTTTTAACAATCCAAATAACTTTTTACAAAGTATAAAACTAAACTACTTTGATCAGCTTATAGTTAATCAACCTACGGTTGAAAACAATATATATGTAGCAGAAATAGATGACGCTGCACTAGAACGATACGGACAGTATCCGTTTCCAAGAAACATATACTCAGACATTATCAAAGACATATACGACAGAGGCGCAGGACTTGTTGTATGGAACATTATGATGCCTGAACAAGATAGACTAGGTGGAGATGCAGAACTGGCCGAAACTATGCTTGCACTACCGGTTATTCTAGCAAGTCGTCCTAGCGATAAAACAAAAAACGATCCTATTAATCCTGGAGCAGCAATACTACAACCTCAATTCTTAGATCAGTTATTGCCATACGGTGGCATAATTGCTAATATTCCAGAACTTGAAAACAA
>Ga0213865_10002780_pt1 | contig 10945 bp, 10 predicted proteins | sample PICome_6_FD_160100 | JGI IMG/M metagenome (GOLD analysis project Ga0213865, IMG submission 160100) | Coastal seawater microbial communities near Pivers Island, North Carolina, United States - PICO282 | ecosystem: Environmental > Aquatic > Marine > Coastal | place: USA: North Carolina...
TCAAAAGCACCCAGAAGAAGTAGTCTTCTACACGCCGTGAGGTAGCTATGGCTCAACAATTACAAAGCATTAATCTGGTTGCACCAGCCTTCAAAGGAATCAATACAGAAGATTCTCCGTTGGCTCAAGACCCTTCGTTTGCTGACATTGCTGACAACGCAGTGATTGACAAGCGTGGCCGTATTGCGTCACGTAAAGGATACAGTGTTATTACAACGGACAAGACTGAACTGGGTACTGCAAAGATCAGAGCAATTAAAGAGTTTGAAGACAACGGCGGCAACACTAAAATTTTCTCTGTAGGTAACAATAAGATTATCAGTGGTACAACTACACTGGTTGATGAAACACCCGGAAGTTACACCATTACTCAAGACAATTGGAAGATGGTTAACTTTAACGACAAGATTTACTTTTTTCAGCGCGGTTACGAACCCCTTGTTTATGACAATGCTGGAGCAGCTGTAGTTAAGTTAAGTACCGTTACAGGAGCAGCAGGCGTTACGTCTGGTATGTACGGTAATGAAGTCTTAGCAGCCTATGGACGTTTGTGGACTGCGGACGTAAACAATGACAAGTCTACGGTGTACTGGTCTGACTTGTTGATAGGCCATGACTGGTCTGGCGGTACTAGCGGCTCTATCAATTTAGCTAAGGTATGGCCTGACGGTTATGACGAGATTGTAGCGTTAGCGGCACACAACGGCCTTCTTATTATCTTTGGTAAACACAGCATTGTGGTTTACAGCGGCGCTGAAGCACCAGCAACAATGGCGTTGTCAGACACGGTAGCAGGAGTAGGCTGTGTTGATCGTGACACTGTACAGCACACGGGTGCAGATGTTTTGTTTTTGTCACATACTGGACTCAAAAGCTTTGGCAGAACAATACAAGAAAAGTCAATGCCTATTACAAGTTTGTCAAGCACTATTTCTAAAGACATTATTGGTTTGCTGCAGAATGAAACAGAGTTCTTTCGTTCAGTGTACAGCCCAGAAGAAGGTTTCTACTTGTTAACTTTTACTGCTCAGGACACAACCTTCTGCTTCGACGTTCGAGGCACATTAGAGAATGGTGCTTATCGTGTTACTCGATGGCCCGGTACAGGCTTTACGTCTTACGGTAGAAAGGACGACGGTACGTTACTTATTGGCAACACGGAAGGCATTGGTCAGTACAGCGGCTACAGAGACAACGGTGAGAAGTACCGTTTCAAATACTACAGCCCCGGTTTGACCTTTGGTGATCCTTCACGCCTTAAGATACTTAAGAAGCTACGGCCTACAATTGTTGGTGCTAACAGTGCCATTATGTTTCTTAAATGGGCTTATGACTTTGGTACTTTCTTTCAAACAGCAGAGTTTACAGTAGGTAATCAGGTAACAGGTTACTTTAACGAAAGTGAGTTCAACAGCACAGCAGAGTTTACAGGTGGTGATCTTACGTCACGCCGTGGCATAAACACTACCGGAGGCGGTGGAGTTATAACAATTGGGTTGGAAGCAGACATAGACGGTTCAGGTTTGTCTCTCCAAGAGATTAACGTATTAGCACTAATGGGTAAAGTACTATGAGTAACTATACAAAGACCACTGACTTTGCCGCTAAAGACAGTCTACCTTCTGGGGACAGCGGTAAAATCATTAAGGGCGCTGAGTTTGAAACGGAGTTTGACGCTATATCTACAGCTATCGCTACCAAAGCAGACATTGCTTCGCCTACCTTTACAGGCACAGTGACAATTCCTGCATTGACTTTCACAGGTACGCTGTCTACAGGAACAATTGACGGAGGTACGTACTAATGGTTGATTGGAATAGGCTTTTTGGTCTTGGTGGTATTGCTGCTGCTGGCGGTCTTCTTACTGGGGAGGCTTATCAACGACTTGGTGAGATAGGTGAGCAAGCTCGCAGAGAAGCAGGAACACTTGCTCAACAACAGCTTGAACAAACACAGTTTAGACCCTTTACTGTTACTACAGGTACTGGTGGAGCGCTTACAACAACTCCTGAAGGTGGTCTAGGTGTTACATTAGCACCTCAAGAGCAAGCTATATCTCAACAGTTGATGGGCCAAGCAGGTCAAATGTTTGGACAACCTGTTGCAGGACAAGCACAGTTAACTCAGGCAGGCCTTGGCGCTCTTGGTGCAGGTCAGCAATTGATGGGTCAGCCTACGTTTGGAACGGCTCCTACTCAAGCTGCAGCACAGCAAGCCTTTGGCCTTGGTGGTCAATTCATGGGAGCTGCTGGAGCACAGCCTGCAGACATAAACCTCCTTAGGGGACAGTTTGCAGGAGAAGTAGGCGGACTCATGGGTCAACAGCCTAGTGCTGCTGTAGGACAACTTGGTCAACAAGCGTTAGGCTTAGGAGGCGCTGGTTTAGCCGGAGGCGCTCCTGACGTAACTCAGACGTTTGCTGGTGTACAAGCTCCCGGTGTTAGAACTGCTGCAGGAGACCTTGCCGCTAGAGGTTTAGGCTTAGGCATGGCTGGGCTTAAAACTGCTGCTCCTTCTGACGTAGAGGCCTTACGTCAACAGTACGGTGGACTTGCCGGACAAGCGGCACAGCAAGTGTTGCAACCTACTGGTGCACGAGAAGCGGAAGTCTTTGAGCGTATACGTGCTACACAGCGTCCTGAAGAGGAACGCCAACGTCTTGCTTTGGAACAACGCTTGGCAGCACAGGGACGCTTAGGTACACGTTCAGCAGCCTACGGCGGTGCTACGCCTGAACAACTTGCTATGGCTACAGCACAAGAAGAAGCACGTAATAGGGCTTCATTGTCAGCCTTACAACAGGCCCAAGCAGAACGTAGACAGTCTCTTGGTGAAGCACAGGCTCTTGGTGGTCTGTTTACACAACAGGCAGGCTTGTCAAGCCAGTTGCAGTCTCAAGCACAACAACGGGCTTCACAACTATCACAACTTGGGTTGTCCGCAGAACGTGTTCAGGCACAGCTTGAGGCGGAAGGTTTTGGACGTGAAATGCAGTTGGCAGGAGCAGGCTTACAAGCGCAACAAGCGCAGTCTGCTTTGGAATCTCAGGCACAGCAGAGAGCTACACAGTTGGCACAGCTTGGGCTGTCTGCAGAACAGGTTCAGTCACGTTTGCAAACAGAAGGCCTTGGAAGGGCTACTACTGCTGCTGGTCAAGCTGCTCAATTGGCACAAGTTGCTGGCGGGCTTCAGGCTCAACAAGCAGGACTTGGTGCACAGTTTGCAGGCTTAGGTGCAAACCTAGCAGGACAACAGCAGGCTCTGGACGCCGCAAGACAGCAACAGGCGCTACAAGCGTTAACTGCAGGTCAAAGCTTACTAGGTGGAGGCCTTGGTTTGCAACAGTTGCAACAACAGCTGGGCACAGGCGCTCTTGGTGCTGCTTACATGCCGCAAGCTCAGGCACTCAACGTACTACAAGCTGGCATGCCCGCAGCAGAGTTGGCTCAACGTGGTCAGCTACAAGGTGCTGGTTTGTTCGGTCAAGCAGAAATGGGTGGACTACAGGCGTTGCTTGGTTCGGGTCTTGGACAGGCAGAGTTGTTTGGTCAGCTTGGAACAGGGCTGTTGTCTGGTCTAGTTGCTCCAACACCTGAAGGCGGTACTAACATCGTTGATATGATAGAAGGTATATTCGATTAAAGGATAAAACAATGGCTACTTATTCACAAAGTTTTTTAAGTGCTCTAACAAGGCCGGGCTTTGCTCAAAACTTGGGAATGCTGGGGCGACAAATTGGTCAAATTCCCGGACAAGTACAACAGCAACAAATGCTGGAAGAACAACGTCAAACACTGTCTGGCTTTGACCCTAACACTGTAGAAGGTCTTCAGGGTTTAGCTCAGTACTATCAGTCACAAGGTGATTTACAAAATGCAGCCAAACTTGCTACTGCTGCTAGGGACTTAGCAACTCAGGAAGCAAACGAACAAGCCTTAGTAAACCGAAAAGCACAGGTCAAAACTCAAGCTGAAAACCTTGGTCTTGACAGTTTAGCGGCTCAAATTGAAAACGTAACTGACACTAAGGAACTTGGGGACCTTGTAGGAACGATGATTGACTACCGCCTCAAGAACATGCCAACGCAAACACCAGCCCAGCGTAAGCAGTTGGCTAGACAGCGTGGCATCAGTGATAAACTGTTTAATGAACTAGGACTAGGCCAAGCGCCTGACCAAGTGTTTAATGACGTACTCACAGGCCAACGTGGTGGTGATATTGAGTTCTTCTTGAAGGACGGTAAAGTAATGCCTTTCCGTACAGAGGGAGGTCAGGTATACGACAGAGAGAATAACACATGGGTTTCTGCTCAACAACTAGGCCTAAAGAGAGCGCCGCCTGAAATACAAAAAATTGAAAACTTAAGTGGTAGTGTAGCAGAAAAACTAATTGGTCCGGGAATTGACCGACTTTCAACTGGAGTTGATAAAGCACAAAAATCTGTAGGAACTATTGAAAGTATTGATCGTCAACTTGATATTCTTGAAGAGGGTGATATTATAACAGGCTATGGTGCTGAGTTTAGAAAAGACTTAGCTAGAATTGGTCTATTAATAGGAGCAGACTTTACTGACGCAAATAAAGTAATAGACTCTGAAGAATATATAGGCCTTGGCGGTAGAGCTATTGCTGACTATATTACCAACTTAGGTGCTGGTACAGGTTTATCAGATAAAGATTTAGAGTTTTCTAAAACAGTTACTGCAGCTAACCTAAATAACAACCCAGAAGCTATGCGACGTTTGTTAAGCATTGTTAGAAAATCAAATGTGTTAAACATAAAAAACTACAATAAATTAAGGAATGGTGTTAACGACGCTTTACAAACAGAAACAGAAAAAGCAATTCTTAGAGGTTTCTACCCTCTGGTTGACATGCCCCCAGAAAGGGTTGAACCTGAAGTCACGCCTACAGGTCCTTTTGAGCCTGTTCCGGGTTTGTCTGACGAAGCTAACTTGTACTTACAGCAAGCAATGCAATAGTAAGAGGCGTTTATGCAGATTACACAACAGCAGTATCAACAGGCTATTAAGTCTGCTTTAGCGGCAGGGGATCAAGCAGCAGCACAAGAGTTGGCTCAGGCTGCTGCAGACCTTTATGGTCCGCCTACTACTACTCCTCCTTTACTTCGTGGGTTTGAACCTGAGATGGCTGCACGAGAAACGCTCAGGGGAGAACTAGAAAGGTTTGGTCCTGAGGTGTCTCGTCGTTTTCAAAATATTACAGGAGACGACCCAAGCCTGCTAGAGCAACTCTACAGAGCACCAGAGTTAGCCCTTATTGGAGGCTCTCAGGCAGCTAGAGCAGGCGGTGCAACATTGTCTACCTATCTTAGTTCTTGGATTCCTAATTCAGTTAAGGAAGGAGCAGAAGCAGCCTACGACAGGATCAAAGACACTGAAGCCTTCCGATTAGCGGCTCAGGCAGCTTCTTTGGGTGACGCAGGCTATCAAGCGTTTAAACAACGTATGCCCGAAGCCGCAGAACGCTTTGAGTCTGCTGTGGACGTTGGCCTTTTGTTCAGCCCTAGACCTGATATACCTAGACTAGACATAGCTCAAAGAGGTGCAAAAAAAGAAGCTACAAGGCTCGTAAGAGAAAACAAGAAGGACGGTGTTACACTTCTGTTGGAACCTGTGACACCAGAGATGCGGGACGTGTTTGAAGAGAAAGGTGTCCTACGTACAAAAACGTGGGAGCCTAGTGACTTTGACAACTTGGTTATTGACACAGTCACCGACATGAAAGGCGTAAAGCCAAACCGTTCGTACACCTATAATTACCGTGAAGTGCAGAAAGAAGTAGCAGCAGCTAAGGAGGCCACTGACAAAATGATCGTGGCTCAAAACAAAGCTATTGATTCTGACAAGTTTCTAGAGGACATGCAGGGGGCTGTAAACGAAGTCCTCAAAGACGACATTGTTCGTATAGCAACAGGGGACATACAGAAACAACTTGCTGATTTGTCAGAGATTGTACTTGAGTCCGTACAGACCAGAGGTTCAGACCTAGTGGGTGTGCTAGAGGTTCGACGCAAGTTTGATGACCTAATTAACAACTTTGACGGAACACCTAACGCTAAGTCTATTGCGGCTAGAAAGATCCGTGGCGTACTTAATGACACGCTCAAGGCCAACACCCGTGGAGACCAACTACACAACCTGTTGACTAAACAGTTTCACGGAATTACAGCAATGGAAGAAATGCTTCCTAAACGGACAGGAGAAGCCAGAGACGCAGTTAGTCGTACTGTGCGTAGACTACAGTCTGTTGATCTTCTACCAAACACTGTTTTAGCTTTGGGCGCAACAGGCACCGCAACTTTGGGTGCCGTAGGCGGTGCTGTGCCAGCAACAGCAGCAGGGGCCTTAGGTCTAACGGTGTACAGCGGCATACAAATGGCTAAACCCCGAAACAGAGCTAGAGCCTACGCAGCTATGCTTTCTGCTATTGACAAAGCAATTCCTCTTACTAAAGGTACTGCTTTGAGAGAACTAGAGATGGACCGTCTACTTATTGTTGACCTCATTGACCAGACTCGTGAAGAGATTAAGGAAGAAGAGAGTGAGTGACTTTCAGAAGAAACGACAAGAGTACGCAGCAATGCGCAAAGGGGCTTCTAGGGTAGGGTCTACAGCACAAACCTACAGACAACAAGCTGCTTCTGCTTTTCTTAATCCTGCTATTGAAAACCCTTTTGGTTCTCTAGACCTGCCCGTATACGCTGGGTCAGAAGGGTTACCTATGTCGGCTCCCAGAAGAACCACAGTTGACGCTATGGCTCCTCTTAACTTTGTCGCTGAAGAAGCATTGACTCCTGCTAACTACGTTCCTTTAGGTGGTCTTGGAATGATGCGTAGGGGCGCTCAGATTACGCAAGAGGCTCTTCCTAACCTAAACAGGGCGCAGGAAAATGCTGGTTTGTTTCTGAGTTCTCCTAGGAATTACATTCCCAACTTTTACGGCCCTACGGACATGCCCGAAGGCGCTGTTCCTAATATGGTTGACAGGTATATAGCCAGAGATCCACAAGCGTTTGCCAATAAGGTCAGAAGAATACCTAAAGTTGGTCCTATGATAGCAAATCAAGTTAAAGACGCTAAAAACGCTGAAGAAGTAATGCAGGGCAGGACAAAAATACAAGATTTTGTTAAGTGGGCCGGAGAAGGCACAAAGAGTGGTTTATTTAATCTAGTGGACCCCGACAGTCGTGCCCTATACTATAGCACAGGAGTCAACCCGACAACCAGAGACGTAGCACAAGAGTTAGTTGGTGGTACACAACGAGATTTATCAAAGGCTCTTTCTCAAGGACAACAAAATATTGTAACTAATACCCGTTTAGGTAGGCAAGGGCCTGTTGATCCTACGCTTGACACAGTAGACAGAATTAGTTATATGTCTGATACCGTCCCATTCCGGTCCGGTGTTTACTCTGACTTGGTAAATCAGGTTGGTGCTAGAAACAACACACCTCAGAGAGACCTTGACTTCTTTGAAGAACACATTGGTAACGTCTGGCAGGTGGGTAAGGGAGAAAAAGCAGAGCGGTTTGCTGACGCAGCGTCTCCTGTTATAAATGTAAAAACTCCTACTACTTTCCAAACAGGCAACCACGCGTTTGACTTTGCTTCTAAAGGGCCTATGCACGCCTTTGCTAAAATCTTTAAAAATAAAAAGACGGTGAGTAATGAAGAAATGCTGTCCAAGTTTAAGAGCGAGCCTAAACTTAGATTACACCCAAAGATGGGTAAAACAGATGAAGAAATACTCGCCAACGCAAAAGCGAACGGAGGTTTTTACTTTACTGGTTCAATGGAAGGAACGGCAATTACAGAAGGTGGCGTAAACTACGTAGGTAAGATAACGCCTAGAGGAAGAGTAACAGCGGTTGTGTCCGACGAAAACAACTTCCTTGAGAACGTCCCTGTCGTAGGTAAAGCGGTAGAGACAGCACTTCCTAACCGAATTGTAAACGCTACACCCCCTATGATTTTTGACGCAGCAGGAGAAAATGCTCAGGCTCTTGCTAGAACAATTAAAGTCCCAGCAAAGGACGAAATGTCTGAAAGTTATAGAGAACTTGTAGCAGCAGTAGCAGGTATAAAAGCAGACCCTCAGGTTGTCAGAGGTGAGCGCCTAAGGTCTGCTGGTATGTTAACCACAGGTGGTGGTCTTTTGGCTAGAGGACAACAAGAGGAAGACTAGAGACGCTCTAGCACCCACTTTAGGCCCATAATCTCTCCGCGTATTTCGTTGTTGCGAGCAGCAGGTATGGACTTGGTTAACTTGTTCTCAAGAACCTTGATGCGGATCTCAATATCACGTTTGATGTTCATGTATACACCTCGTTAAAAAAGGGGGCGCTAAGGCCCCCATAAGTTACAACTCACAGTTGTTGCCGGTGCAGGCTAACTGCTGAGACCCTTCCGTCATGTCAGAGTTTTCTGAGATTGTCCAGTCGATGGACTCAGGAAACTCCTTCTTCAGCTTCTCATAGGTCTCTAAGTCTACGGGTTCGTAAGGAGCCTGTTGGTACGTATGTTCGGAATAAGGGAGGAACGATACTCCACTTATCTTGTCGAACTTGTTGTACAACCATTGGCCTACCTCAAGAAATTCATCATCACGGTAGTAGCATGTCATGGACGGCTTATGCTCACACCAGTAGTCCTGATAAATCTCCCATAGCTCAAGTTGTTCCATTGCACCCATCTCAGAGGCCACCACAGCCCCGTCAGGGGATTTTATAGGGAAGGAGAATACCTTGGTAGTGGGTGACATTACGTCGTCCTCTACAGGCACTCCTGCGGCTTCTAAGACTTGACAGAGGGGGTCTCTTGAGTCCGCTCTGACTCGTCTAATGTACTGATCTGAGTATCTAGGATGGATACCAGAAGCAGAATCAACAAGCTGAGACACAGTGCCGGAAGGCTTAACAGCAGTAATAGCGGTAGAAACATTAATACCAAGACGTTCCGCCCATTCTGCATTAGTTTTAATCGCTTCTTCTTTGAGTTCAGTAAGCCAAGTCTTGAGTACACCTTTGTCTCTCCTTCCCGACAACGTCGGATGGTCCATGATGCCTGTCAGTGAAACACCAAGTAGTGCTTCTTCTTCTGTATTCTTCTGCCACACTTTGCGTAAGTAGCGGAAGTCAGTCAGGGTAGCCTGAAGAGTCCCAAGGATAGCTGCAACACGTACTTTTCGTTTGAGGTCTGACAACGTATCGGACGCCCTGACAACAACTTCTGATAGATTACAGAACTGGTAAGGTCGGAGGATGATTTCGCTACAGGGATTAGTTCCAAAATCATAGGTAGCATCTCGTCGCTCGTTCTTTGCAGCTTGTTTTTGACTTGCGACTCTAGAGAACATACCTCGTTCTCCTGATCTTGATTCGTATAAACTTTTCCACTCATTTAAAAATGCCTCAAAGTCTGGCTTCTCTGTGTAACATGCTGAGTTGTTGGCTAGACCACGTTGAGGATTGTCTTGCCACCACTGGCCTGATTTGCATCGTCGGAGTCTATCGTCAGTGAGGTTAGACAAACTGATGAGAGCACTTCTGCGAACTCCCCCGACAACGACGATCTGTGCAATCTTACAGCAGAGATCGTGACATTCGATTGAGGAGAGTTTACGTCCATGAGCTTCCCGAAAGACGTCAACGGTGAAATTAAACAGATCGACAAGAGGTTCTGGACCAGATGCTCTACCGCCGAAGGTCTTAAGGGTTGCGCCTGCAGGTCGTACTCCAGATACGTCCCACTTTGGAAGCTGACCCGAATAGAGCAAGCTAATAAGCTCTCTGTATGCTTTAGCCCAGCCAATTTTAGAATCGGCGACGTGTATAACGGTATCGGTGTCATGGAAGTCCTCCGCTACTTCAGGTAGCTTTGATACGTATTGACGTTCGACACTGAAGCCCACGCCTGTACCGCACATCAGGACGTACATCATTTCGTCAAACGCTTTGGGGTGGTCGATAGGTAAGTAGGAGCAGTTAAACCCAGCGACATTGTCACGGTCCAGAGCTTCTCCTGCAGTCATGAGTGCCCGCATGGAAGGCATTACGCTCATGTCGTGGATGTCTGCAAATATGCCATTGGCGTCTTCTAGAGTAAGTTTACCTTTCTCAACCCAGAAGTTTAGGTATCTGTCTATTGTTTCTTCCCAAGTCTCCCGTCGCTGTTCCTCTGGCAGGTAACGAGCGTACCGTGACTTGTGAATGTATTGTTGATATGCGTCCATTAGTTTTCCTTTTCTTCGTCTTCGAAGTATCTTTTGCAAAACACTTCCGTCACTTCTTCGTCTGCACAGAGCAAAGCACCGTACAAAGGTATGCACTTGTTTTTCATGTACGTATACGAACCGTAGTCAGCACATATTCTTGTGTCAGGCTCAGTCACACACCCAGACAGAAGAAGCAGCAGAAGTAGTCGTTTCACTTGTTTATCTCCTTTATAAGCCTGTCGATGTACCAGCGGCACTTGCGTAGGTCCTCCACGGGCTTACCCTTATAGTCATAGCGCCAGAGGTACTTCAGTGCGTTACCCTTGAGATAACCGTTGAACTCTTGTTCAGGCATGGACGCTTTGATTGCTTCGATGGCTTCGATTGATCCTTTGTTGTAGTGGTCAGGTTGGTCCACAGGGTCTACCTTCTTCGGCTTCCTAATGGACAGGTTGTTTAATGCTCTAACTGTGTCCCACTCTTCGGGAGTCGCGTCATCAATACTCATTCTCTTCCTCCTCTAGCTCTTGTTCAAACACATCCAGTCTGTTGATTAGCTTGTCCTCAAACCTTTCCAGCAGCTGCTCTGAGGTTATCTGTAGGGCCTCCAGTAGGTCGTCTGGGTCAAAGGTTTTCAAGAGGCGTTCCTTAACTTCCTCTAGTGTTAGCGACATGGTCAATCAACTCCTGTAGTGTCTCTATAGTATAC
>Ga0213865_10002784_pt1 | contig 10941 bp, 26 predicted proteins | sample PICome_6_FD_160100 | JGI IMG/M metagenome (GOLD analysis project Ga0213865, IMG submission 160100) | Coastal seawater microbial communities near Pivers Island, North Carolina, United States - PICO282 | ecosystem: Environmental > Aquatic > Marine > Coastal | place: USA: North Carolina...
AGTGTCCGCACTTATGACCTGCCGCCATTTCACCATACCCACATTGATATTGTGGCCCCAAACACCAATCTATAGTAAATAAATATTGACATTTGTGCAAAGTTCTATCTTTTAACATCACGTTCGCTGCACGATTTTTTGTATATTGATTTATATTGCAAGAACAATAGTAGCTCATACTATCCCAGAGTTGTAACCAATCTAGTGGATAATCGCTACCACCCTCTTCTTCTCCCCTTAAATAATGAATAGGTACTCTTGCATGTTGACTACCATATTCTGTCATAATAGAAAATATTGCACATCTTTGGGGTATGCTTGTAAAAGAAAAAACTTCTATAGGTATTCTTTTATTGTTAATATTTGGAGGTTTATTGTATAAAAATCCAGTGTCTAAAAAACACCAGAATGTAGGCACATCAATATTTAAATAGTTACTCATCTTTCTTCCACCACCTTACTAATCTATCCCATACTGGTTTAAAAAAGAAAAGCACGACATAAGCAACTACAGCTTCTATAGCCTTGCCTATAATTGTACTCATAGTTATTGATTGTTTTTTAATCTTATTATCTTTACCATGATCCGAAGTCATAGTCTATTTCCTTCTGAAGTTGTTCCTGTCTATATCTTTTTTGATGTTCAATATGTTTGTTATCTGTAATATCATTGTAAATATCCATAGCTAATTTACTCAAACTGTTGATAGTTCCTTTTCTTTCAGGATTATCTATAAGATGCCATTCATAATTATACGGATTATCTACGTTGTCAGATTTTTCTCTATCAACTTTATAACCCTTGTCTTTAGCCCATCGTTTTATATTAGTCCAATTCATATTAATATTATATTCTCCTTATTAGAACACCAATTTCTCTCAGCTATCCAGTTATGTTCACTGTATCCTTGAAAACCAAAACCTACTAAATAAATACTAGAGTCAGGATATTTGTTACTAAAATAGTGAGCAACACCAAATCCACTAGATACTTTTGTTTTTGTTATATTTTCTTGTATATCGTTTAACTCTATTATAGGATTATATGTATTTAAGTCTATAGATAAAATTTTAGCCCAACCATGAACATTATGTCCTACAATACCAAATGTTCTAACATTCTCTTTATATTTAGGTTTTGCTCCAGAAAAATGATTTTTACTTTTTCTTAAAATATGATAGTCTGTTTTATCTTTTAGTATTTCTTTGCAATTCTTAGCTTTCCAAGTATTACCTAATCTTACAACCTTGTCGCTTTCTTGGTATTTATTTTCGGCATTATTGGTATTTATGTATTTGGGATTATTAGCTATTATGAAGTAATTCATTCCTGTTCTCTTGTATCATATTTTTTCCAAGCATCTATGTGTTTAAGAGACACGATCTGTTGTTCTTGTTTCATCTGTCTTTTCATTTGATAAGTAATTAAATCATATAGGTCATCAATATGATCTTTTACCAATAAGGGCATAGACATTTTAGCAATAGCTTCCCTAACTTCTGGTTGAAAGCAAGCATATTTTAAAGGTAGTTTATCTTTTTTACTATATTGTTTATATTCTTTAGACATTCCTAAGCCTTGGATATATTTCTAAAGTCTTTTCTAGTAGAGATATTATTTCAAACAAGTACATACTTTGAGTATTATTTACATCATCTATATGGTCTAAATCCTCTATCATATATCTTAGAATACTTTCATATCCTATTTTTTCAACAAAAGATTTAATGGATTCTTTATCTTCTAAATACTTAACTTCTTTTTTAATTTCTTTTCTTTTCTCTGCACTAACTGCCATACCTGTCCTTTTAATTATTTAAAGATAAAATAGCTATTGTATATCCCATTAAAAATGGAATAACAAAAACCAGTAAATAAAATCTAAATTTACTCATTGTTATTGTATTGTTGTAGTAATATAAAAAACTACCGAAGTATTCCCAGTGATAGTTTGATACTCATTGTCCTGTAAAGTAATTGTTTCACTCATTATTCGTCCTCAAACAATTCATTTGCTACTATAATTAAATCATCATCATCTAAATCTAAAGTTGTATTCTTTTTATTATTAGTAGGAATGTATGTAGGAGTGTTATCCTCTTCAAACATAGAGCAACCAATAGAAACTATTCCTATTAGAAATATTAATAATATAAAACTTGGTACTATATATTCCATGATATTATTTACAAGGCCAGAAAGTCCTAATAATTATATTAGCAATAATAATTCCTGCTGATATTTCAAAAATTTTAGTTATATCCATTTTATCTTACAAATAAAGGTTGATAATTCCATTGAACCTGTGGTTGATAAGTTACTTGTCTTTCTCTTCTTAAAAACCAACACCGTCTTTCTGTAACCACTGGTACATTATAATAATAAGGAACCCAGCCATAGACAACACTAGGTTGAGGAACAACATAGGTTGTAACAGGAACAGGGGTTGTGACCACCATTGGTGGTGGCGCAGGTGCAACTGGTACACTTGCTACCCACTCACCAGTATATCCGATAGATGCCCATAACGCAACTGTTAAAAATAAAAATGTCCTCATAACATTCCTCTTTCTTGTTAAAATTTAATATGATTATTATAAATTCCTATCATCTCATCCCTGAGTCTGAAAGCCCTATCTGTTTCTCGGCTATTCAAAGAACCTTCTTCAATATATTCTCTCATTTCTTCTTCAGACCAAACTTTTCTAGCCTCATCTTCATAATAATATTCCCAAGGTTTCCATCTAATTCTAGTATGGTCTATATTAGTTTTTGTATCCCCATTCCTATCTGTATAACTATATTTGCACCAATACCATTCTTCTGCACACATAGCTTCTTCTATAATCTTAAAATCTTTAGGATAACCATTGAAAGCACATATTTTAAATTGTCCTTGACCATAAAGCCATTCTAACACGCCCTCATCTTCAAAATCAATAGGGAAAAATGTATTGTATATTGAAGTACGAACAGTAGGATATTTCCATCCTACATATTCTGCATTTAGTAAAAATCCTACAGATAATCCTACAAACAACAAAAAGAACTGATAAAACAAAGTCCGACAAACAGTAATAAGTATCATAGTAAAGCCTATTTTTATTAGGGGGTATTTATAGCATGATACTTATATTTACACCTATCTGTCGTATCTATTAAAATAATGAGAAGCCAGCACTTCTAGCACTATAATAATAGCAAATGTAATAAATAATTCTGTCATGTGTTTAATTTATTTATAATGTTTAATACCCTTCTTGCTAAAGCGGCTTGACCCACAATTCTTCCGTCATCATAATCGTTGTAATAACCTGATGTAGATTCGTGATCAAATTGTTTTTTAATCTTATCGTTACAGAGTTTAACTATCTCTGCTATTTTAGATTCTAGTACTGGATCAGGCATTTTTATATTTACTTCTAACGTAGTCTACTATTTGACCTGCCGTAAAAGGAATGTTATTTCCTCCCCAATAGTATTCTGAAATTAATTTCCTAACATCTTGTTGAATATCAATACTACTATATATCTGATGATATGCAGGGTTATATTCTATAAGTATATATTTTCTTACTTTTGCAGAAAATCCTCCAACAAATTTTTCTATTCTTTTCTTTTTCATGGGTTTAATCTTAACATAGCAATAATTTTATTACCAGTTCTTTCTGTTTTATAATCCTTGGAAAAGCTATCGGAAAGAATACGATCTACAACCTCAGAGTTTTTCTTAGACTGTACTTTTCGTAGTACATTCTTTCCATACTCATTACCGATAAAAGAAAAGACACCCTTATTAAAAGTAACAACTTCTGACATTATATAAACCTGCTTTCTTGTTTTAATACTTCTTCCAATAAATTAATTGCTTTTTCTAAAAGTAAATCACGATTACCCTTAGTATCTTCTAAAAGATTAGAATTTTCATAATTAATGATTAAATCTTCAATTTGTTTTTTAAATTCAGGGTTCATTACAAATCCTTTTGTAGTGAGACTAAATAAACACCAACAGAAATATTGTCTTGGCTATAGTTTTCTCCCTTATTATATGCGGGATATTCTTTCATATCAATACCTAGACTATTTTTAATATAACTATCTGCAAATTTTGACGCTTCCCAATAGTCTGAAAAACCTTTAATATTTGCAACAGCACTGTCTCTAATAACAAGAAAAGCCCATGTCATATTTGAAACTCCTTATTAAGTATATCATAGTTATCGTAATGTGTCAAGTCAAACTTTATCAAAGATGGGAAGTTTTTCTAAGAACACTCATCAAATGATTAGCAGTATTGTTAATACTATCATCATTTTCGTAACAGTAATTAACGATACCCCCTATAATATTTTTTTGAGCATCACTCATTTCAATAGTTGATAAAGCATCTTCATATTCTTCAACCAAATAATCTGCTACAGCAGAACTAAAATCATTTAGTGTTTTTATACTATCATTTCTAATCATTTTAAATATCCTAATAAGAATGAACAGTCCAAGTTGTTTCGTGAATACTATCCATACCTAATGTTTCAGCAACCTTCTTGCCTTCATCGGTCATTACTGTTTCAAATAAACCATAAGGCTCAAACATAATGTATAGAACATCTGTCATTATATCATAGCCTGATTCTCTGCAACTATCAAATTTCCTAAGTGTCCAATCAGGAAGGTCTTGAAGTGAAATGCCTCCATGTTCACAGAAGGTTTCCAATATAAACTTATTACGTTCTTCATCGTTTTCGTAACCTTCTGCCATACTAATAGAATCAATAAAAACTTCAATAAATCCACTCTTACTCTTTACCATTATTTTAAATGATTCGTCATTAATCATTCCTTCCTGATACAATATGTTAGCAATAATTTCTCTTGTTGGTTTCTTTTTAATGCTAACTATATTTATAAAATCTAGCAACTCAACAGCGATAGCACTTTCTGTAAAAATATCACTTCCCATTATTCATCAGCCTCCTTAGCAAATCTATAGTATAATCTTTCTACCTCTTTTAAATTGTAAGAATAAGGAGCAATATTATCTCCATTCTTATTGTTCCATCTCATATCTTCGTGCAAAGAGTCTAGTGCATCAAGAACAATATCCATATCATTTTCTTCAATAAGATATTTCATTAAATTTTATCCTTCAATAAGTCTTGTAGAAATTCTTGAGCAACATGATCCGGGTCTTGTTCTACATTTACATCACACATATCTAATTCGCCATCAAAAGCATTTGAGTATGCTGCGCCTAAATCTTCTAAGATATAATCCTCACGCTCATCTTCATCTAACTGTAAATATTGCGCACCAGTAATGATACCTGCGTGAGATTCATTATCTTTATAATCACCTATCCATTGAAATCTAATACTCTCAGGATCAGCTTCAACCCAACCATTAAATCCAATAATAATCTTACTCATAACCAAGTCCTTTCTTTACTTTAGTATAACATATACATCGGCGTTGTCAACAGAAAACTTTAGTACCAATTTTTGACGATATTAGCTACAATAAAAAGATTTGTAATTATAGCCTGCAAGACAAGCAAAGTTCTTACAAAAGCGATACCATCACTTTGTCTGTCTGTTGTACCAGATTTTTCTCCTAGTGCTTTGCACCAGATTTTCCAATATTTCATTTTAATAAACTGTGAACATAAATAACTAGCACAACCATTACTACTGTTAAAATAATTGGTGCAACCCAATAATGAAGAAGAATGTTAGACTGTATATGAATAGACCAATAATCACTGATCGCATTGTCAATCTCTCGTTGTGAATATCCTTCATTTTTCAGTACCCAATTTAATTGTGTTTCTGTTAATTGATCCTCTTCATCCCAATATCTTCTCGCCATTATTAATAGACGTTCATCCTCATCTATATTCCTATACATCTTTCTATCATTATTTCTACCGCCTTTAGGTAAAAAATTAATAAACTATTTCATATATCTCTTACAACAATACCACATGCCATTACTACCCTGAGCATATCCTACATCAATAACAGACATGCCGCTATTACTATAACAGCAATTATTGTATGCTTGATTTTGAGTCCATCCACTACCGCACCCCTCATAACTATTATAATGCCCACCAAAATGAGCAACACAATTTCTGGATGCCATTGTATTTGCTACACCTTGAGCAGATGAATTGTCTACCGAACTTGTGTAAGTATAATAATATTTATTACTACTCTTCTTTCTACTTCTTCTAGCTTCACTTACGCCAGTTAACATTACTAATCCTACTAATCCTAATATTACATATTTCATATTTTCCTCCTTGAAAAAATAGGGGTTTGATGTTATCTCGCCCCTTTAAAATTACTTGCAGTTACAAGTGTTACCATTACAAATTGTTCTACTATAAGTCCTAGAACGAATTACATTGTTACAAGCATCTGTAACAGTAAAGTTCCTTGAGTATGTGCTACCATTTTGATCTGATGCACAATCTGTAGAACGAATATAATATCTTCTGCCAAACAAGCCTCTGCGGACTCTACAGTTACAACTGTTGCAAGAATCACAATCCTTAGAAACAACTACGGATTTAGTTTCTGGTGCTACTGGTTCTTCTCCTGCAAACGCAGTAACAGCAACAGCTGATAAAATAAATGCTAGAAATAGTCTCATATTTCCTCCATAAAATAAACTAACGAACTATGCTATCGTAAAAACATATTACGATTTAAAGCAATATCAATCTAATCTTCCACTCATCTCTGTCCAAATCATAAGGTCTGCTTGTGCTAATGTCAAGCCAGTGTAATGTTGCTCCATGAGATATTTACATAATCCTGCATACTGAGCATACTTTTCTGGATTTTGTGGAGTGTTCTTAGGAGCCTCTTTTATGCCACATCTTTCTCTCATCCATCTAAGTATGTGAGTGTCTAATACAACTTCATCACAAAATTCTCTAGTGTGAAGCAAAAAGAATCTAGCGGTCTTTGGCCCAACACCATAAACATTCATTAAATCTTCTCTTGTGCAAGTTCTCAAGTTTAATTTAGATGAGAAATATAATGCCTTGCGTATCCGATCATACTGCCCTGTTTTATGTGCCTTCAAATAATTATGAAGTTCTGATAGCTTGAGGCTTTTAATAAACTCAAATGGAGTCATGTCTCCTCTGTCTTTGAGTAATTTAGTGACTAATCTAGCGGTTGTGTCACTATTCTTACCAGCAACAAGAATACAGAATATCCAAAACGATTGTAATTCGGAATCTGTACGGTTGTAATTGGTAATGTCTTTAGGATCAATAATAGTGTCAGTCATAGTCGTCATCAGAAATATCCGTTAACCAAAGGAAAGTATAGATAATCACAAAGGCTATTATTGTTGCCGTTGTACCCATTATACTACCTTATCGTCCACAGTCAATAGCAAACTTTAATTATTTGCTACTTCGTGGATGTCCTTTTGGAAGAAGATCATTGTCCTGTTTATAACCAGAATTTGATGGTCTACCAGTTCTAAGTAGTGTAAGAAAAGCATTAACCCTTGCCATAGCCCAACCATCTCGGCTCATTTTTGGGGCGTGAGAGGTAGAATAAGCACCAGCACCTCTTCTGTATACTGCTTTTAACATACCTAGTGTAGCCTTACTTCCTTTTCCTTTTTTATTATGTTCACTAACTTTATTCTTTAACTTATCAATAGTTTTTTTGCTAAATGTAATTTTACCTTTATCATCTTTAGCACTATCCGGTTTGTTTTTCTTACTTCCTTTTTTCTGGTCTTTTTTAGGTGCAGGAGTTCTTCTTGGGTCTTTTGGCCCCGGTTTATCTGCTTTGGCTTTTTTCTTCTTTAAATATTGTTCATGAGTTTTACCGGGCATGAAAACATTCTTACCATTTTTATCCTTATGATTATGCACACCTTCTAATCCCATTTCTTTTGCTCTTTTCATAGCCTCACCGGGATTATCAAAAACATCCTGAGATACTTCTTCTGCTTTTCTCGGAGTATAGTATGCTTTAATTGATTCTAGGTATTTGTTAGTTCTCATGTTTAATTTCCTTTAATTTGTATGTATCTTTTGTATTTTATACACCTTTTTACCAGCTTTTAACTCTGCTTATGCTAGACTCTAATTTTTCTTGAAGTAATTTCTTAAAAATTTTAGGAGTATAAGATTTTTGTCTATTACTTCCTCCAAATAGGTTTCTTTTATGATAACATTTATTTGGAATATTTAAATTAAAATGAAAAATAGTTGAATCATTATATCTACATAGTTCTCTATTTGGATGATAGCAAAGAAATTTAAAATTAGTTTTAGTAAATTTATTAGTTAAAAAAGTTTTTAATTGATTTAAAGAATCTACATGATCTATTGTTCTCGCCTCTAATTCATTAAAAATACTGGCTAGATCAGCATATATTAAAACAATATTATTGTTAGGATTATTAAATAATTCATTTAATCTTTTAAATCTTCTTTCAAATAAATATATTACTTCATTATATTCTGTCTGTGTAAAATTTTTTTTAAAAAAATGCCCAAAAAAACACCCATCCGAGTTTCGTATTTGTCCTAGCGAGGGATAAAAATTTTTAGGGTTGTCTATGTATCTTGCTATTAAATGAGGAAGACTTGATATAAAATCAAAAGGAAGAGCAAATTGTCTGTACTTTAATTTATTTAATACTTGAGCAGTTTGGCATTTATTGCCGATAGAAACATAATGTAATTTACTCATTTCTTTTACACTATAATATCGTGCTGAACATTACCAAATACATCAGTCAATCTAAAATCTCTACCACTATATCTGTATGTTAATTTACTATGATCAATACCCATTAGATGTAGTATAGTAGCGTGTAAATCGTGCATGTCCATACTGTCTACTGCTTTATGTCCAAAGTCATCAGTAGAACCATATCTCATACCACCTTTAATACCACCTCCTGCCATCCACATAGAAAATCCACCATTATTATGATCTCTACCTGTTGCTCCTTCTTTTATACCGGGGGTTCTACCAAACTCACTTCCGAATAGTAAGATTGTATCCTCAAATAATCCAGACTCTTTTAAGTCTTGAATTAATCCAGCGATAGGCTTATCAATAGCTGTTGTATTCTTCTTTAAATTATCATTAATATTCTGGTGCATATCCCAACCACCATGACCTATTTCTACAAATCTAACTCCTGCTTCACTAAACTTCTTTGCTAATAAACATTGTCTACCAAATTTAGCAGTAGCTTTATCATTAATTCCATATTTTTCTAGTGTTTGTGGAGATTCTTTTGTAATGTCGATAGTATTAGGAACACTTGTTTGCATCCTAAAAGCTAATTCATAACTTTCAATTAATCCTTCTAGTCTACTATTTTCTGCATTACCTAATTGATGACTATTTAAATCTCTGAGAAAATCCAAGTTCTCTCTTTGTTTTGCTAAAGCTATCGGACTTTTAAGATTAGGGATAGGACTTTTAATATTTCCTGCGTTAATAGCAGTTCCTTGATATATTGCAGGTAGAAACGCACTGCCATACATATCTGGCCCGATATTAGCATCTATAGTTATAAATCCCGGTAGTTCTTTATTCTCTGTGCCTAATCCATACAATAACCAGCTACCCATACTAGGTCTACTAAATTGAAAATTACCTGTATGTAATAAACTTCTAGCTTGATTATGATTGCCTGTTTTACTTTTCATACCATTTAATAGACATAAATCGTCTGCATGTTTTCTAAGATATGGAAAATTCTCACTAATTTCTATACCACTGTCTCCTGCTGGAGTTAAAGGCACTCCCGGTTTTACAATCTTTCTACCTTTACTTACAGGATCATCTGTACCATCTTTCTCAACCATTAAAGGCTTATAATCAAAAGTATCAGTATGAGTCATACCACCATTCATATACATGAATATAACTCTCTTATTACTTTTCATAGCCTCTTCTGCCATCAATCCTTTTAATGCTAACATACCAAAACCAAAACTACTGGCTTGTAATAAACTTCTTCTATTTAACATTACGAAATTCTCCTGTGCAGATTAGTATTTGTATTAGGTTGGCTAATTTGGTATTATCTTTTTCTATAAAATCTATTGACGCTTCCAGTTCAGTCTCATCAGGTGGACGACCTAAAAACTTTAAGAATATTTCATTGACGTTGTTTCGATATAATATTTTTGGCATAGTTTTGCCCATCTTTTTATTACGCTCAAGTAATTTATCTGCCTGTTCTTTTGCTAGTGCTATAATCTTAGGATTATTCATCAAGAATAAAGCCTGTGTTGATACTGTCGTAACACTTCTTTCAGCATTAAGCAAACTATTATCTGGTCTATCAAATATGTCCAGTACCTCAATCTTATTATCTCTTAATGATGGAATATAAATTGATCTGGCAGTAGTAGATGCAATATATCTTGATAGTTCTTTAGATGGTCTACGAATATCTGTCTGGAAATCACTTATGTTCTTATGCGATCCTTCTAGTTTACCTGATACAAATAATAGGGAGTCTCTAATTTGTTCAGCCTCTAATCTTTTCTCATTCATTCTCCAGAAATAAACATTGTCAGGATCAATATCATAATTATTTTTATCAAAATTACTACTACGTCTATAAGCATTACTCATTACAATAGTTTTAATAAGTCTTTTATTCGATAGTCTACCAGTAACAAACTTAGTAGATAAATAGTTCATCAGTTTAAGATTAGTAGGTTCTCCACCTAGTATACCAAAATTATCAAAACTATCTAGTATACCCTTACCAAACAAATGCCTCCATACTCTATTAACATGAACCCTATAAGTTAGTGGATTAGTTTTATGAGTTATCCATTCTGCAAGTTCATATCGTCCACTGGTATTATCAAAATTAAGATTAGGTCTATCACTAAATATCTCTGGTAATCTTCTTGGTACTTCATCA
>Ga0213865_10002785_pt1 | contig 10939 bp, 9 predicted proteins | sample PICome_6_FD_160100 | JGI IMG/M metagenome (GOLD analysis project Ga0213865, IMG submission 160100) | Coastal seawater microbial communities near Pivers Island, North Carolina, United States - PICO282 | ecosystem: Environmental > Aquatic > Marine > Coastal | place: USA: North Carolina | collected...
AGTTAGCTCATCCCAGCCAACGTCCGGATCAAGCCATCTCGGACCTTCAAATGGCGTGTTATCACCAGTGCCGTCGCCAGTTTCATTACCACCAGTTTCATTGCCAGTGCCGTCGCCAGTTTCATTACCACCAGTTTCATTGCCAGTGCCGTCGCCAGTGTTTTCGTTCCCATCCTGGCTATCTCTCCAATCATTCATCTCTGCTTGAGTATCTGGAGAGCCAGCAGCAATCCAATCATTGAACCAAGCTATTTGGTCTGGGGTAGCAGTTCCTGCCTCAACTTGTTCGATAATAAAATCGCGGTTTTGTTGCCACTCGGTTGCAGTATTACCTCCCCCAGTTTCATTACCGCCAGTTTCATTACCGCCAGTTTCATTACCTCCACCAGTTTCATTACCACCAGTTTCATTACCTCCACCAGTTTCATTGCCACCAGTTTCATTACCTCCACCAGTTTCATTTCCACCAGTTTCATTCCCAGTTTCATCGCCAGTGCCATCGCCAGTGTTTTCGTTCCCATCCTGGCTATCTCTCCAATCATTCATCTCTGCTTGAGTATCTGGAGAACCAGCAGCAATCCAGTCATTGAACCAAGCTATTTGGTCTGGGGTAGCAGTTCCTGCCTCAACTTGTTCGATAATAAAATCGCGGTTTTGTTGCCACTCGGTTGCAGTATTACCTCCCCCAGTTTCATTACCACCAGTTTCATTACCACCAGTTTCATTACCTCCACCAGTTTCATTACCACCAGTTTCATTACCTCCACCAGTTTCATTGCCACCAGTTTCATTACCTCCACCAGTTTCATTACCGTCTTGACTTTCTTGATTGTCTCTCCACTCATTCATCTCTGCTTGAGTATCTGGAGAGCCAGCAGCTACCCAATCGTTAAACCAGTCAATCTGATCTTGAGTTGCTGTTCCTGCTTCTACTTGCTCAATAATGAAATCGCGATTTTGTTGCCACTCCGTTGCCGTGTTGCCACCGGGGCCAGTGCCGTCGCCAGTTTCATTGCCGTTACCCTGCTCGTGACCAAAACCCAAGTCACCGCCGCCATCGGTATTACCTCCGTCAGTACCACCACCACTGGTATTACCTCCGTCAGTACCACCACCACTGGTATTACCTCCGCTGGTATCACCTCCGCTGGTATCACCACCACTATCACTACCATTCGATTGCTGATTCAAGCTTTGCTTATAGGCCCATAGATCGGATTTTGTATTTAGCTGCCCGCTATTTATCCAATTGTCATACCACGACTGCTGCCCATCGGTGCCAGCGCCTTTCTCAACCTTATTAACATTGTGCCGAGCCTGCCTTTCCCATTGCGTCAACGAATTCCAATCAACATTGGGAGCCAACCAAGACGGAAGCTGTCCATCAGGGTCTATAACTGTTCGGTAAGCCCTCTGATCTAAGCTTCCTGGGGTGTCATCCATTTCAAGGTATTGAGTAGCTTGGTCAAATAGAGTCTGATCCCAGTTGTTATCTTTCCATTCAGTATCAAACTTTATGCTGTGCGCCATTTTTTGAACGTCATTAAATGTCGCCCACCTGTCTAACCACTCATTATTTTGAGATGACTGACCATCACCTTGCGATGATTCGGTCCCTGATCTAAGTAGCGCAGCGTATTGCTCTTGGGGTGTCATTAACACGCCTCCTTGTGATCTTTAAGCCAGCGGCACTCATTCTTTTTCAAGCGCATCACGATAGTGTCCACGCCCTCGGCTATGGCGTCTGGAATTCTTGCCACTTCAGTGAATCCAATGTGCTTGTCTAGCTTTATTGCTTTTTTGTTGTTGCTTGGAACCAGACCAAAAATCTGATTGCACTCATTTCTTCGGAATGTATGCTCCGCAACTTCTTCAAAAAACCCATGTCTTAAAACCATTGGATTTTCAATTGCAAAATGAACCATGCAGCTATTTCCAGTAAATGAATCAGCAACACACATGGCCTGTATTTCGTTTTTGTTGTCATAAACAACCAGACCTTGGGAGTCTTCACACTTAATTGTGTGGGTTCGATCTTTAAACCACTGCCACTCGTGTGGGTGATGCAAGCTATGAAATTTCACAAATAGCCTCCAACATTTAAAATCATGTCCCAACCAACAATATTGATCCTGGTTGTAGCCTCACCATTAATTCCAATTGCGACAGAGCGCCCCATTCCCAATACTCCAACCGGAAATGACTGGCCCTCAACATCAAAGTCCCAGGTCGCTGAATCCCAGACAGCCGAGTTCCAAACATTAACTCCAGAGCTGGGCGATATTTCTGGGCTGGGTATTGATGTTTCAATTTTATAGTCGTAAACAGCGTTCACGTTAAAACTAGCCGATCCCGCAAGTATTCCTATAGTTCTAGCAATGCCAACGCGCTTTAACCGAGCGTGTTCACCCAAGCTCTGGAACGCAGTAAGTGACCTAAACTTTATGGCCTCACCGAGCGCCGCCGCTTTTACAACAGTTATATTTGTAATAGTTCCGGCAAACGTGTTGCCCAAATCAGAGAATATTGCGACTAACTTCAACTCTGATGTGGCCTCCGTTGCGGTAATTACTGTGGTGAATAAGCCATCGCCCTCTGCAAGGTGGTTTTCATAGCTGTCAGTGCCGTATATCACCGCGCATTGCGCTCCGGCTCCTGCCCCCGACACGCCAAACGTAACTTGATAAGTCTGACCAATTTCAGAAACAGCACCTAAATCAATCGTGTAAAAAGCTGGCCCCTGAAATGCTTCACCACCTAAACATTCATAGCTGTTAACACCTGGAGCCGTTTGCGACCAAAACCCAAAGGGGTCTGCTCCAGCAATTGGCGAGAACACATCAAGCCCTGGAATGGTTGTGCCATCTAGATCGCCGTCATATAGAAGCACAGTACCAGCGCGATATTTTTCTGATGCCCCCATAAAATATCGACCCGAAGTTGAATGAGCGCACGTAATAGGAACGCCATCCCAAAGCCCCCAGGCTCCTGTTGTTAGATTCATTGAATACTGAAGAAACGGCGTATTTATGGGTGTTGGTGTGATAATTTGCATAAAACCGTCTGACGGATTCATGCTTAGTTGCCATTGCTGAAGATCTTTACCTGAAACAATATCCTCACGCAAAAAACGATTTATTTTTTGGCTTGGTGATGACGGTGCAGAAACAGCCACTGGCGCACCTGATAACAGACCTTTTATGGACGTAATCCCTAGTGTGCTTAATGCAAATAAGTCAGCACCATACTCAAGGACAATACGCCTAGACTCTGGGGTTTCACCAATAAACCACGCGCCTCTTGTTGAAAAATCAAGTTCAGGGTCTTCTCCTTGATAAACAACAACGTCACCACCCCGGCTAATAGCAACAAGGTAATCATCAACGCCAGCGCCGCCGTCCAAGCTCCAAGACCATAGACCACGTAGGTCGCCGCCGTTTGGAAGCTTAGAACCAAACGTAAACCTCGTAAGCTCCCCTGATATCGACGCAACAGGCAAATAAAAGGCATCATCATCGTTTTCCAAGATCACCCAAATTCTTTGCTTGAAGACCATCACATAGGCAACATCTTCAATCGGAAACGCTATTTTGTTTGGTGATTGTGATGTGCCAGGATTTGTCGGATCGATGTACCACCAGTCTGTCTCAGCGACTCCAGTTGGCGGTCTTGACCACAGGCCAGTATTCTCTTCGTATTGCCATATACCATTTGAGCCATCAGCGTAAAAAAGGTAATGCCCCCTTGCTCCTGCAACTGGCGCATCTGCCGCAGCACCCGTAAACTCACACCAAACCCCTCGGCCCGCAGCATCCCCAGTTGTTGTAAATGTAACAACTTGTGCTGGATTGGTTTCGCCAAAGTTTGTTGTGTCCCAGATACCTTCATCAGTAACCGCAAAAATACGGTCTTGCGAGACTGCGTTTACATTTGACTCATAGGGTATTATTGACCGGACTTCTCCCGTTGCTCTTTGTGGACTCTCTACGCAACCAGTGGCCCATTCCGTATATCCTTTTCGCAACCGCAGACCATACTCAACGGGCATTAAATTGTACGTGTACAAGCAATCTGTAGGCGGCATTTGCATTAGCGAATCAAACGCATTTATCCCACCAACAGACGCGGGAAATGTAAGCGATTGCGCCGAGGGCTTTGCCGAACGCCCGTAGCGAGACAATGTTTTTTGTCTGGCATACATCAGTGAACGCCACCGTATCCGGTGTCAGGCGCATTGCACCCCGTTATGTAGGGAAATCGACGAAATCCTCGACCAGCATTTAACATTGGAGCGCCCGCCGATTTTGACATTCTGGCCTGAAGCATAGTGTCAAACTCCATTGCAGCGTCTTGCGATGGAAGTCCTTTGGCTTGCAGATATTTCATCTTCAGCATTTTTACTGTCAACAAAGGATCAAACATAACTAAGTCAGAGCCTGCGCCAACGCTATCCATGTTTGGAATTGATTGCCCCTGCTCCATAACCCAATTTCTGGAAATATACTCAAGCGTAATTACCGTCTCTGGAACGGGCTGCGGGTAAAGCTGTAGCTTATTGTCAAATTGCCGCAATGTTGCGTAAATCGTTTGGCTGGCTAAATTGGTGCCGTTCAAATACGTCCACTGCTGCGGTGACAAAGGCCCGGGAACTGGGACGGTATTGACGGTATCCCACTGAGTCTGGTTAATCACATGATCCCAGTCATCAGGCAAATCATAAATTCCAGAGTTATCGCTAGACGTATCTATGGTTAGCTCTCTAACCAAAATAGGCCAGTCATATAGATTTACTAACTCTTGACCCAAAGAGTCCAACAGCGCCTGCATTTGCACATACGTTTCGTCAGATGAGCCAACAGGATCGTTACTGGCATTAAGCCCGACTTCAACAGCAGCCCTGTTAATCAGTGCATTCGCGGTTTCAAATCGGGCCATACATTACTCCGCCAATTGCGCCTTTAAATGCGCGATCACTTCAGCTTGCTCTTGGTACTGCGCTTTAATATCTTCTAGCGCCTTGAGCAACATTTCGTTCATTTCCGTAGACTCTCGCAGGGCAATGGCAGAGGCTTGGTTATCACTCGATTCCAGCCAGTCATTTGCCTTCTGCTTCAGCCCGTTAATACCCATCATGTTCTGGGCATTGGCATCACTCATTCCCGCAAGCTGTTCAACCGTCCGAATATTGAAGTGCTTTAGCTCTTCAGCAACCGAACGCGTTACTCCAGGCCATTCCTCAAGTAACGTACCGCTCACAAGCTCTTGATCTTTCTTTGCCTCAAACATGGACCAGTGCCGAGGAAAGCGTTGCTTGTGCTTCTCCCGTACTGGTGCAACCACTTCACTGTCTTTCTGCCCTGGCTGCTTAATTGAGACATAAGGGACCTCTTCAAATATCGGACGCCCCGCCTCTTTGCTCTTTGCCGCGTTCTCTCTAGGGTGCAGAAAGAACCGAACCATTAGGGTGTCATCCCCCGCGTTCTGGCCCATAGCCATGTCTGTTGTGCCGAAATCAGCTTCCATAAGTCTCTCCCTCCAGAGAATTAATGTTTAAGGTGTCGCGCCAGTCCAACCCGCCGCCAAGGTTGCAAGCGTTGCATCAGCAGGCGAGTCAACATTGCCGTCTGTTGTGTTAGCCACAATCAAAGCAGGCGTCATTACGTCACCAATGTACTGCGAGCTTTGCGGAGTACGTGCAGCGCCATCTTGGTCAAGCAGCGTCCACTGGTTAGCGTTACCCGTAAGGTTTGGCTCATCAGTAGCAATGCCGATTCCGGGCTGACACGAACCGTAGTTCATGCCGCCATTAGCGTTAAAGCCGAAGCCAATCGCAGGGGTTGTCTCAGCTTCGCGAGCAATAATTGCGGTTGGGTCAAAATACGTATTAGGTGAGTTAGCCATGTGGCCTCCTGGTTAGATCAACGTGCCTGTGGTTTGTGAAATCGCTATATAGGCAGAGGGGACTTCACCCCATCCCGCCATCGAGGGTGATTGCCGTAAAATGCCACCTTCATTAGCCCCGCTAGAGCCACGAATAAGCTCAACAACCAGCGTATCGCCTGGAGCCATGTCGAGGTCATAATTGAAGATCGCAGGAAAAACGAAGTCCGTACCCGCAACCTTGGCGAATACGGTTGGCCCAGTCTGAATGCCGTTGACCATAGCCCGAATGAATATATCTGCTGCCCCCGTAGAACCGCCTGTGCGGCCTACCAGCAAACGACTGTAGAAGTTGTAGTTACCGCCGATCTGACAAGTCAACGTGCCGTCAGCGGCCAAATCAAAGGCGTTAGTCGCATCTGCGGGGCCAAACCTGACCTGCATGATTTCGTTGGTTGCTGAAGGCTGCTGGTCGCTGTCACTCTGGCCCATGAAGACGTATTCAGTGCTTACTTCTACGCCAGTTGAGCGCCCTGCTGCGGTGTCTACTGTTACCAAGTCAAAGCCCAGCCCCTCAGTGAGAGTGCCAAGCTTCGCCCCTGCGGGTGTCACGCTACCATCTATGTAATATGCCATGCTGACCCCTTAAAGAGATAAGGAGGCCGAAGCCTCCTAATGCTTACGCTGAAGTGATACGACCTTGGAACTGACACCCGCTAGAGGTGAGGTTTCCAGCCCATGCCAAAATGCTAACTTCTGCATCTTGGTTGGTGGCGTAACGCTTATTGGGCGAGAGGTTCACCATGTTGCGCTTTGAGTGGGGTCGGTAATGCAGATAGTTAGTGTTCAGCATGTAAGCTGTACCCGCATCTGCGTAACCGCCAATACCACCATCCAGAACAACGTCAGCATCCATGAACTTCACTGAAGGGAAGCCCAAAGCCGCAGAGTCAGAACTGGTGAAGCGCTGGATAGCCTGCAAGCTTTCCATGTAAGCAGCCCAGAACGTGTTATCAACCATGATTAGGTCAGGTCGATCAGTACCACGTACCAGTGTTGACCACATAGCGTTCATAGCGCCCTGTACAGTTGAGGCATCAATTGCCGTAGCCGTATCAGTAGCAGATCGCCAGAAAGTCCACGTAGAACGGTCAATGCCGCCATAAGTGCCAGTTGTGGGGTCAACGGGAACCGCTGCATCCAAACCGTCAATCTCCTTGCCCGCAGCACCCGTACCGTCTGAATACAATCCAGAAGAGATCAGGTTGGACAAAGTAGACTCAGCAACAGTGATGCGTGACTCTAACAAGTCAATCATCGCCTCTTTGCCGCTGTTCTGAAGCATCTCAAGACCTGAGATAACAACAGGAACCGCTGCCTGCTTGATTTGGAACTCAGCCGCAGAGATTACGTCAGACACGCCCACGGGCAGAATGTCATAACCTGAGTAGTAGCCTGCGTTAGAGTTTTCCGCAAAAGAAAGCTCCTGCATGATCTTGGAGCCGCCAGTGAAAGGCTTAACCTTTCCTTTTTGCTCAAGACGCGCCAACAGTGCGTTGTTCTTGGTGACGTTATCCGCAACGGATTTGCTGCGAGATTCAATAGTTGTAGCGACAATATCGCTTACATTTGCAAAGGCCATAATATTTCTCCTATCAAAAGCCTAAAAGTTCAACTCGTTACCCTAGCCGCGTGAAAGGCTCTGGCTGATAGAAGCCGCGTGAATGACCTCTTTGATTTATAGCTCTACCATTGTGAGTGATAGAGCATTGCCTGAAGTATTACATACGATTTGCGTTTTGAAAAGCCTGCTCCAAAGTGGTTCTTAGGTCGGTTGAGGCCGCATTTGAACCCTCCCCGCCTGGAGTCCCATGTATTGAGCTTGCTGCGCGTTTACGTTGCTGAACCTGACCCTGAGACTGCCTAGCCATAAGAACTTTACGAATATGTGGATTTTGGTAACACGCTGCCTCATACGCAGACTTTAAATCCATGTTTTTGCCGTTTCGACTGGCAATATCCATAATGTCTGCCATTGACTCTCTTACAGCGGGGAAAAACTCATTGTCTTTGGCAAAACTTTGCAGCTCGCTATTGATTTGCTGCTTGCCCTGCTGCTGCGCTTGATGCTCTCTCTGCTGCATCTTCTGAAGCTGCTGCTGAAACGGCGCAAGCCTTTGCTCAACAAGCGAGTTTAATTCGTCTTCTTTGGTCTTTTTTGGCGTTTTGTTTTCCAGAAAATCCGCAACGTGACTCGGACTGACCTTGAATTGACTAATCAACTCCGCAACAGTACGAGCGCGTTCCACCTCATTCCCAGTCTGCAATGCCGCACCCGTCTGTAGCAATCCCGGAAGGATGTTTTGCGGGCCACCATTCATCTGCATTAGCTGACTGTATGGCTGAATAACCGCATCCATAGCATCAGCCCGCCGCGCCTTTTCAGCGTATTTCTGGGCCATTCCTGAGATACGGTCCTCGTATCTCCTAAACTCGTTCTTTGTTTCGCTGTCGTAATTTTTCCAGTTGCCTCTAACTATAGGCGAAAGACCTTTCGGCGCATCATCTACGGAAGGGACCTGACCTTTGTTGACCTTCTTATTTGAGGGGATTTCATTGTCTCTAACATTTTCCCTGACGGGGTTATCTCCACCCTCATCGCTCTCTGCCCTAATGATTGGACCATCAATTTCTTCGGGTTCACTTGAGGATTCATCTGCCGTATCTTCAGGTACTTCATTTTCGTGTTCCTCCCATGCTGCGGTTAACTCGTCCATTAAACTGGTATCTTCTTCACTCATTGCTGTCTCTCCAATTGATTGATTCGCTCATAAATCGCTTGTTTAACTTCTCGTGACCAACCTGCCTTCGTCCGAACATTCGGCGAAACACCGCCCAAGTCCACAGTTTGCACAACATTGTTACGCAAATTATGTTCACGCAATTGCTTGCGATCCGAAATCACACTGCCGTCAACAACGCTTTTGAATGCGTCAATGTCGCCGTGGATAGCGTAGGAACTGCGCGTGACAGCAGCCCCCACTTCAATCAATTCATACTTACCTGTCTCGTTATTGAGAACCTGCCGATATCTGGGCATTGAGTGCCGCCTCCGTCATGTTGTTTTGATGCTCTATCTGCTGTGAAGCTACATCGTATTCAGCCTGCGCCCGTTCAATCTCTAAATCAGCCGCCAACTGTGCCTGACTCTCTTGCAATCGGGCATTCATCTGGGCCGCAATCGCCGCCAAATTATTCTGTGACGCGACCTGTTCCTTTGTCATGTCCGCTTGGCTATCGGCCTGAATCTTCGCCATTTCACCCTGCAACTTAGACTGCTGAAGCGCCATATCAGCCTGCGCCTTCATTTGCATCTTCTGAAGCTCCATCTGCGCCTTCTGCATCTCCATCTGCATCTTCTGCTGCTCCATCTGAGCCTTCATCTGCTCAGGTGACGGTTGCTGCTGCTGACCTTGCTGCTGGGCCTGCGATTGCTGGATAGAATCCAATGCCTGATCCATCATGCCCTCTAAATATGCAGCACCCTTAAAGCCCGACATGGTGAACTTAATCATGCCGATCAATATGGGTAACGCCTCGGGCATAACTTTCACCGCCGCTTGTGCGCTTTGGACAAACTGTGCCATCGCCATCAGGAACTCGGTTCTTTCCTGCTTCACCTGCGCGTAATCCTGCATCGCAATCGACTCGGGCCGTATCTCAATGCGCCACTTGCAATCAGGGGACTTCATTAGCTGGATAGCAGGCTCAACGTACTGCCCATCGACCTGCGGCATATACATAGCTGCCGACTGGGTAACAATGGACTGCGGCGTATAGTGCTTGCCAATCACCTCTGCCTTTAATTGCTCAATCTCAGAGGCAAAGCGGGCAAACTCTTCCTGCAACGCCTGGACCCGAATAGACCCCATCTTGACCTTGGTGGCTTGCGTACTGGCCGCTGTATATTGGTCAGTCTGAGCGCCGCGCATAATGTCAGACAGGCCCGTTACCTCATACAACTGGCTAACCTTCGCCTGCTGAACACCCTGTAAGGTCTGCAAAACACCCACAACGGTATCCACGGGGAACCAATCAACCGCGCCCCTGACGCCCCCTTTCTCACTGAACATGGCCCAGTTATCCACAGGAATCATGTCGTTATCGACACCCTCCTGAAGCATGCGGCCTACACTGGCTCCCGCCGTGGCGTCATAGACCCCAACAACCTTCACCGCCTCGGTAATAATGGCAATGCGGGTCTGTAGCTCATCAACCTCGTTATACAAGTCTTGCGCCAAGATAAAATCAGCTTCAGGGCGAAATAGGTTGGTCGTTAAGTTAGCCGCCATTGGCCGTGGGCAAGGCCAAAAGCCCGTTAATTGGAGGGGATCGGGGTTACTGTCCAGCACCGCGTCACAGCCTTTTGACCACCAATAGACACTCTTGGACTTCTTGCACCATATTTCCCAAACCGCTGCTTTCTGGATTGAACTCTCTTGATCCGCTTCCGAATCGTTTTCGCCCGTTGGCGTTTGATTTTTGTATTCAAGTTTTCCCGCATATTCCTCACCAAATCGCTCGGCAATCTCCGATTTGGTCATGTAATTCCTAAACGCCAACCACGGCATCTCGTCCCATGTGCGACACCAGCCCCACAGCAAATCCTGCCAATGCACGTAATCAATCGGGACCCGCTCGTTGGTGATGTTCTCCATCTCCATTTCCATGCCCGTCATGGGGTCAACCACAACCTCAACCTCAGACTCATAGGTGTAGCGAACACGCGCCATACCCAGCCCTGGCAACAAACGATCCTGCAAAGCCGCCTTTAGAACGCTTGGCAAGTCCTCACCAGAAGGCTCTGAATCGGCCTCTAACAAGCGCTGGAAAAGGTTAGATGCAACACGCGCCACATCGTCATCAGGGTCCTGGTGCGCCCTTGAAACGTCCACACGGGGGGTTGAGCCAAACAACATGCTCTGCAACGTCGAGACATTGGTGTAAAACAGGTTTAAACGGCTTTGCGGGCCACCATCGGCAGAGCGGCGCTCATCCA
>Ga0213865_10002786_pt1 | contig 10935 bp, 5 predicted proteins | sample PICome_6_FD_160100 | JGI IMG/M metagenome (GOLD analysis project Ga0213865, IMG submission 160100) | Coastal seawater microbial communities near Pivers Island, North Carolina, United States - PICO282 | ecosystem: Environmental > Aquatic > Marine > Coastal | place: USA: North Carolina | collected...
AACAGTGCCGCAGCTCGGTTGGCGCGGCAGGCAGTCATGGAGCACGAAGAGGAGACGGGTCGCCGGGCCGTGGTGGCAGGGTCCATGGGTCCCACCGGGGAACTGTTTGCGCCCATGGGTGCCCTGAGCTACGAACAGGCGGTGGCCTGCTTCACGGATCAGGCTGAGGCCCTCGCCGAGGGCGGTGCTGATGTGCTCTGGATCGAGACCATGTCCGCCAACGAGGAGGTGGCGGCGGCCGCTGAGGCAGGTAAGAAAACCGGACTGCCAGTTTGCGCCACCATGACCTTCGATACGGCCAAGCGTTCCATGATGGGTGTTACGCCCGCCGATTTTGCCCGGGAGGCGGAGCAGCTGGGTTTGAGCCTGATGGGGTCCAACTGCGGTGTCGGGCCCGCGGAGCTGATGCTTTCGACTCGAGAGCTACTGGCGGTGAACTCTCCCATTCCGGTGGTTGCAAAGGGTAACTGCGGCATCCCGGAATATGTTGACGGTGCCATTCACTACCACGGCAGTCCCGAACTGATGGCCCAGTACGCGGTGTTCGCCCGGGATGCCGGTGCCAAAATTATCGGCGGCTGTTGCGGCACAACCCCCGCCCATTTGGCGGCGATGGTTCAGGCCCTCAACTCGACCCCGGTCAGCCCATTTGATCCGGTCGCCATGGAAGCGGCCCTGGGCATTGCCTGGAAGGATTTACCGCCACAGGACGGCGCCCAGGCGGACAAGCCCGCCCGTCGAGGCCGACGCAGGAAGGCCTAGCCGTAAACGGATACCCCCCTGGTTTGGGTTCGAATGGGCGCTGGGCAGCGACCTCAAGTCCGGTCCCAGACAATGGGCAGTTGCTCCGACTCTGGTGTAATGTGGACTGGGGAGCAGGGGGAATGAGCTATGCAACGGATACCGGATCTACGTTACCAGGAACAGGATTGCAGCCTCACCCTGCGCGAGGGCATTGCCGAGTTTCACCGCTATCTGGCGGCCCTGGGTCGGGAACAAATGCGAGATAAGGGCAGTTCCCGCCTGTTGCTGGAGCATGACGCCACCCACGTCATCTTTGGTATGGATACCACTCTGGAGCAAGAGGCCGGGCTGGATACCTGGCTGCTGTTCGGTTGTCAGTACCAGCTGTCCTATCTGAGGGGGTACGGCAAGCTGCCCGAGATCAAGGCCGTCTATGAGGCGTTGGTCTCAGAGTTGGGGTGGAGTCTTTTTCCGCGCCTGTACTGGAAAACCCTGGGGCTTAAGTGGCGGGTCTTTCGTCAGACCCGGAAAATGACCCGCAAATGGCCGTTTCGGTTTCCCGATGAATGGTTGGACCGGCCGGTCAACGAACTCCGTGCGGAGCACGGTCTGGTGATCCTCGACGTGGACCAGCGGGAGACCGGCGTGCCCCTGGTTTGGAGTGGTGTCTACTGACATCCTTGGCGATGCCCCCGTGCAGTGCAGTATGCTGCGCGCCTGAAGACTGAAAAGGCCATCCTGATGAAACTATGCCCACACCGACTGGTGCTTGGGGTCTGCATGTTGTCCGCGTTAGTGGCCTGCGGCCAGGCCCAACCACCGGCTACCGAGCCCATGCAACCCCGGTTGGTTCGAACCCTGGTAGTGGGGGGTGGTCAGACCGGAGCGTGGCAGGAGTTTCCAGGCAAGGTGGAAGCGGCCAAGGTAGCGGTTTTGGCTTTTCGGCTGTCGGGAGAGCTGGCGGAGTTGACTGCTCTGGAGGGTGATGAGGTCAAGCGCAACCAGCAGGTCGCCCGACTGGATGACAGGGACCAGCAGATTCGCCTGAGGGCGCGCAAAGCGGAATACGAGCAGGCCTTTGGTGACTATCAGCGCGGGGAATCCCTGATTACCACCGGGGGCATCTCCCGGGCGGATTTCCAGCGCCTCGAAGCCACCGCCAGCACCGCCAAGTCAAACCTCGAGGGGGCAGAGCGGGACTTGGATGCCACCCGGCTCAGGGCGCCCTTCGATGGCTTTATCGCGGTGCGTCACGTGGAAAACTTTGAAGAAATATCGGCCCTGGAGCCCGTTTACACCCTGCAGGATGTGTCCCGCTTGTCGGTCAAGGTTGATGTGCCCGAGAGCGTCATGATCCGGGCTCGCAGAGACCAGGACGTTCAGGTCAGCGCCTTTTTCGACGCCATTCCCGAGCGCCAATTTGCCCTGGAGCTCAATGAGGTGGCAACCCGGGCGTCGGATGGGACCAATACCTTCGAGGTGACCTTTGAGTTTCCCAACACCAGGGATTTCAACATTCTGCCGGGCATGTCCGTCACCGTCCGCCTGGAAACCCCCAGGTTGCTGGCGGCCTCGGGTACCCTGTTCGTACCTCCCCAGGCCGTGCTCGCGGATGCCCGGGGACCTTACGCCTTTGTTGCGGTTCCCGACGGCGACGGCAGGGCCCGGGTAGAGCAGCGCCGGGTAGCGATTGGCCAGTTGACTGGCGCGGGACTGGAGATATTGTCCGGGCTGGTCACGGGTGATCATCTGATTACCGCGGGCATGAGCAAGCTGCAGGATGGTCTTGTGGTGCGACTGGAGCAGGGCACTCCCGGATGACACTCACCCGCTGGGCCATTGAAAACAACCGGGTCACCTGGGTGATCCTTGTTGTGGTGGTAATCGCCGGTCTGCAGGCATTTAACAATATGCCCCGGGCCTATGACCCCGGCTTTGTTATTCGTACGGCCCAGGTGGTGACCTATTTTCCGGGGGCCGCGGCAGAGCGGGTCGAGGCCCTGGTATCTGCGCCCATTGAAGAAGTGATCAAAGAACTGCCGGAACTGGATTTTGTCGGCAGTGAAAGCCGGGCCGGAGTCTCGATCGTCAGCGTCAACATTCGCGAGAGCTACACCGAGATGCGACCCATTTGGGACAACCTGCGGCGCAAGGTCGACAGCATCGCCGGCGAACTGCCCGAGGGGGTCTCGGAACCCGAGGTCAACGACGATTTTGGAGATGTCTACGGTATTGTCGTCGGCCTGACCGGTGAGGGGTTCTCCTTCAAGGAACTTCATACCATCGCCGACGACGTCAAAGCCGTGTTCCTGCAGATTCCCGATACCGCCAAGGTAGAAATACTGGGGGTGCAGGAGGAGCGAATTTTCCTCGAGTACAACAATGCCCGACTCGCCGACCTCGGTTTGTCACCGGGCCTGCTGACCCAGATTCTGGAAGAGCGCAACATCGTGGTGTCCGGCGGCTCTTTCAAGCTGGGGGGCGAGCGCATTGCCCTGGAGCCCAGCGGCAATTTCAAGTCCATGGCCGAGATCGAGGCCACCCTGTTACGACTGCCCGGCACCAACCAACTGTTTCAGCTGCGGGATGTGGCGACGCTGAAACGAAGTTACGCTGATCCCCCCGAGGAATTGGTCAGTGTCAATGGCGAGCCCGCCGTCGCCATCGCCATTGCCATGCGGGACGGGGGGAACAACATACAACTCGGGGCTTCGGTACAGGATGCCATCGACGGCTTCTACCAGACCTATCCGATCGGGATCGACTTTGAACTGGTCAGCTTTTCTCCCCGGGAGGTGGATGAAAAGGTCAAGGGCTTTGTGGTCAATCTGCTGCAGGCCATTGCAGTGGTCAGTCTGGTGATGCTGGCGACTTTGGGTTTGCGCACGGGTCTGGTGGTATCCAGCCTGATACCGGTGACCATGCTGCTATCCATGATCGTTATGTCGTCCCTGTCGATTGGTCTGGATCAGATTTCCCTGGCCGCACTGATCATCGCCCTGGGCATGCTGGTCGATAACGGCATCGTGATGTCGGAGAGCGTCATGGTACAAATGGAGCAGGGAAAATCCGCTTTGGATGCGGCTATTGATTCTTCCGTAGAACTCAGAACGCCCTTGCTGACCGCGTCTCTGACCACCGCCGCCGCCTTTCTGCCCATTTATCTGGCGGAATCCAGTGTCGGGGAGTTCACGGCCTCCCTGTTCAAGGTTGTGACCATCACTCTGCTCAGTTCATGGCTGGTGGCGCTTACAGTGGTGCCACTACTGTGCGTGCTGTTTATCAGGGTAAAGCCCGCGGTTCAGGCCGGGCCATCGCGACTGGTGACCGCCTACCGGCGTTTGCTGACGCTGCTGCTCAACCAGCGTCTCCTGACCCTGTTGCTAACCGGGGTCGTGCTGGTGCTCGCCCTGCGCGCTTTCGAATTCGTGCCCAAGCTGTTTTTCCCACCCTCGGACCGCTCCTACTTTACGGTGGACTTTGAATTGCCCACAGGGACTGACATCGCCACCACAAGAAGTATCGTCAGTGACGTGGAGGCTCATCTTCAGGGGTCCCGGCAGCCTCCAGATGGTGATGGAACGGTGATCAACTGGGTCAGCTACGTGGGCAGTGGCGGACCCCGGTTCGTGCTGTCCCACAACCCGGTACCCTCGGCGCCGGGCTTCGCCCTGATGGTGGTCAACGCCAGTTCCGCCCGGGCGATTGCTGACCTGCGGCGGCAAGTGGAAACCTTTGTGGCAGACCGCTATCCGGACCTGGAACTGAAAACCCGGCTGATTGAGAACGGGCCCGCGGTGGACAATCCGGTGGAGGTTCGGCTCTCGGGCAGCGACTCGACCCGACTGTTCTTCGCCGTTGATGCGCTCAAGAAGCAGCTCAGGGACATGGGTGGCCTGCGCAACATCAGCGATAACTGGGGTCAACGCCAGAAAAAACTGGAAGTACGGATTGACCAGGCCCGAGCGGTCAGGGCGGGTATCACCAATCAGGATATTGCCGTGTCCATGCAGGCCGGATTGTCGGGTATCCAGCTAACCGAGTACCGGGAGGGGGAAGACGTGATCCCGGTGGTCCTGCGATCAAAGACATCGACGCTGCACGACGTCAACAAGGTGAGCTCGCTGTCGGTTTACAACCAGTCCAGTGGCCAGGCCGTGCCCCTCCGGCAGGTGGCCGATGTGCAACTGGTTTGGGACATCGCCAAGGTCTACCGGCGCAACGGCATTCGGACCGTTGCTGTCGGCGCGCAGTTGGACCCCGGTGTGACTGCGGCGGATCGCATGGCCATCCTGCTGCCCTGGCTGGAGGAGCAGCGCGCCGTCTGGGGTTCGGAGGTCGATATTGAGCTGGGGGGCGAAAGTGAGAGTTCAGGGGATGCCAATAAGGCGATTGCCGATAAGCTGCCGGTCGCCGGGTTCATCATCCTGCTGCTGCTTGTGGGGCAGTTCAACTCGCTGCGTAAATCCCTGGTGATCCTGGTCACCATTCCCCTGGGTTTGATCGGTGTTGTGGTCAGCCTGTTGCTGGGCCAATCCTTCTTCGGCTTCATGACCTTGCTGGGCGTGGTATCCCTGGCCGGTATCGTGATCAACAACGCCATTGTGCTGCTGGAGCGCATCGAACTGGAACGCGGCGCCGGGCTGGCTCATTTCGATGCGATCGTCGCTGCGGCGGAGCAACGATCACGTCCCATTGTGCTGACCACGGCAACCACCGTGCTGGGCTTGCTGCCCCTGTACCTGGGCGGCGGCGAAATGTGGGAGCCCATGGCCCTTGCCATTATGGGTGGCCTGCTGTTTTCGACCCTGCTGACCCTTGGGGTGGTGCCCGTTTTGTATGCGACCCTGTTCGCTGTTCCCTCACCCTCACCCTCACCCTCAGCCGGGACCCATGGCGGGGGCAACGAGCCCAACGCAGCTTGACGTATAGGTTCAGCACGGGATGTGGCGAACCCCTGCGCCCTAGCGAGGCACTGGGAGGGCTGACGGCAATCCGTGCACCTGGGACCAGTGGGGTGGGACAGCATGGGTTATCCGACCGGCCGGTTACGGTGTCACATTTGGCCGGTTTTTTTTCCCCGAACCTTCGGTTTCAATAGGGCAAGGCAAGGAGTAGTCCAGCGATCGTTATGTCAGCAGCCGAAACAGTTGAACTCGGGTTCGATCCCGACGCCCTGCGGGAGAAGTACCGTGCCGAGCGGGACAAGCGGATTCGCCCCGAAGGCAATGACCAGTACATCGAAGTAACCGGGGATTTTTCCCACTACGTCGATGACCCCTACGTCATGGCGACAATTGAGCGGGAGCCGGTAAGGACCGCCACCGAGGTGCTGATCATCGGGGGCGGCTTTGGCGGTATGCTCGCGGCGGCGCGCCTGAAGCAGGCCGGCATCACGGATATCCTGCTGGTTGAGAAAGGTGCCGGTTTTGGCGGCACCTGGTATTGGAACCGCTACCCCGGTGCGTCCTGCGACATAGAGGCCTATGTCTATCTGCCGATGCTGGAGGAGACCGGCTTTGTGCCCCGGCAGAAATATACCAATGCCAGTGAGACGCTGGCCTACTGCGAGGTGCTGGCAGAAACCTACGGCTTACACGACAACGCCCTGTTCCAGACCCAGGTACAGAAAACCCAGTGGCAGGAGCAATCGCGCCGGTGGCGGGTGACTACCAATCGGGGTGACGCCATCGACGCGCGTTTCGTGGTGCACTCCAACGGTCCGCTGAACCGGCCCAAGCTACCCGGCATAGTCGGTATCGACCGCTTTAAAGGACACACTTTCCACACCAGCCGCTGGGACTACAACTACACCGGCGGCGATTCGTCGGGGAACCTGGATCGGCTTGCCAACAAACGTGTGGCCGTTATCGGCACGGGTGCAACCGCGGTGCAGTGTATCCCCCACCTGGCCCAGGGCGCAGAGCAGCTTTATGTGTTCCAGCGTACGCCCTCATCCATTGATGTGCGCAACAACCAGGCGACCGACCCCCAGTGGATCGCCGGGCAGGCACCGGGTTGGCAGGATCGGCGCAGGACCAATTTCGAGTCCCTGATGTCGGGGGTGCCGGTGAAGGAGGATCTGGTTGGGGATGGCTGGACGGAAGCCTTCCGGGATCTGTTTGGGCAATTTCGAGAACAGATGCCACCCAAGTGGCGTTTGGCGTTCTGGGCTCTACAGGGCCTGTTTTCTCCGCGGCGCCGAGAGCGGGGCCTCAAACAGTACCTGATCGACCGGGCCATGGTGTACATGGATGTGCCCTCGAAAATGGAACTGGCGGACTTCAAAAAAATGGAGAAGATCCGGGCCCGTGCCGATGCCCTGGTGCAGGATGGAGCAGTGGCCGAGTCCCTCAAGCCCTACTATCGGCAGTTCTGCAAACGACCCTGCTTTCACGACGAGTACCTGCAGACCTTTAATCGGGACAATGTGACCCTGGTGGATACCCGTGGCTGTGGGGTCGATGCCTTCACCGAGCAGGGCGTGGTCTTTGATGGTGAGGAGTACCAGGTCGACTGCATTATTTTTGCCACCGGGTTCGAGGTGGGCACCGATTACTCCCAACGCTGCGGTTACGACATCGTCGGTGTCGATGGCCTGACCGTGTCTGAGAAATGGCAGGACCGGCTGGCGACCTTCCACGGCCTCCATGCCCGGGGATTTCCCAACAGCTTCTTTTTTGGCCCCATGCAGTCAGGTTTTACTGCCACCTTTACTTTTGCATTGGATGAAAACGCCATTCACACCGCCTACATCATCGAACAGTTGCAGCAGCGGCAGATCACCAGAGTGGAGGCCAGTGAAGCGGCGGAGAAGGACTGGGTTGATACGGTCATCAGGAAGGCGCGCCTGACCGAGGATTTCCAGAAGTCCTGTACCCCCGGTTACTACAACAATGAGGGGCATGTGCAGTTCAAACCCGAGAACACCTTTTACGGTGGCGGTCCCATCGAGTTTTTCGGGATTACCAAAAAGTGGCGCAAGCGCGGCAAGCTGGAAGGGCTGGAATTGCAGGCCTAGCGACTGGCTGGGGGAGGGATCAATGGAAACCATCGACACCGGAACCGACGAACTGCTTGCGTCCCTGGACCGGCGCGTGGCCACCGTCACCCTCAACCGGCCGGCCAAGCGCAATGCCCTGTCGGACCGGCTGACCCCGGCCCTGCGACAGGTACTGCTGTACCTTGAGCAGCGGCCCGATGTGGGTTGCGTGGTAATAACCGGGGCCGACACAGCTTTCTGTGCCGGTGGCGACGTGTCGGGTATGGGGGAGGGCAGTCATTCCGGATCCCATAACCAAGCCGACCATCATGATGCGAAGCTTCAGGAACTGATCCAGCGTCAGGAAACCCTGACCCTGCGCCTGCACCAACTCGCCAAACCCACCATAGCGGTGTTGCCGGGTGTTGCGGCGGGCGCCGGTTTTTGCATCGCCCTCGCCTGTGATTTGCGCATCGCCTGTAAGTCGGCTTTTGTGACCACTGGCTACCGCAATATTGGATTTTCCGGGGATTACGGCGGCAGCTGGCTGCTCAGCCAATTGGTGGGACCTGCAAGGACCAAAGAGCTGTACTTCACCGGTCGCCGGGTGGCCGCAGATGAAGCCCTGCAGCTGGGCATCTTCAACAGGGTGGTGCCCGATGCCCAACTGCCCGAGGTCGCCGCTGCACTGGCCCGGGATATCGCTGACGGGCCTGCCCTGGCCCTGGATTATATGAAGAAGAATATCAATGCGGCCCAAGAGATGGATCTGCGCAGCAGTCTTGCTTTGGAAGCCGAGCGCCTGCTGCGCTGTGCGGATACCGCTGACCACAGGGAAGCTGTCGCGGCGTTTATGGAAAAGCGGCCACCAGTATTCAATCAGTCCTAGGTAGCAACGGGCGGTATCTCGCTTGCGCCCCGCCTCTCATCTGCTGCCTCCGGGATTGACCTGGGGCGGGTTCGTATCCAATAGCGGTAATCCCTCGGCCCTGTTGCCTCCGGTAGGTCGTCGGTTTTGCGCTGGGACATCGGATGTGTGACGATTCGGCACGTCCGGGACGCAGCTGGCAGGCGGTGCCCGGGGATAACAACAACACGATCGCCGGTTGGTTACGCGGCAGGTCACTGAGCAGATAGCCCATCCGAACGGCTTCTGCTCACCTGTGTTGCCAGGAGGTTCGGCGCGGCGGTGAGCGAGGAGTTAGATCATGGTGGTTTCGAGGCGTGTTTCCAGTGGATTTTCGACTCTGGTTTTGGTGTTGGGTCTGGTCGGCTGTGCCGAGGAGCGCCCGGACCTAGCCAATACCATGGCGGCCCGAGCGGGATTGCCGAACCAGTTACTCGAGGTCAACCAAACGATCCTAGAGCGGCGTCAGTACAACCCGGATCGCAATGCCTATTTTGGCGATTTGCATGTGCATACCGGCTACTCCTTCGACGCCTACGCCTTCGGCACCATTGCCACCCCCTATGACGCCTACCGATATGCCCGGGGCGAAGCCATAGACCATCCGGCGGGTTACCAGGTCCAGTTGCGCCAGCCTCTGGATTTTTATGCGGTTACCGATCACGCAATGTTCATGGGGCTGCTAAAGGAAGCGGCCAACACCGATACGGATTTCTCCCGCACCGAGGTTGCGCAGCCCCTGCATAACCTCAACGCCCCCGATAACTACGGACGCTTCAGCTTCTTCGAGCGCTCCCGGGTCTTTGCCACCTTCCTGCCCGCGGTGCTCGCGGATTTGGTGGATGGCACGCTGGACCCCGAGCAGTTGGAGCCCGTCACCCGGTCGGCCTGGGCGGACAGCATCAACGCGGCGGATCAGTTTTACCAGCCGGGCGAGTTCACCACCTTTGCCGCCTACGAATACACCTCGTCCACTGATGAGATGGGTAACCTGCACCGGAATGTGGTGTTTCGGGGCACCGAGCGCCTGCCGGCGGTACCGTTTTCCCGTTTTCATTCCCAGAATCCCGAGGGACTGTGGGACTGGATGGACGGCCTGCGGGAGCAGGGCATTGACAGCCTGTCCATCCCCCACAACTCCAACGGTTCCAACGGGGCGATGTTTGCCCTGGAGGACTGGGCCGGCGACCCCATGGATGACAGCTATGCCGACCAGCGGATGCGCAACGAGCCGCTGGTAGAGATCACCCAGGTCAAGGGCACTTCAGAAACCCACCCTGGACTCTCGGAGACCGACGAGTGGGCCAATTTCGAAATCATGCCCTACCGGGTGGCCACCACCCTGCCCAGCACTCTTCCCGGCAGCTATGTCAGGGACGGCCTGTTGCGCGGTCTGGCGCTGGAGCAGCAGGGCGCCGGCAACCCCTACAAGTTTGGTTTCGTGGGCGCCAGTGATACCCACACCGGGGCCATTTCCGATGACGAGTCCAATTTCTTTTCCAAGGTGGGCCTGCTGGACGGCACTCCGGAGCGGCGGGGTTCGGTGCCCGCATCCTTCCTGATGCGCACCATCGTCAAGTTCAGCGCACCGGACATGCTGAAGGATGTTGAGGGCCGGGATTTTTTACAGCTGTCGTCCTTTGAAACCTGGGGGGCCTCGGGGGTCGCGGGTGTCTGGGCGGAGGAAAACACACGGGATGCGATTTACGATGCCTTCCGCAGGAAGGAAACCTTCGCCACCAGTGGCCCGCGAATGAAGGTTCGTTTTTTTGCCGGCTATGACTTCGAGGACGCTCTACTCTCCGATCCGGAAATGGCCGCGAAAGCCTATGCCCAGGGCGTCACCATGGGGGCGGACCTCCCAGCAGACGGTGGGCGTGCGCCCCGGTTCCTGGTCTGGGCCTTGAGCGATGCCGTCGGTGGCGTGCCCCTGCAGCGGGCCCAGGTTATCAAGGGCTGGGTTGAGGACGGTGAAGCCAACGAGCGTATCTATGACGTGGCCTGCAGCGACGGGCTTGCGGTGGACCCAGAGACCCACCGCTGTCCGGATAACGGTGCTCGGGTCGACCTGAGCGATTGTTCCATCACGCCTGACGTCGGCGCCACCGAGTTAAAGACCCTCTGGCAGGACCCGGATTTCGAAGCAGGGCAGGAGGCTTTCTATTACGTTCGGGTCCTGGAAAACCCGACCTGTCGCTGGTCCACCTGGGATGCGGTGAAAGCCGGGGTGGAGCCCCGTGCCGATCTCCAGAAGACCATCCAGGAGCGGGTCTGGTCATCCCCCATCTGGTACAAAAAAGAC
>Ga0213865_10002788_pt1 | contig 10930 bp, 11 predicted proteins | sample PICome_6_FD_160100 | JGI IMG/M metagenome (GOLD analysis project Ga0213865, IMG submission 160100) | Coastal seawater microbial communities near Pivers Island, North Carolina, United States - PICO282 | ecosystem: Environmental > Aquatic > Marine > Coastal | place: USA: North Carolina...
TGTAGAATCTTGATCAATTTCTTGACCGTAGGTTATGTTAAAAAATAAACAGATGAATAAACTCAGTATTACTCTCATATAATAGAATAAACTAAAAATAATAGAAAATATTTTATCATCTTTATGATAACAAATTTCTTTATCATGAAAATAGTTTCATATAACGTTAATGGAGTAAGGGCAGCTATGAATAAGGGCTTGGTTGATTGGTTAATTAAGGAAGATCCAGATGTAGTGTGTCTTCAGGAAATAAAAGCTCTAGAGGAGCAGGTTGATGTTTCAAAATTTGAATCAATAGGATTTAAGTATAATTATTGGTTTAGTGCAACAAAAAAAGGGTATAGTGGAGTTGCAATTTTATCAAAAAATAAGCCTATTCATGTTGAGTACGGAACAGGAATTTCATATATGGATTTTGAGGGAAGAAATATCAGATTAGATTTTAAAGATTTTTCTGTAATGAGTTTATATCTTCCGTCAGGCACTAATCTTGATCGTCTTGAATTCAAATTAAATTATATGGACGATTTTATTGAATATGTTAAAAAATTAAATACAAAGATTGAAAATTTAATCATTGCAGGAGATTATAATATATGTCATAAAGCTATTGATATCCATGATCCGATAAGAAATAAAAATGTTTCGGGATTTTTACCTGTTGAGAGAGAATGGCTTCAAAAATTTATTGATTCAGGATTTATCGATTCATTCAGGGAATTTAATTTAAATCCAAATAAATATAGTTGGTGGACTTACAGGGCTAATGCCAGAGCAAATAATAAAGGATGGAGAATAGATTATATTATGGTTTCCGATTCAATGAAAAACAATTTAAAGTATGCTGATATTTTGAGTGATGTAGTTCATAGTGATCATTGCCCCATAACAATTGAGTTAAAAAAATAGCAAAAAAAAACCCTATCAATTGATAGGGTTTTTTTTTAAATAATTTTACCATTATCGTTTAAAAAATGGTATTCAAGATATTTGTAAGCATCTCTAGGAATTATTTTAATCCATTTTTTGTATTTAAAATACCACTTGAGTCTTACCGATGGATATCCTTTTTCAAGATAAGCAGCAATAAAGGGATGAATATTTAAATTAATATTAGTTTCGCCTTTATTAACTAGCCTGTCAATATCTTCAGATATCTTATCAATTAACACAATAGGAGCTTCAACTTCATTGACATGACCATTACTAGGATTTTGTTCCCTAGTTTTAATATTCATTTCAGGTCTTACTCTTTGTCTTGTTATTTGGATTAATCCAAATTTACTTGGAGGAAGAATTTTGTGTTTAGCTCTGTCCTCTTTCATCTCTGTCTTTAAGTGGTTAAATAGTTTTTTCCTGTTATCGGCTTTATTCTGATCAATAAAGTCAACTACAATAATACCACCCATATCTCGTAGACGAAGTTGTCTTGCTATTTCAGTGGCAGCTATTAAATTGACTTCTAGTGCAGATTCTTCTTGGTTCTTAGCCGAGGATGATCTATTCCCACTATTAACATCAATGACATGTAAAGCTTCGGTATGCTCAATAACTAAATAAGATCCTTTTGTCATTGAGACGTTTTTACCAAATGAAGTTTTAATTTGTCTTTCAATTCCAAATTTTTCAAAAATTGGAATTTTTGAATTGTATAATTTTACAATTGACTCCTTTTTAGGTGCAATTTTTTCTACATAATCTTTAATCTGAATGTGTAATGCTTCATCATTAACTAGGATTGATTTAAATTTTTCATCAAATAAATCTCTAAGAATTTTAGATGAAATATTCATTTCATCCATCACTTTACTAGGGATATTTGCATTCCTAATTTTTTTACACATTGCAATCCATCTACCATAAAGATTCTGTAGATCTCTGTCAAGTTCAGCAACTTTTTTGCCTTTTGCAACGGTTCTAACAATAACACCAAATCCCTTTGGTGTAATACTTTTTACTAGTCTCTTTAATCTATCTTTTTCTTTTTGATCTTCAATTTTTTGAGATATAGAAATTCTATTTGAAAACGGTACAAGAACTAAAAATCTTCCGGCTATTGATAGCTCAGAAGTAACTCTTGGCCCCTTGGTAGAGATAGGTTCTTTAACAATTTGAATCAGAACAGACTGATTAGGGCTAAGTACATCTGAAATAGCACCATTTTTATCTATTTCTTCTTCAAATTTATAGTTATTTAAAGAGAAATTTTTAATTTTTCCAGAGCTAACACCCTTTATAAATTTTTGAAGAGTAGAAACTTTTGGACCTAAGTCGTGATAGTGTAAAAAAGCATCTTTTTTATATCCTACATTAACAAATGCAGCATTTAAAGCTGGCATTGTTTTTCTAATCTTAGCAAGATATATATCACCAACTAAAAATTTTGTATTGTCATTGTCTTTATGAAATTCAATAAGTTTTCCGTCTTTAAGTAAGGCAAAATCAACATTGTTTGAACTTGAACGAATAAGCAATTCTTTGTTCATTTTATCATTTTTTTGCATTAATGCTGATTAATATATAAACTACAGTTATTCATCTGTTGTAAAAGCAATTATTACAACGCGCTAATGAATATATTTCAAAGAACTTAAGTTGATATTAATGATAGTTAAGAAGATTGATTATGGATTAATCCTTCTTCTTGTGACGATTAGCTCTACGTCTCTTTTTTCTCTTATGAGTAGCTACTTTATGTCTTTTACGTTTTTTTCCGCTAGGCATAAATTATATTTTAGTTAATTTTTAATTTCGTTTTCACACCATCAACAAAAAATTTTGATGGTTTAAAAGCTGGTATATTGTGAGCAGGTATTTTAATAGTTGTGTTCTTTTTTATATTTCTAGCTGTTTTTTCGGCTCTTTTCTTTACTATAAAGCTTCCAAAACCTCTTAAGTATACGTTCTCACCACTTTCTAATGAATTAATAATCTCTTTCATAAGTGATTCAACCGTTAGTTGTACATCAACTTTTTCAATTCCTAGTTTTTCAGAAATATTTGCTACAATCTCAGCCTTTGTCATAAATCAATTTGTTTTATCATTAATAATTCAACAATGCCTGCAAATATATGTATTTTTTACTTCAATATTTAATTGCTTTAAAATTTAATTTATTACATCTATAGATTAACTTTACTATCCTTAATTATCTCGATGGACCTCAATAAGTTAATTTTAAAATGGTATGATAAAAACAAAAGAGATTTACCATGGAGAAATACTAAAAATCCTTATAATATCTGGGTTTCTGAAATAATTTTACAACAGACAAGAATGGAACAGGGAATTTATTATTACAATAGATTTATCTCTAAATTCCCTGATTTAAAGACATTAGCAAATTCAGATGAAAAAGAGGTTTTATTATTGTGGCAAGGTTTAGGCTATTATTCTAGAGCTAGAAATTTACATTTTACTGCAAAACATATTTTTAATGAATTAAACTCTCAATTTCCAGAAACATACGATGAGCTCATTAAACTAAAGGGAATAGGGGATTACACTGCAAGCGCAATTTCGTCTATATGTTTTGAAAAAGCCCGACCAGTTTTGGACGGAAACGTATTTCGAATTATTTCAAGAGTTTTTGAAATTAAAAACCCAATCGATTTAAATAATTCGCGTAAAGTTTTTAAAGAAAAGGCTTATGAAATAATGCCAAATAAAAGATTTGGAGATTATAATCAAGCGTTGATGGATTTTGGGTCGATCATATGCAAACCTGTAAATCCACTTTGTTCTTCATGCGTTCTTTCAAAAGTTTGTAATGCTTTTAAAAATGACTCAGTAGGTAATTACCCGGTTAAAAGCACAAAAAATCAGGTTAAATCAATGCACTTTAATTACTTAGTTGTAAAGAATAAAAGTCAATTTCTAATTGAACAAATAAACGAGGGAATTTGGAAAAATATGTACCAGTTTCCAGTTTTTATTTCAGAATCTAAAAAAAACAAAAAAGATGTTATCAAATTCTTTTCTGAAAAATTTCATGTTGAAAATTTAAGATTAGAACCTGTTGATTCTGAATATATTAATCACAAATTATCTCATATTAATATTAAATCTAAATTTTGGTTATTTGAAGATAAAATGAAACACAATAGAGGTGTATATGTTTCGTCTTTTAAGGACTATCCAATGTCTAAATTAATGCACAAGTTTATCGAAAAATATAAATATAAATTAGGTCTATCTTAAGTTAAAATAGTAAATTAGAAAAAAATAAAAACTATGTCAGGAACACTTAATAAAGTCATGTTAATAGGACACTTAGGAGATGAGGTAAAAATTCACAGATTTGAAGATGGCGGATGCGTTGGTAGGTTTCCTTTAGCCACAAATGAAACTTATATGAATAAGCAAACTAATGAACGAGTTTCTAATACAGAGTGGCATAATGTAGTTCTTAGAAACAAAGCAGCTGAGATTTGTGAAAAATATTTGTCAAAGGGTGATAAAGTATACATTGAGGGAAGAATTAAGACTAGAAAATGGCAAGACGATAAAGGAAATGACAGATATTCTACAGAAATTAATTGTACTGAGTTTACTTTTCTGTCTAACAAAAATGAAATTCCTACTCAAACTGATAGTTCTTCATCCGTTTCCGAAAAGAAAGTAGAAAGCCCTGCTGATCCTGTTGAAGAAACTGATGATCTGCCATTTTAAACTTTAATTTTCTTGGGCATAGAATTTACATGAAAATGGGTAAAATACTTACTTTAATATTTCTCCTTGTTTTATTTTTTTCTTGTGTGGAATCTGATTTACCAAAGCAAAATGGTTTTCTGAGAATAGAGTTTAAAGAACCAAGCTATTCACCTTACAATAAAAAAAATACTCCGTTCAAATTCTATTATAATTCCAGTTCTGTCAAATTAGATCAGGCTAATGATGATCAATTTATTTTTGACTATACAGATTTAAATCTATCTCTAAATTTATCATATTATGAAATAAATCAAAACAATAAATTAGAGGATAAATTTCTAGATTTTTCTCTGATTTTGGATACTCATACTAAAAAGTCAAATGGAGTAGTTTTAAGAGAATATGATAATACTAACAAAAAAATATTCGGAAAGCTTTATGAAATTAAAGGAGATGTAGCATCACCTATTCAATTTTATTTAACCGATAGTATTTCGAGTTTTATTAGCGGATCAGTCAACCTAAAATATAAATCAAAATACGACTCAATTTACCCTTCTATTCAATATATTAAAAATGATATTTTAGTTTTATTTGAATCCATAAATTGGAAATTAAAATGAAATTTAACAAGTGGTTTTATTTAATCGCTCTATCTCTGATTTGGGGAAGTTCCTTTATATTAATTAAAAAAGCTCTAATTGGGTTAGAGGCATCTCAACTAGGATCTATAAGAATTATATTTTCTTCTGTTTTTATTTTTTTTATTGCTTGGAAGAAAATCTTTACAATTAAAAAAAATGAATGGAAATGGATTACACTTTCTGCATTTTTGGGAAGTTTCTTCCCTGCATTTTTATTTGCATTCGCTGAAAAAGAAATTGATAGTTCTGTGGCTTCAATAATTAATTCTATAGTTCCCCTAAACACCTTGATTCTTGGAATGATTATTTTTAAAATTCAATCTACCAAAAGGCAAATAGTCGGAGTACTTTTAGGTTTTTTTGGAACCTATTTGCTGATATCATCTGGTTTACAGTTAAATCCGGATCAAAATTATAATTATGCAGGATTAGTAATTCTATGCTCTTTTTTATATGCATTAAACGTGAATATTATAAAAAAATATCTTCAGCATCTCTCAGCATTAACGATAACAGTGGGTCATTTTACAGCAATTATAATTCCTGCAGTTTTAGTATTTCTTTTTTCAGATTTTGATTTCTATAGTCTTGAAAAAGAAGAGGTGAAGATCTCAATATTTTATGTTTTTATATTGGCATTATTCGGAACTGCCTTAGCTAAAATTATTTTCAATAAACTTATTAAAATTTCAAGCCCCGTATTTGCTTCTTCAGTTACTTATTCAATGCTGATTGTTTCTATTTTTTGGGGAATTGTAGATGGAGAAAAATTCTCCATCTATCAATTAATAGCAACATTTATAATAGTATTTGGTGTTATACTAACAAATAAAAAATCAAAGATTAAAAACTAGAATCTTTAATTTCCTTATTTATCTCAACACTAGTTGTCTTAAACTCAAGTTTTTGAGCTGGTAATTCCATATAAAATGGAAACATAATATTTTGAACAGATTGATAATCACCATAATTTGTCGTCACAACATTGTTATTATCATCAGTGTCTTCTGTACTCAATAGTAGTCCAGATTCAACAGAGTAATATCTGTGAGATTCTTTACCATCAACAGTTACTTTAACTTTATAAGCATCTTGATAATTTACAGAGTTTATACTAACTAGTTCTAGCTCTTCAGCTTTAAAGTAAAGTTCTTCAAAAATTCCTTTAACCTTTTTACTTTCATCAAGCTGTTTTTCATCAAATTCAACTCTTTGGCCTTGCATTTCGGAATAACCTCTTTCACCGTCAAATGTTGTCTTACTCAAGGTCATTTGTTGCCCTTGCATATTTACCTCCATTTTAAAAGATGACTTGTTTGGAAGTTTTTGTCTCATTGTTGCTTCTGGTGAAAAAGGTGCTCCAGGAATTGTGACATTGGCTTTCATAACTAGCGTATTTACAGATTCAAGATTTGCTTTTCCTCCTACAGCCTTAACATAGTTATTGATTACATCAACAGCAGTTAAACCTTCAGGAATAGCCTTGTTAAATATTGGCTTAGCAATTGAGTTTGCGTACTGATCATAATAATTTATAGGAAAACCTACTTCCTCAAGATTAGCTACAACATCACTTCCTTTTCCAACAACTACTATTCTAGTGTTTGCTATTTTAAAATATTTACTTGCAGCTCTTTTGACATCAGCTTCACTAACTGAATTTATATTTTCAAGATAGCTTTCATAATAATCATCTGGAAGGTTATTTAGTTTAATATTTAGAGCGTATCCAGCAATTGTTTGAGGGTTTTCAGCATTTCTAATAAAACTCCCTACATATTTAGCTTTTGCATTTTTAAGTAGTTCTGAATCAACTTTTTCTAACCTGATTCTTGAGATCTCTTTGACAATTTCAGAAACAGCGCTATCAGTTACCATATTTCTAACTTTTGCGCCTGCTCTAAATTTTGATACACCATATCTGTTTGATCCTAAACTAGAATAAGCTCCATATGTATATCCCTTATCTTCTCTTAAATTTTTAAATAAGTAGCCTTCACCACCTCCACCAAGAATATCGTTTGCCATTAAAGCAGCAAAATAATCTTCATCTGTCATCCTTAAGTCAACGTTATTTGTGACTTGTATGGCAGACTGTGTTGCTGTAGGTAGATCGATAAAATTTATCTCGGTAAGAGCCACATTTTCAGTCAAAATAGGTTCAGGGTCATCGATATTTTTACCTTTTTTCCAAGAACCAAATTTCTCAGATATGAGAGATTTAACATTTTTATAGTTAACATCCCCAATTACTACTAAGTAAACATTATTTGGAATAAAATACTTAGCGTGATAATCTATAATATCTTGAAAAGAAATATTATCGATTGTTTGTTCAGTGATAAATTCACCATAAGCATGATTTTTTCCGTAAGAAAGGGCATCACCAACTCTTGACGAAATAGCATCTATATCCTTTTTTTGACTTTTTAGTCCTTCTATTAATTTTTCTTTTTCTTTTTCAAATTCTTCTTCTGTAAGTAAAGGGTTGATTACAGCGTCTGAAAATAGATCGAGAACTCTTTCATTATTTTTCGTCAAAGTAAAAGCAAAACCAGATCCAAAACCAACATTAACACTAGCCCCTAAAAAATCTACTTCTTCGTTAAACTCATCTTTAGAAATCGATGTTGTTCCATTTCCAAGCATAGAGCCTAGAAGAGAAATTACACCCGCTTTTTCACCTTCAACAATAGGTTTTCTGTCAAATCGAAGTGAGTAATTAATTCTAGGTAATTTATGGTTTTCAACAACCAATACTTTTATTCCATTTTTTAACTTGAATTCTTTAGGTTTGTCCAACTTGATTTTTGGAGATGGACCTCCTGTTGGCATAATTGATCTGTCAAGTTGAGCATTAATATTTAAAGTAAAAATTAATGCTGTTATAGTTAATATAATTTTTTTCATTTTTTTCATTTTTTATTCTTCTCCTACTTCTTCACCTGGAAGGTATTCAATTTCAACTCTTTGATTTGGGCTCAAATACTTTTGAGCAACACTTTGTATTTCTTCTCTAGTAATTGAACGATAAATATCAATTTGTTCATTAATTAAATTAACATTATCATATAGTAAGTAATAAGTTGCTAGTGAGCTTGCAATTCCCGCTACACTAGAGTTTGAATTAACATATTGAGATTCAAATTGATTTTGAAGTTTTTGATAATCTCTTTCAGAAATTAATTCGTTCTGCATTTTTAAAATTTCTTCGTCAATTTCATCGAGTAATGTCTCTAAGCTAGTTTCTCCAAGCGGAAGTGCAAAAAATGCAAACATATTATAATCTACTTGCCCCAAGTTAATAGCACTGGCCTCTAGGGCTAATTTCTTTTTATCAACAAGTTTTTTGTATAAAACAGAACTTTTGCCTCCACTTAAATATGTTGAAATCATGTCTAAAACAAAGGCATCTCTTTCAGCCATTCCAGGCATTCTATATGCAGCTAAAACAGCGGGTATTTGAATATTTTTATCATAGGCAGTTACTTTTTCTGTTTCTGTTATGGGAGTTTCTTTTGGGAAGTTTCTAGTAAAACCAGGTCTTCTTTTAACCTCAGAGAAATACTTTGAAACTAAATTTTTTGTTTCTTCAATTTCAATATCCCCAGCAACAACTAGAACAGCATTATCAGGACTGTAATATTTATCAAAATAAGCTAAAAATTCTTCTAACGTTGCTGCATCAAGATCTTCCATTCTTCCAATGTTTTCATCTTTGTAGGGATGCACTTTAAATAAATTTTCCCATAGCACTTTTAATAGTTTTCCATAAGGACGATCATAGCTTTGTCTTTTTTCTTCTTTAACAACTTCATTTTGAGTGTCAACAGCAAGTTGGTCAATTACTGGATGAAGCATTCTTTCAGACTCTAACCAAAGACCTAACTCTAGTTTGTTTGAGGGAAAAATATCATAGTAATATGTTCTATCTTGGGAGGTATTAGCATTAAATGTCCCTCCATTTGCAGGGATTATCTTCATAAATTCCCCTTTTCCTATATTCTCAGAACCCTCGAACAATAAATGTTCAAAAAAATGTGCAAAACCGGTTCTACCTTTTTCTCTGTCTTTACCTCCAACATCATACATAACTGAAGTTATAACAACTGGCGCTGTATTATCTTGGTGTAGTATTACATGTAAGCCATTTTCTAAGTCAAACTCAGTAAAATCAACCTGTTGGCTAAATGTCACTGAAGCAAGTAAAAGAAAACTTAATAAGATATTATTTTTCATAAATATTTGATTTACTATTAATTATAGATAAAAAATTGAATCTCAAATATAGTGGTAAATGCAATAAATTATGTTAAAAAACATTTAAATATGAAGTAAAATTTAATTTTTATAAAAATTTGCTGATTTACTAATTAGCTTTATATTTGCATTCGCTTTTAAAGATAAAAATGTACGCAATAGTAGAAATATCAGGTAGACAATTTAAAGTTGAGAAAAAGCAAAAGCTTTTTGTTAACAGATTGGAAGTTGCTGAAGGTAAAAAAATCTCTTTTGAGAATGTATTGATGGTTAATGATGGTTCAAAATCGTCTATAGGTGCTCCTAATGTTTCTGGAGCTCAGGTTGACGCGAAAGTTTTAAAGCATCTAAAATCTGATAAAGTTATAGTTTTCAAAAAGAAAAGAAGAAAAGGTTATAAGGTTAGAAATGGTCATCGCCAAGCTATTACTGAAATAGAAATAAGTGATATTTTAACCGGAGTTTCCAAGAAAGCAGCTCCTGCAAAGAAAGAAGTTAAAAAGGCAGCTCCTGTAAAAAAGGCAGCTCCTATAAAAAAGGAAGCTAAAAAAGCTACTCCTAAAAAAGAAAAGCAAGATTTAACTAAATTATCTGTTGCGGCTCTAAAGGATATGGCAAAATCTAAAGGAATTACAGGATTATCTTCAATGAAAAAAGCAGACTTAATTAAAGCACTTAGCTAAACTTATAAAAAATGGCACATAAAAAAGGAGTAGGTAGTTCTAAAAACGGAAGAGAATCAGAATCGAAACGATTAGGAGTTAAGATCTTCGGTGGTCAGCTTGCTAAAGCTGGAAATATAATTGTTAGACAAAGAGGCACTGTACATAATCCTGGCGAAAATGTCTATTTAGGAAAGGATCATACTCTTCACGCAGGGGTTGATGGAGTTGTAAAATTTACTAAAAAGAAGGATAATAAGTCTTTTGTTTCTATTGTTCCTGCTTAACAATAACTAAAAATATTAAATAAAACCTCTTCAAACGAAGAGGTTTTTTTATACCCTTAATTGTATATTTATACATTATGCTGAATAATTAATTATGCCAATTATCGAGGATTTAAAATTATCAGAAACTAGTAGACTGATTATTTGGGAGATTTCAGAAACAATTAATGAACTTAAAACTAAAGTTTTATTAAGTGAGAATTCTTTAAAATTACTTAATCAAAGAAAATCAGAGGTTCAGAAAAAACAGTTTTTGGCTATCAGAAATATATTATCTGAATTGTCCATTGATGATCACGATATGAAATATGAAGAATCAGGAAGGCCTTATGTTATTGGTGGTCAAAATATTTCCCTTTCACATTCCGACACCTTTGCCGCTGTAATATTAAGTGATAACGTTGTGGGAATCGATATTGAAAT
>Ga0213865_10002792_pt1 | contig 10914 bp, 6 predicted proteins | sample PICome_6_FD_160100 | JGI IMG/M metagenome (GOLD analysis project Ga0213865, IMG submission 160100) | Coastal seawater microbial communities near Pivers Island, North Carolina, United States - PICO282 | ecosystem: Environmental > Aquatic > Marine > Coastal | place: USA: North Carolina | collected...
CCACTCCAGGTACTCCAGAAGCGGAGACTGGCGTCATAACCCAACCATTTGGCACAACTGATTACCCACATCAACGTCGATCCTGTCGAAAAACGTTTGCCGCCAGCGGTTCTCAAGATTACAGTTTGGGAGATTAATCAACCCAACTTTTCTGGGCCCACTGGCGACTCAGTTCAATAAGCTGTTGCCAGTTTCAGGCTTACTTTACATCTTTCTGGGGGAGGATGCTTCCGCGATGAAAAAATATGCATTGACCATCTTTGCTGTCGGTGTTGCGACAATTGGCAGCCTGAATGCCAACAACGCAACAGCTCAAAACCAAAGTGCAATTCTGGCCGAAACTTACGGCCAAGGTGTACACGCCTACAACGGCGGCCGTTTGACCGATGCTATCGAATTCTTCTCGCTTGCAATCGAAAATGGTAGTCAGGACCCACGTGTCTATTACTACCGCGGAATCGTCAACTACGTGTCCGGACGTCCGGAAGAAGCTGAAAAAGACTGGCAGGCCGGTGCTGGCATTGAAGCTCTGGGTGGCCCAAATCCATCCATCGGTCGCTCACTCGCGAGATTTCAAGGTAATGGCAGACTGAAGCTTGAACAAATTCGTCAAGCAGCTCGAATCAAGGCTCTGGCGGAAGCCAACGCGAGATCCAGACAGCGTTACGGCGAAATTGGGGCCACACCAGAAAACTCGGCGGCGGTTCAACCCGCTCCCCGTGTCCCATCTCGCCCTGTTGCACCACCACCAACTCCACCAGCTGCAGCCAACCCTTTTGCCTCGGGTACAGCGGGGCAAGCAGCACCTACCAAAATGGCGGATGATGCTCTTGCTGGTGCCATGAAAGAACCATTCGACGACAAACCAAATGCAGCAGCTGGTGCACCGGCTGCCAGTGGTGCTGATCCATTCGGCGGCGGAGGTGCTCCTGCGGCGGGTGCTGATCCATTCGGCGGCGGAGGTGCTCCTGCGGCGGGTGCTGATCCATTTGGCGGCGGAGGCGCTCCTGCGGCGGGTGCTGATCCATTTGGCGGCGGAGCTGCTCCTGCAGGCGGTGGTGCTGATCCATTCGGTGGTGCTGACCCATTCGGCGGCTAATCCGGCAATCCACAGCCGATCATGTCAAAGCATTAAACGACGGCGAGCAGATTCATCTGCTCGCCGTTTTTTTATTCCCTTGCATTCGACTACACTGAAAAATCAAGGTTGCTGACCATACCCATTGCACCGACAAAATACTCCATCCAGCAGAGCGTGAGCTACACATGATTCGATTTCTTTCTGCATGCGTTATCATTTCATTTGCAACCACAGCATGGTCGCAGAAGCAACCCGCCCAACCACAAAAAGGGATGGCTGTCGCGAAAAAGGGAACACCAGAAGTTGACGCAGAAATCGACGAGATCTGGAAGACTTGTCCTAAATACCTGGTCAATCAACCCATTGCTGACCTGCTGCAGATTGAATCCAAAGACATGGCAACAGCAACGGTAAGAGTGCTTTGGGACGATCGTTTTCTTTACGCATTGTGGGTAGTCAAGGACTCGGAATTATCGGCCGATGCAGGGGATGATTGGGCTCAAGATTCAGTCGAATTGTTTCTTGACCAGCATCAGGACAAGTCCAAATCGTATGAGGCCGATGACGCGCAGTACCGTGTCAATTTTAAAGGCAAAATTTCAGGGCAGGGCACTGGTTACGATGAAGCTGATATCAAGGCAGCTACAAAAAAGAACAAGAAAGGCTACATCGTTGAAATGGCAATCCGCACGCATGCAGCTGACAATAAGCCCGGAACTGTCATGGGTATCGAGTTTCAAGTCAATGATGACCATGGCAGTTCACAACGTGATGCCATCGCAAAATGGTTTCACACCGAAGACGATTCATGGCAGGATACTTCTACCTTTGGAACACTCACACTGAAGTGATCTACTGTCCTTGGCCGGGAATCATTTTGGCCATCACGAAGGCAGTTGCTGCAGATTATGTGTATCCGTGACAATCGTCCCAAACTGGTAACCAATAAGATGGTCGCGAGAAGAATCACATCATGCATCTTGATGTGATCCTAACCGCAAAAAAGTGATTCACAGGCCATGACCAAAATCATGGACTAGCCGAAGAACTTTTCCAGTTTTTCTTCGCTCGGACTTGGCGTCACAAGAGAAACAAGGATCATGGTAATGGTCGAACTCAGCATCATGGCAACGACGGGCATCACTTCATAACTCTCCCCACCTATCGGCAGTTCCAGAACAAACTTGCTCAAGCCGCCTTGTTCAATCGGTACCTTGGTACCCTGATAAAACAAGATGCACCAACTGGTGATCGCAGCAAAGACCCCACTAATGGCTCCTGCTGCGCTAAGACCGCGCCAATAAAGTGCTGCCACAACGATAGGAAAGAGCGCACTAAAACCACTGAAGCACCAAACCCCCAGAGCAAAAACACTCCGTACGTTTCCGAGACTCAGCAGATAGGTGATCGCAACGATACCTATGATAAAAAGTCGAGTGAACAGAACTTGTTGTCGATCACTGAACCGCTCTTTTCCAGCAATATGTGTCACAACATCATTGTTGAAGATCGTACCGATGCATAGGAACTGACTATCGAGGCTGGACATGATCGCGGCCAGAATACCTGCAGCAAGGAACCCTCCTAAAATCGGCCCTGTTTGGGTTTTGACCAGAAATGGCAGGATGGTATTGGGGTTGGCTGGCAAGTGCATGTCTGCCGGAAGCCCTGTTGCCCAAATCCCGACCAACACACAGGGAACCCAGACGATCATGATGAAGAACGGGTGACAGACTACAGGCAACTTGAATGCATGTGAACTCTTGGCCGTCATCCAGTGTTGAAACAGATGCGGAAACATTCCCACCGAAAGTGGGATAAACAGATAAGTAAAGAACTTGGTCTTACTCATGGCAGAACGCGTGACCTTGTCCTCGGGAACCGAGTTGGCCAAGGATTTAAGATTATCAAGGATGGACTCTTGGCCACCCAATTTATTTGCAATCACGAAGAAGGTAACCACACCCAGGATCATGAAGACCAACGTCTGAAAGGTGTTGGCCCAGGTTGTTCCACGCATACCGCCAAAAAAGACATATACCAAAACAACAACACAGATCACCATCGATCCCAGCCAAGGTGGAATGCCGCCGTGCAAAGCCGGATTCGCATTACCCTCAGCGTCAAACACTTGAAACAATGGCAACTCGGGCGCCAGGCCTGCCGTCAACGACTGAATGACTGCACCGCCACTAATCACGCCAATCAACAGGTAGGGAATCACCAGTCCAACCAGAATTGGAAACAACAGGTAACCGACAAAATCACTATCGAGTCGATCACGAAAGAACTCGATTTGCGTGGTGTACTTGTAACGGCGGGCTAATTTCCAGACCTTGACGCCAATCAAGAAAAAACACAGCGAATGCACGATGCCACTGCTGCTTGCGAGCATGCCATAAACACCCACCCCCTCACGGAATGCTTCGCCACTGCTACCGACCAGAGCAAAAGCCGTCATCGTTGTTCCGAAGATACTCATCAACAACAGAAACGGACCAATCGAGTGGCTAGCAACTTGATAATCTTCCTTGGTACCCCTGAATAAACGGCTTGAAAAAAGCCCCAAGGCAAGAAGCAGTCCCAAGTAGACAAGGATAATGATCAGTTGTGGTAATCCTGGATGATCCATCATTCACCTCCCTCGTGGTCTTCGAGGTCATCTGACAGAGGCCAAGCAATTCGCGTTGCAAGAAACCAGGTCGCTACGGCCGCCAGTGAAATGCAAGCATGCCAAAAAAGAGCAATCGGAATGAATCCAAATACGAGTGTGGCATCCGTCCAAAACCAATTATCTTGATGCAGAATGAGCAACAGTAGCACGAGACCCGTGATAATCAGCGGTCCCGAGGACTTGGAAGCTTTCATCTGTCGCCTCATGGGAACAGGGAAAAATAGGACTTAGAGCGAACGAAAACCGGTTCCCAACGGTCTAGATACCTGCAACCAGTTGGCAGCAGTGTAATTCAGACCGCGTCAGGGCAAAATTAGGCTCACGACACTGTTAGTGGCAGTTCGATATCGGACAAGAGTGAATATCCGGTCTGGATGTTCAAATCAGTCTGCAAAACTTCTGACCCTCGGTATTAAAGTAGACACTCGAGAACTCGCTAAAAGGCGTATTTTTGGAGACTTGGGAAGCATGGCTGACCATCGCCGTAGCCTGCACGTTGCTGGTCGGTTTGGCGCTGCGCATCGCTGCAACGGATCTATTAGCCCTATTTTGTCTGGGAATTCTCGTACTAATACAGAACATAACGGGGTCGGAAGCCCTTCCAACACCTGAGCAGGCGGTCGCTGGTTTTGGTAACCAGGGGCTGATCACCATTGCTCTGCTGTTTGCAGTCGTCGCGGGTCTGGAGTGCACTGGTGGAACAGAATTGGCCACCGGCTGGTTTCTCAATAAAGCGAGGAACCTTACGACTGCTCAAGCGAGATTATTTGTCCCAGTCGCCGTGTTGAGTGGTTTTCTCAACAATACTCCGGTCGTCGTTGCCCTGATGCCCGTGGTAAACGACTTGGCCAAACGCATTTCCGCCAGTACCAGTCGGCTGTTATTGCCATTAAGTTACGCAGCCATCCTGGGTGGCATGTGCACTTTAATCGGTACCAGCACCAACTTGATCATCGCTGATCTCAATACGCAGGCGATCGGTAACGGCAGTATCGCCAAGCCGCTTCACTTTTTTTCACCTGCTGCCGTAGGAATTCCGGCAACCTTCATTGGCTTGATTTACATGATGGTTGCATCGCGCTGGCTACTGCCCGAGCGGCGTCCCGCCGTGAGTGTTAGCGACGACCCCCGTCAATACACGGTCGAAATGCAGGTTGACCCCACAGGACCGTTAGTGGGTCGTAGCATCGAAGAAGCCGGGCTACGTCACCTACCGGGTCTTTATATTGCGGAGATCCAACGTGAAGATGGCATCATTGCGGCGGCAAAGCCCAATGAACGCTTGAGACCTGACGACGTCTTGATTTTAGTCGGCGCCTTGGAAAGCGTTGTAGACCTTCGGAAAATACGGGGCCTGACGATCCCTGATAATCAGGCCCGAAAACTCGAAGTCCCCGCATGGCGACGAACTCTGGTCGAAGCCGTTGTCAGCACCCGATGTGGTTTACTCGGAAAAACGATCCGCGAAGGTAAGTTCCGTTCACACTACAATGCTGCTGTGGTTGCAGTTGCCCGAGGTGATAAGCGATTGACTGGAAAACTGGGAGACGTGCGTTTGGAGGTGGGTGATGTGTTACTGCTGGAAGCCTCACCATCATTTTTGCACCGCCGCCGTGAATCACGTGACTTCTTTCTTGTCAGTGCCGTTGAACAAGGCACGGTACGACGTCCAGAAAAAGCCTGGATCTCAATCAGCATCCTGCTATTGATGGTTTTAGCCGCAACCACGACTGGAATCTCTATTTTGACCGCTGCATTGCTGGCGGCTGTTGCCATGGTTGGCTTTCGTTGCTGCACTACTGGTGAAGCAAGACGAAGCGTTGACTGGTCCGTCCTGATTGTAATCGGAGCAGCCATTGGTATTGGGATGGCGATGGAACAAAGCCAGGCCGCACGAGGGATTGCCATCGGGCTGCTGGGTATTGCGGGTGAAAATCCGATGCTGACGTTAGCTGCAGTCTATCTGGCAACCATGCTGTGTACCGAGTTGATTACCAATAATGCGGCTGCGGTTCTGATGTTCCCAATCGCTTTGGAAACTGCGACAGGTCTGGAAGCAAATCCTACTCCATTTGTAATCGCCGTCATGATCGCTGCTTCTGCCAGCTTCATCACGCCCTTTGGCTACCAAACCAATCTGATGGTTTATGGTGTGGGCGGTTACCGGTTCAATGATTATGTGCGATTCGGACTGCCATTGAGCATCATCGTATTTATGGTCACGATGCTGGTAGTCCCTCAGGTTTGGCCTCTGTGATGCAGCCCGCTGATCCTGCGGCAACGTCAAGTAGCCGCCCATGCCTATCTCCGTTGATGATGTCGCTGTTGGCGACAAAAAAGTTATGAAATTCCGCCCACAGAGTCCCTCACTCAATTCGACATCACCCCCGCGGAAAACTTCGCAACATCAGGTGACAAAAAATGCCGGGACGACAATCAATGATGTAGCGGCAATCAACAGTAAAACGTTGGAGCCAATGATCGAAAATGCAATGCGAGTCGATCAATATCGGCTGAAGCGGGCGAAAAAACGGTTGTCAGTGGATGAGTACAAGGCACAACTCAAAAAGTCGGTTGATCTGCATGCCACACGGATGGCAGCACAGCCCCGGATTGAATACTCCGCTGAATTGCCGATCAGTCAACATCGCAATGAGCTGATTGAGTTGATTCATAGCCGGCAGGTGATTGTGGTTTGTGGAGAAACGGGCAGCGGCAAGAGTACACAGTTGCCCAAGATTCTGCTGGAATCCGGATTGGGTCGCCAAGCGATGATTGGCCATACCCAACCTCGCCGGCTTGCTGCACGCAGCATTGCCACACGGCTTGCTGAAGAACTGCAAACCCCACTGGGTGAGCTAGTGGGCTATCAGGTCCGATTTGGTGATCAAACCAGCGAGCGGTCACTGGTCAAGTCGATGACGGATGGAATTCTGCTGGCAGAGACACAATCGGATCGTTTTCTCGATGCTTACGACGCAATCATTATTGACGAGGCGCATGAGCGTTCTTTGAATATCGACTTTCTGCTGGGTTTCCTGCGTCGCCTACAGGGCAAAAGAAACGATCTTAAAATCATCATCACCTCCGCGACGATTGATGCTGATAGGTTCTCAGAACACTTCTCTGACGAGCAGGGCCCTGCGCCCATTGTCAACGTGGAAGGACGTGGATTTCCTGTCGAAATGGTGTACCTGCCATGGGAAGACCTCATCGATGATGAAACACGCGCGCCTGATCTTTCCCTGCATGTAATCAAGGGAATCGAAAAGGCTGGGCTGAGCGGACCCGGCGATATGCTTGTTTTTCTTCCCACCGAACGTGACATCCGGGAAGTTTCCCACCGTGTCGGCGCTCATTATCACCGCATGGGAATGGAGAAGCAGATCGACTTGTTACCCCTGTATGCCCGTCTGCCACAATCTGAACAGCAACGAATTTTTCATCCACAGGGTGGCAAGCGTCGAATTATCTTCGCAACCAATGTTGCTGAAAGCTCGTTGACCGTTCCAGGAATCAGGTACGTCATCGATTCGGGAACGGCTCGCATCAGTCGGTACAGTTCGCGAAGTAAAATGCAGCGGCTGCCCATCGAACCGGTCAGCAGAGCCAGCGCTGACCAACGATCGGGACGATGTGGCCGGATTGGGCCCGGTGTCTGCGTCAGGCTCTATTCCAAGGAAGATTACGAAACACGAGATGAGTTCACGACGCCTGAGATCAGACGCACCAATCTTGCCTCAGTCGTGTTGCAAACCAAGGTTTTGAAACTGGGAAAACTTGAGGAGTTTCCCCTCCTTGACCCTCCACGGCCTGAAGCGATTCGTGAAGGAATCCGCACACTTTTTGAACTGGGGGCGCTCAACGAAAAACAGCAACTCACTGACATCGGACAGCAGCTGGGACGATTTCCCGTCGATCCACGCGTTGGTCGAATGATTCTGGCTGCCGATGAAAACGGTGTACTAGCAGAGGTCCTACCTATTGCTGCCGCTCTTGAAATACAGGACCCGCGTGATCGGCCCCCTGAGAAAAAACAGGCAGCAGATGAGGCTCACGCCGCATTCATTGACAGTCGAAGTGACTTTCTATCCTATCTGAGACTATGGCGTTATTACGAACAGGCCCGCAGTGATCACAGTCGCAACAAACTAACTCGCGTTCTTCGGAAGCAGTTTCTATCACCCAATCGCATGCGCGAATGGTCAGACGTTTACCGACAACTCAGGGAGATGGTTGCATCATCAGGACCCCATCGCCCGAAAACCGGCAAACGTTCGATTAACGCCATTCAGTATAGCGATGATAAAACACGAATCGTCGATGATGATCGCTATGCTGCTATCCACCAATCATTGATGACTGGGCTCTTGTCGGGAATCGCGATGGCTGGTGAAAAAAATGAATACACCGGTGCGGGCGGTCTAAAACTTTTTCTCTGGCCAGGGAGTGGTGTATTCAACACCAAGCCGAAATGGGTCATCGCTGGCGAGCTCGTTGAAACATCTCGGCAGTTTGCCCGGACTGTCGCACGCATCGATCCCACATGGATTGAAAAGGTCGCTGGCCATCTCCTCAAACGCTCTCATCAGGATCCACATTGGAGTTCGAAATCAGGGGGCGCGTTCTGCTACGAAAACCTGTTCCTGTTCGGACTGCCCATTGTCACTCGACGTCGTGTTCCGTTGCCCCCACTGGATTCAGTCACAGCTCGCACTCTGTTGATCGAACACGGACTTGTTGAAAGACAGTTACGAACCACGGCAAAATTCATCAGACATAATCAAGCCATGCTCGATGCTATCGAGAACTTGGCTGCAAAAACTCGACGGCGTGATCTGGTTGTTGACAGCTATCAGATTGCCAGATTCTATCAGGCACAATTACCGGAAAATATTTGTGATCGAGGTCGACTCGAAAAACTTGACCGCGAGACTACCACTCCCAAATGGGCAAAAGGCCCGATCGACTCTGAATGGCTTACTGGATGGTTGGAACGTCAAACCGCATCCACTGAATCCGCAGAACTTTACATGCGGCCAAATGATGTGCTGGATCTGGCCTTTGAATCTCCCGGCGAAAATGAATTCCCTGACGTGCTCACGTTCGGAAATTCAAAACTCCCTCTCGATTACCACTTTGAGCCTGGTTCTGACAGAGACGGAATCAGTATGACGGTCCACCAATCAGCCTTGTCACAGATAAGTGATGATCGGCTTGGTTGGTTGGTGCCGGGCCTGCTGCAGCCAAAATTGATCAGCATGATCAAATCCTTACCCAAACGCATTCGACGGAATCTTGTCCCGGCCGCGGAGGTTGCAGAGAAGATCGCTGAAAAGTTAGAGCCGGATTACGGCAAATTACCGTTCATGGAAACGGTCTGTGCCGCCATGTCTGAACATGCAGACATGCCAATCCGAGCGACAGATTTTCAACCTGAAAAAATGGGTCAACAGTTCAACATGCTGGTTCAGGTTGTTGATGATGCGGGTGACGTGATTGCCGAGAGCCGGCAGGTCACCGAGTTGCAACAGCAATTTGATCATCCCCAATCATCATCATCTGAGGCGCAGTCTGATCCAGCAGATGAATCGTGGGCCCGCACATCACTAACTGATTTTGAAATAGAAATGCTGCCTGTTGAAGTGATTCGGATGCGGGGAGGTGTTCAAGTAGCACAATACCCCGGATTACAAATTCAGGAAAACGGCGTAGCAACTGACTTGTTTCCTGATCAGGCAACTGCCGAAGTAGCGATCTTGAACGGTGTTACAAAACTCTATGCCATACAGGAACGCAAAGAGCTGCGCAACCAGGTTCGCTGGTTGCCTGATTTACAGGCGATCAAAGTCAAACTTTCAGGACTGATCAAAGCCGATGATCTTGAAAGTTCTCTCGTTGATCTGCTGGCCAGACTCGCCTTCGTGGAAAAACTGCCAGTGGTGCGCACACGTGATGAGTTCAATTCGCGTCGGCAGGACCGGGGACAACGTATAGCAATTGCTACTCAGGACGTTGCTGTTTGGCTGGGCAGTTTTGCTGAGCATGCGTTCATTGTCCGCCGCGACTTGGAACAGTCGCGCGGAAGTGATCGAATGTCAAACGTCTGCAGCGATGCGAATCAACAGCTAGAGTGGTTGATACACCCGCGATTTCTGTCATGTACGCCATGGGAATGGCTGAAACATTACCCCAGGTACATGCAGGGTATTTCCTACCGTCTCGACAAGGTGAAAAGTGGTGGTGCAGCGCGTGACCTGAGTGCCACGGAGACCATCAACGACCTCAAGCAACGCTGGCTGCAGCTCATCCCCGAAAAAGAGCAAACCCCGGATCATCAGGCCATGTCCGAATTTCGGTGGATGATTGAGGAATTGAGGATTAGCATGTTTGCACAACCCCTGGGAACAGCAGTCAAAGTCTCCCCGCAAAGATGTGAAAAGCTGCTACGATAATTTGGAAGAAGTGGTTTTCACGCCCGACGGAAAATGAAAAGTACGGTCATCTCATGGTCCTAGAAGACCTGGACAATGACGATCAACAATCGAAAGCTCGACTGCTTCCGCCAGTCATGTCGTTGATGCTTCATGCTGTACTTGCAGTTATTCTGTGGTTTCTTGTTTTTGAAGTACAACCTCGGGCCTCCATTCACCTGACAGCTTCACTCAGTGCACCAAGTAGCACTGTGTCCCTTAAACTGCCGCAAACTGTTCAACCAGTAGACCCGGTTGTAATCGATGGGGAAGAACCCGCGAGATCAACTGATTCGACAATCTCCGATCTGCTCCTGGAAGCCCTGTCAGACAGCGTGGTAGAAGTCGCAGAAAATATGGAGGAACAGGAGCTGCCGGAGGACAATCGGGAATCGAATCCAATTGTAAATTTTTTTGGGGCGGAAGTAGTAGGTAGCAAGTTTGTTTACGTCGTCGATATTTCATTGAGTATGGATGCTCGAAATATGGAACGATATCGACGTGCCAAAAACGAATTGCTCCGATCAGTATCGAATCTGACTTCGGAACAGAGTTACGTGGTTCTTCTTTTTTCGTGGCGCACTCAAATGAAGGGTTTCGAAAGACCACCTGTCTGGATAAAGGCTGAAAACAACCACGACAAAGATCTGGCTCGTTGGCTCAACAATACCACATTGAGTTCTGGA
>Ga0213865_10002793_pt1 | contig 10908 bp, 7 predicted proteins | sample PICome_6_FD_160100 | JGI IMG/M metagenome (GOLD analysis project Ga0213865, IMG submission 160100) | Coastal seawater microbial communities near Pivers Island, North Carolina, United States - PICO282 | ecosystem: Environmental > Aquatic > Marine > Coastal | place: USA: North Carolina | collected...
GAGCATTCCATGCATTACCGCCGCTAACTAATAGTAAGGGGTTACCAACAGGCGCAGTAAAAGGTGTCATTAATATGATGCGGCGCCTGCAAAAAGATTATCCCAATAGCACCACTGCAGTAATATTTGATGCCAAGGGTAAAACATTTCGCGATGATATCTACAGTGACTATAAGGCTAATCGCCCTCCCATGCCTGATGAGTTAAGGTCGCAAATTCAACCCATCCATGATGTTATTAGAGCGATGGGAATGCCGCTTATTAGTATTGAAGGTGTAGAGGCAGACGATGTAATCGGCACCTATGCAGTTCAAGCCACTGAAAAAAAACAGCCAGTAATTATCTCAACTGGCGACAAGGATATGGCTCAACTAGTTAATGAGCACATTAGCTTGGTTAACACCATGACCGATGCCAAGCTTGATAGGGAAGGGGTGATAGCTAAATTTGGCATACCACCCGAGCTAATAATTGATTTCTTAGCCCTGCTTGGGGATAAATCTGACAATATTCCTGGCGTCCCAGGCGTTGGTGAAAAAACCGCTCTTAGATTATTGCAGGGATTGGGGGGTATAGATTCAATTTATCAGCGTCTTGATGAGGTTGAGGCCTTGAGTTTCCGCGGCGCTAAAACTATGGCGGCTAAGCTTGAAGAGCATCGTGAGCTTGCCTATCTATCTTATCAACTAAGCACAATTAAAACTGATGTTGAAGTGGATCTAGGGGTTGATCAGCTAGCTAATCAGGCGCCTGACAATGATAAATTACTTAGCTTATTTACTGATCTAGAGTTTAAGACTTGGATTAATGAACTCGCGGGCAATCCCAGCTCAACTCAGCCAAAAGGGGCAGTTCAGGGGAGTGCAGCTAATAGCCAGCCATCAGTAGTTGCTCCCTCAGTGATAAAATATGAAACCCTTCTAGAACAGCAGCAACTCTCAAAGTGGCTACAAAAAATACAAGAAAGCCAGCTTGTGGCTGTGGATACCGAAACTACCAGTTTGGACTATATGGTCGCAGATCTTGTGGGGATTAGTCTTGCTGTTGATGCAGGTGAGGCCGCTTATATCCCCTTTGGCCATGATTATTTAGGCGTGCCACAACAGTTACTGCGTGAGGACGTGCTAGAGGCAATCAAGCCAATTTTGGAAAATCCACGAATTAAAAAGGTGGGTCAGAACTTAAAATATGATATGAGCGTTCTGGCTCAGCATGGCATTGATCTTAAAGGTGTTGCCTTTGACACCATGTTGGAATCCTATGTCCTGGATAGTGTGGCTACCCGACATGATATGGATAGTTTGGCGCAATACTACCTCGATATTGAAACAACAAGCTTTTCAGATATTGCCGGCAAGGGCGCATCACAGCTAACTTTTAACCAAATTTCCCTTGAGCAGGCTGGCCCCTATGCAGCTGAAGATGCAGATGTAACGCTGCGTTTGCATCAGGCGCTATGGCCTCAGGTACAGGCTGAATTGCCATTAAAAACACTTTTTCAAGAAATCGAGCTACCACTTATCGGTGTGTTGTCGCGCATTGAGAGAACAGGGGCATTGGTTGATGACACATTATTATTTAAGCAAAGCCAAGAGCTAGCAGAGCGTTTAGCAGAACTTGAAACTCAAGCTTGGGAGTTGGCTGGAGAGCAATTTAATTTAGCGTCGCCCAAACAACTGGCTGAAATTCTATTTACCAAATTAGAATTGCCGGTTCTAAAGAAAACTGCCAAAGGTGCGCCCTCGACAAAAGAGGAGGTTTTGCAGGAATTAGCATTGGATTATCCATTGCCAAAAGTACTCTTAGAGCATCGCGGCCTTGCCAAATTAAAATCTACATACACAGATAAGTTGCCGGTTATGATCAACCCTGCAACTCGGCGTATTCATACCTCTTATCATCAGGCAGGTACTGCAACGGGAAGACTTTCATCCTCTGATCCCAATTTGCAAAATATACCGATTCGGACGGCCGAAGGTCGCCGGGTAAGACAGGCATTTATAGCGCCACAAGGGCATAAATTAATAGCCGCAGATTATTCGCAAATTGAGTTACGAATTATGGCGCACTTGTCTGGCGACAAGAATTTACTCAAGGCATTTGAGCTTGGGCAAGATGTTCATAGAGCGACAGCAGCGGAAGTGTTTGGTGTTAATTTAGCGCAGGTCACAACTGATCAGCGGCGAAGTGCCAAAGCGATTAATTTTGGACTTATTTATGGCATGTCTGCATTTGGCTTGGCCAAGCAATTAAATATTGGGCGCAAGCAGGCAGCGGAATATATTGATCTTTATTTTGAGCGCTATCCTGGTGTTCAGGATTATATGAATCAGGTTCGCCATAGTGCAGCTGAAAAGGGCTATGTAGAAACCCATTTTGGTAGAAGGCTTTATTTGCCAGAAATTAATAGTCGGAATGGCATACTTCGTCAGGCCGCAGAGCGCACGGCAATTAATGCGCCTATGCAGGGAACAGCCGCTGATATTATAAAATTGGCGATGATCAATGTAGATAATTGGCTTACAAGTAATCAGCTAAAAAGCCGCATGATTATGCAGGTTCATGATGAGTTGGTGCTTGAGGTTCCTGAAAGCGAGCATCAACAGGTGGTTATTGGGGTTAAAGAATGTATGGAAAATGCCGCCAGCTTGCAGGTTCAATTGTTAGTAGATGTAGGGGTTGGGGATAATTGGGATGAGGCGCATTAAAAAATAAATAATTTTTTTCAAAAATTTGGGAACTTTATTCAAAACTGCTGTCTAAACTAATGCAAGCAACAATTATGAATTCTCTTCCCCTAGTGAGAATTTTGAGTGTGAACTCTCCAAGCAAGCAAGACCCTGAACCAATTTGTTCAGGGTCTTTTTTTTCAAGCCAAAAAGATGTCTCTAATCTTCGAGCCAATCAGTCAGTTTTCTCTCAAGCTCCTCTAGACCTGTTTTTTTCAACGAGGAGAAAATTTGCGCACTGAGTAAAGTATAGCCAGGGTCCATATCTCGCAGTAACTTTTCAACGCCCAACAGTGAACTCATTGCTGGTCCACGTTTAAGTTTATCCGCTTTAGTGAGCAAAATATGAACAGGAAGGCCCGCTTGAGCTGCCCAATTAAGCATTTGTCGATCGAAATCCTGAAGTGGGTGTCTAATATCCATTAACAGCACAAGACCGCATAAGCTCTGACGATTTTGCAGATATTCGGCGAGGTTGCGGTCCCACTTGGCTTTAATTTCTTTTGGCACCTTGGCGTAGCCATAGCCCGGCAAATCCACAAGACGACTTTCTGGCGATAGTTCAAAGTGATTAATAAGCTGAGTTCGCCCTGGTGTTTTACTGGTTCGGGCCAAACTTTTATTGCGAGTCAGGGTGTTAATGGCGCTAGATTTGCCAGCATTAGAGCGGCCTGCAAAAGCAATTTCGCTGCCCGTATCGGCTGGACACTGTTGAAGTGTCTGAGCGCTAATCAAAAATTTAACAGTATTAAAATTCACTTTTTTAAAATCCGTAAAAAGACATTGTAATTTGCTTAAGAAAAACAGCTTATTGGTATATAATGCGCCGGCTAATGCTCAACGAGCTAACCGCCTATTAATTTTTCGCGCGTATATAGACAATATACCCGACTATTCTAACGGATTATGAGATTTGGAATAACCATGAAAAAAATCTTTTTTGTTTACGGCTTGCTATCGATGTTTTTAACCGCACCAGTTTGGGCTGCGGGTGATGCAGCAGCGGGCAAGTTGAAAACTGCTAGCTGTGCTGGGTGTCATGCTCAGGACGGAAACAGTGCAATACCTTCATTCCCAAAGCTTGCAGGGCTTGGTGAAAAATACCTTACGGCTCAACTGCGTCATATCAAGGCTGGCGAAAGAGTTATTGTTGAAATGACCGGCATTCTTGATTACATGACTGATCAAGATCTTCAAGATATGGCTGCTTATTACAACAGCAAAAAAATCCAAATTTCTGGTGCTAAGGAAATTACTTTATTAGGCATGGATGATCCAGAAAAAGTGCTTAAGCTAGGCGAAAAACTTTACCGCGCAGGTAATCTAAAAACTGGAGTTGCCGCCTGTATAGCTTGCCATTCGCCATCAGGTAAGGGCAATGGTCCTGCTGGTTACCCAGCGCTGGGTGGTCAATACGCTGAATATACAGAGAAGCAACTTAAGGCTTATCGTAGCGGCGAGCGTAATTCAGGCTCCAATGCGAAAATTATGCAGGGCGTTGCAAAGGCGTTAAGCAACAAGGAAATCAAAGCGCTTGCTAACTACATTTCAGGATTAAACTAGGCTTAAAAAAGCTTATTTTGGTTTGAAAGGAGAATAATGATGTTATGGATTAGAAGAATTATTTTTATGGTCGCTCTCGCCCCATTGGCTTTTTGCCAAGCGGCAGATGAAGCATTCAAAGCCGGAGAGCACTTCGATATTCTGCCTCAGGCAGTGCGCACGGCAAATTCAGAAAAAATTGAGATTAATGAAGTATTCTCATACGGCTGTGGTCATTGTTTTAACTTCCAATCTGAACTTCATCCTTGGGTAAAGAAGCTGCCAGCTGATGTTGATTTTCAGAGTACACCAGCTGTGTGGGGAAAAAATCTTGAGCTATTCGCCCGCGCTTATTATGCCGCCAAGGTCTTAGATGTGCTCGACAAGGTACATATGCCAATTTTTGATGCTATCCATGTCAAGAAAAAGTCGGTTAAAAAGCAAAGCGATTTTGAGGCTATTTTTGTTGCCGAAGGTGTGAGCAAGGAAAAATTTAGTAATGCATTTAATTCCTTTGGAACTACCAGCATGGTCAATCAGGCTAAATCAAGAGTGCGAGCCTATCGCGTTCGTGGAACACCAGAAGTTATTGTCAACGGCAAATACCGTGTTAGCACAACCAAGGCAGGCGGATTTAAGGGTATGCTAAAAGTGGCTGAATTTCTTATTGAAAAAGAGCGCGCTGCCAAAGCCAAATAGTAGATTAAAATTTAATGTTTTTTTTGAGTCATCGAGCTAATCGATGGCTCTTTGTTTTTTAAAGTGAGAGAGAACGGCAATAGCCAAAGCAAAAAATATGAAACCAAATTTAAAGCCAAATAACCCAAATTTTTCTTCAGGCCCCTGCTCTAAGCGTCCAGGCTATAGTCTTGATCAATTACAAATAGACACTTTAGGGCGCTCACATCGCTCCTCTTTAGGTAAGCAAGCACTGGGTCTAGCCTGTAGTGAAACGGCTGAAATTTTGGGTCTGCCTGAGGGATATCGCGTGGGTGTAGTGCCAGCATCAGATACAGGTGCGGTTGAGATGATTATGTGGTCTGTTCTGGGTCAGCGCCCAGTAGATATTTTCGCATGGGAATCATTTGGTCGAGGCTGGCTGACTGATGCTGTGAAGCAACTGAAGCTTGATAACCTCAACAGCTATACTGCGGACTATGGTTCGCTACCAGATATGTCACAGGCTAATCCTGATCATGATTGTGTGTTCACTTGGAATGGAACCACCTCTGGTGTAAAAGTTCCCAATGCTGACTGGATCAGTGATGATCGAACTGGTCTCACTATTTGTGATGCAACCTCTGCAGTATTTGCGATGGATATGCCTTGGGAAAAGCTTGATGTTGTCACTTACAGCTGGCAAAAAGTACTGGGCGGTGAAGGTGCTCATGGCATGCTAATCCTTAGCCCGCGTGCGGTTGAAAGGTTAGAAAGCTATACCCCCGCTTGGCCATTGCCGAAAATTTTCCGTCTTACAAAGGGCGGAAAATTAATTGAAGGTATTTTCCGTGGCGCAACTATTAACACGCCCTCCATGCTCTGTGTTGCAGATTATCTGGATGCATTGCAATGGGTTCGATCCATTGGTGGTTTGCCAGCAGCGATTGCTAAATCTGAGGCAAACTTGGCTACAATTAAAGGCTTTGTTGATGCAAAACCATGGATTGATTTTCTTGCTAAAGAGTCGGATCAAATTTCAAACACCAGTGTTTGTTTAAGCCTTGACCTTGATGCCGATCAAGTCAAGCAGATGGTATCACTGCTTGCAGAAGAAGCGGTTGCCTTTGATATTGGCGCATACCGCGATGCCCCAGCAGGTCTAAGAATCTGGTGTGGTGCGACTGTTGAACAGTCAGATATAGAAGCATTACTGCCCTGGCTAGAATGGGCCTACACAGAAGTTGCCCAATAACCGAAAAGAACTACTAACAGAGAATAAAATATGCACAAAATTCGTACTTACAATGCTATCTCCTCCAAAGGCCTCGACCGCTTTTCTGCTGACAAATATGAGGTTGATAGTGATATCAGCAATCCGCATGGCTTTATTTTACGAAGCCATAAGCTACATGAGGAGCAGGTTCCAGAGAGTTTGTTAGCTGTTGCAAGAGCTGGTGCTGGTGTAAATAACGTACCGGTTGCTGATTATACAAATGAGGGTATTGTTGTATTCAATACCCCCGGCGCAAATGCCAATGCGGTAAAAGAACTTATTGTGGCTGGCCTTCTTTTGGGTTCGCGTGATATCTATGGTGGCATGAACTACGTTCAAGGGCTAACCCATATGGATGATGCTGGCGAGATGGGCAAGTTGCTTGAAAAAGAGAAAAAACGTTTTGCCGGTTCAGAAATTACCGGAAAAACTTTAGGCGTAGTTGGCCTTGGTGCTATTGGCTCTATTATCGCTAATCTTGCGCTTGATTTAGGCATGGATGTTATCGGCTATGACCCAGCCATTTCAGTTGAAGCTGCATGGCAGCTTTCAAGTCAGGTTGAGCGTATGGATAGCCTAGAAACCTTATTAGCAAAATCTGATTTTGTGACATTGCATGTTCCTGCGATTCCTGCCACTAAGCATCTTATTAACAGTGAAACATTAAGTGTAATGAAAAGCACCGCGAAAATTTTAAATTTTGCGCGTGAAGAAATTGTTAGTACAGCAGATATGGTGAAGGCTCTAGATAATGGGGTAATTGCGGGTTACATCTGTGATTTCCCAACACCTGAGTTCTTAGGTAAGGCTAACGTGCTAGCAATGCCACATATTGGCGCTAGTACAGCAGAAGCAGAGGAAAACTGTGCGGTGATGGCGGCCAATCAGCTAATGGATTATATCGAAAATGGTAATATTCATAACTCAGTTAATTTCCCGCCTACCAAGCTAACCCGCAATGCTGGTAGTCGTTTAACCTTTGCTAACCAAAATGTACCCAAGGTTTTGGGTAGCGTGCTATCAATACTTGCTGACTTTGATCTCAATGTTATCGACATGGTTAATAAGAGTCGTAACGAAGTCGCTTATAACATTATCGATGTTGAAGGTGATATCTCTGCGGAAATGGTACAAAAAATTGAGCAAGTTGAAGGTGTTATTCGCGTAAGAGCCATCTAGGCTTTGCGCTCAGTAAAATAACTTTGCTCTAACAGTTTGGCGGTACGCCTTTGGCGTATCGCCAGACCAATGCCTAAAGCGCGATGAAAACCAGGTTGCGTCCTTAAATCCACTAAATCCCGCAATCTCCAAAATAGACAAATCTGTATTTTTTAATAAATCGCAGGCAAATGTCATACGCGTGTTGGTCATATAATCAACTGGCGTTTGACCGGTAGCGTTTTTAAAACGCCGATTAAATGTTCGGGTGGTCATATTAAATTGAGCCGCCAAGCTAGGAACACTGAGTGATTTTGCGAGATTATCTTGTATCCATATTTGTGCTTGCGCCACAGCCTCATCACCATGCTTTCTTTGTCTATCACTCTCAAGGCTTGCCGATTCGGATAAATTACGAATCTCATGAAAAAAGTTTCTCTGTGCCTGCTTGGCAATTACGCGTCCAAAGATGCGCTCAACCTGATGCATAATTAATTCGGCCATAGCATTTACACTAGCCGCACAATATATATTTGCTGCTTGGGTAGTAAAACGTTGGCGTTCCAGTTGCACCTTTGGATAACGTCTTTGAAATTGATCGAAATAATGCCAGTGCGTGGTGGCCGGTTTATCGTCTAACAGCCCTGCCTCAGCTAGAAAACAGACCCCCGTCCCCACAGCGGTAAATTTTGAATTCTTTTTATGCTGGTTTTGTAGCCAAGGGATATAAGTATGATATTTATCAACAATCGGCCTTGGGTTGCGCCACATGGCGGGGATATGCACAAGGTCACTATCAAATACGTCATCAATACTATGGGTTGGATGTAGCTCAAAGCCTGCAGAGGTTTTAACCGGCTTTCCGTTTGGGCTGAGCCAGCGAATCTTAACTTCCTTTTTTCCGTCGCGATTGGCAATGGCTGCTGTCTGCGCAAATTTGAAAATTTCTACAGCGAGCGTGGTGCTAGAGACCAGCATATTGTCGCAAAGTAAGAGAGTAAGATTGAAAATCATCGGTTAAATATAGCACAAAAGTCTTAAAAATTAATTAAAATGGCTTAAATACTAAATATATATGTAAAAAATGTGATTACACTTAGCTTATAAGCTTAATTTATAAAGGGAAGAGGGAATGTCAGTTTCACTACCACTTATTGTTGGTTACGGCGGCTACAATGCGGCGGGTCGAAGTTCATCGCATCAGGCGTTTAAACGTATGATTCTTGAATCACTGCCAAAGACCCAGCAACAGGAAACTGTGGCTAGTCTTGCTTGCTTGATGGGTCTCGTTAGGGCCACTGACCAGGGTTATGAAGCCTCGGATGGTCAAATTATTGATATGACTCAGGTAGATAAACAATTTCGCAATACAGTGTTAAGCGGCACATTAGTTAGAAAAATTAGCTCTTTTGATCCCAGCGCAGTTCATGGAAATAAAAAAGTCAATTTAAGTGCCAGCTCAGAATCCCAGCCGGTTTTTACGATTGCTAAACGTGATTTGCCTACTGTCACGCCTAATCATTGGCAACTTACTGATCTGCAAGATGGTACCTTTGAGGTTAAGCTCAGCGAAGATAGCGACTTGTTCGTGGGTTCGGACTATGAGTTAGCGGCAAAGGCTGCAGGAGAATTACCTCAAGGCTTTGATCCTTCAAATCATTACAATGCTCGTTTTCATCCTCGTACATTACAAATGGCCTTAATGGGTGCTAGCGATGCTCTGCATTCGATAGGTATTGCATGGCAAACTATTGCAGATGCAGTTAAGCCCGATGAGATTGGTGTTTATTCATCCAGTGGCTTTAGCCAAATGAGTGAAGAAGGCTTTGGTGGTCTATTCCAGGCGCGGTTAAAGGGTGGCCGAACCACCGCCAAGCAGGTGCCTATGGGGTTAAACTCCATGCCTGCCGATTTTATTAATGCCTATGTTCTCGGCAGTGTCGGCCATACTGAGGCGATTACCGGTGCCTGTGCTACTTTCCTTTACTGCTTGCAAGCGGCAGTGAGAGATATTCGCAGTGGTGTGCGTCGTGTGGCTGTTGTTGGTAACGCCGAGGCAGTGGTTATGCCAGAGGTTTCAGAAGGTTTCTCCAATATGAGCGCTCTAGGAAGCGATGAGAACTTAGCTAAATTAGATGGTACAGACAAGCCAGATTGGCGCCGTGCTAGTCGACCTTTTGGTGAAAACTGTGGCTTTACTCTTGCTGAAGGCACACAATATGTTGTGTTGATGGACGATGCGTTAACCGTTGAGCTGGGCGCTGATATTCATGGCGCTGTTCCCGAAATATTTATTAACGCCGATGGAGTGAAAAAGTCTATTTCGGCGCCGGGCGTAGGTAATACAATTTCCTTTGCTAAGGCCGTAGCCTCTGCTGTAAGTATTGTCGGCAAAGAAACAGTGCAAAATAATAGTTTTGTGCATGCTCATGGCTCAAGTACGCCAGCAAATCGCACCACCGAGTCCAATTTAATTAATCGTGTCGCTGAAGCCTTTGATATTAATGACTGGCCCGTAACGGCGGTTAAATCCTATGTGGGTCATACTATTTCAACGGCCAGTGGTGACCAGCTAATGTCGGCATTGGGTACCTTTAAGTATCAAATTATTCCCGGCATCAAAACCATTAGCAAAGTGGCAGATGATGTTAATCAGCAACATACGATTTTCCCGCTACAAGATATGGATATGAGTGATAAAAATATGCATGTCGCCTTTATTAATTCCAAAGGCTTTGGCGGCAATAATGCGACGGCAATGGTGCTATCCCCCCAGCAGGCCGAAAAAATGATGGCGGCACGCTACGGCGATCAACTTGAGGACTACTTTGCGAAACGTGAAGTGACTAGACAAAATGCCGAAGCCTACGCCAATCGTGCCGATGCAGCACAGTTAGATGTTGTTTATCGTTTTGGTGAAAGCTTAGTCGATGAAGATAAGGTGGTGATCACCGAAGAGGGTATTAGCGTTCCAGGTTATGCTCAAGAGGTTGCTTTTGATATGGATAACCCTTTTTCAGATATGTAAAGACTACTGAACGGGCTTGGCGATTGGATGACTGAAAAGGCTGAGTGCTTTTAAATCAATGCGCCTCGCCTGCCCGATCCATGCTGTATCCTCGTCAATATTATTTTTAGTCTTAACAGACAATCTCCCACCATGCACTGCAATAACATCTCCGCTCTTGTCTAACAACGGACTTCCCGAGCTACCCTCTTGAACAGGGCAGTTATGAAGCAGTAATTTATCGCTATTGAGGTAGGGGTGGTTAATTTTTTGGCATTGAGCCTGTTTAAAACTATCCAAATAAGGGCTTATCAAAGAAAACGCTAATACTTCGCTTGAAGAATCCTGAGCCAGCTTAAGCCTAGGCTGGTGGGCTTTTGTCTTTAGTCGTATAAAAATTAAATCAGCTTCTGCCTGAGCAATCTTATCCCTATTTTTTACTGAGTAGTTATGGGCAGATATTGTTTCAAAAGCTATGCCGCTCAGTCGTTTATTCTGAGGTCGATAAAGGCACTGACTAAATTGCTGATCGGTTTGTG
>Ga0213865_10002794_pt1 | contig 10906 bp, 7 predicted proteins | sample PICome_6_FD_160100 | JGI IMG/M metagenome (GOLD analysis project Ga0213865, IMG submission 160100) | Coastal seawater microbial communities near Pivers Island, North Carolina, United States - PICO282 | ecosystem: Environmental > Aquatic > Marine > Coastal | place: USA: North Carolina | collected...
AATAAGCTACTGCAAGGTAATTTTTAACCATGGATTCGTTTAAATCTTCATCGTCAGCAATAATAGAGCCTAAGACTCTGCCAAATTTACCTTTTTTATCTAGCTTGGTTTTTACTTTTACAAGCTCGGCTTTTGCTATTTTGTCTTTTATAAATTGGGATGCTAGTTTGCCTCTAGCTTTTTCGTCTAAGTCCCGGGTCCGGGACTCAGGTGTGTCTATACCATACAAGCGTATACGAGACTTGAAGATGATGTCGAAGCCGCAGTCAATTTCTGCATCTACCGTATCACCGTCTACAACTCTCGTGATATTACACTTGTATTCGTACATTACTTATCTTTGGCTTTACCAAAATTTAAAGCTGCTAAATCTATAATTTTATAGAGTTTACCAATCCATATATCGTCTTGTGGCGTTGGTGTGCTTGCTGCTATCAAGCTAGAAATAGTTACGATAGCTGTTACCCACATTATTATATCTGCAATCATTTTTTACCCCCTTTGGTATTATTTGATTTTTCTTCTAAAACTTCTTCTGCCTTTTCTTTAGTAGATTCAACAAAAGCGTTTTCATAAAAACGAAGGCTAGGTACGAGTTCGTTTATCTCAAACTCTAGCCTTGCGACTTTATCTTTTAAACTTCTGATATGACTAATAATTACTGCTTGTTCTTGTGAAAGCTCAGATTCCTTCATTTCTATGCCGTCAGCAAGGGTTATTACATTCTCTTCCATTGTTATCTCCTCTTAGATATTAATATTAACTATTTGAACTAATATACGCCTTACCTGTAGTAATAGCGTTAGTACAATCAGTTTTTTTACTACTAGATGAGCCTACTACGTTAGGTGTATCATCATCTGCATCAACAGGTTCATACGCTAAAATGATTTCCAAGTGGTCTACGTTTCTTTGTACCATATCGTTAATTTCTGATTGCTCCATACCTTCAACATTCCAAGTTCCAGCGTTTACTTCGTTAATCAAAGTTACGCTATCCATTGCTGCTGTTAAGACTTCGCTTACTGTTTGTGCCATATTATTCTCCTTTTAAATTAACCTTCTAGGGTTTCTATTCTTGTTGTTAATGCTTCTATTTTAGCATCTGCTTCTTGTAATGCTTTTACAAGCATAGGCATTAAAGCACCTACTGCTAAAGACTGTGTTCCGTCAGGTTTTGTAGTCCAAATCTCTTGACCATCTTTGACTTCAGAATGATTATCTAAAGCTGTTTTAACTTCTTGTGCAATAAAACCATGTTTAGTTGTGTCTGTTAAATTATATCTTTCTTCTGAACCTTCTTCGTAACCATTTAATTCACTAGGTATATCTTTTCTTTTTTTCCAGTTAAAAGTAACAGGTCTTAAATCATTTATAAAACTTAATCCTGCTGTAGAACTTGTTATGTTTTCTTTTAATCTTTCGTCAGAACTTCCAATCCAAGATGTATTACCCAATCCAATATAAGTTTCAGTAGAACCTGCTGCTAAAGTAACAGTATTATTTCCATTACCTGCACCTTGATTACCAACAACTATAACATTGACAGCTCCTGCTGCACCAGCATCAGCTAAGTTCCCTATAATAGTATTACCAGTTCCTGTGGTAATATCATCACCTCCATCTTTGCCAATTACTATATTTCCACCACCTGACGATATTAATTTACCAGCATCAAAACCAACAGCTACATTATCATCTGATGTTACAGTTCCACCCCACATTGCTCTACCAACTGCTACATTCTGAGAGCCTGTAGTGTTTCCGTTAAGTGCTGTGTAACCAACTGCTACGTTATTTGTACCTGTAGTATTTGTAGCACCTGCATTATCACCAACAAATGCATTGTATCTACCTGTTGTAGTTGCACCACCTGCGTTAAAACCACAAGCAGTATTGTTACTTGTAGTACATGAAGCTAAAGATGACCTGCCAATAGATGTATTATTTTCACCTGTGGTAATAGAAGATAAACTTGCATAACCAACCGCAACATTTTTTTGACCAGTTGTACAAGAATCCATTGCTGCCGAACCAACAGCAGTATTTGTTGCACCTGTAGTGTTTGCATATAAAGCTGATTTACCGACTGCTGTATTGTTTGATGCTGTAGTGTTACTGCCTAGAGAATCTCTACCAACAGCAGTATTTCCACCACCAGTAGTATTAGCGACAAGAGCTTGTGCACCTATTGCTACTAAAGAATCTGATTGAGCTACTTTTGCTGCTTGTGAACCTAATGCTGTATTAAAGTTTGTAGTTTCAGTACTTGATAAAGTTTCATAACCTATAGCTGTGTTATGAGAAGCTGTTGTACTAGCATCAAGTGCTAAAGCACCTAAAGCTGTATTTGGCGTACCTGTAGTGTTTGCTGTTAAGGCTGAAAAACCAACTGCTGTATTGTTATCGGCTGTGGTATTTGCTCTAAGTGTAGACTCACCTAAAGCTGTGTTTTGTATTCCTGTAGTGTTGGTGAATAAACTTTTAAAACCAAATGCAGAATTACTTGCTGCTGTGGTGTTAGCTGCTAGAGCTGAAAGACCAACTGCTGTATTTTCTGAACCTGTAGTGTTTGCTACTAAAGCACTTGAACCTACTGCTGTGTTATTAGCACCTGTGGTATTAGTTGCTAAAGCACCATAACCCAAACCTGTATTATCATCAGCAGTTGTATTGCTATCTAAAGCAAAAGTTCCTAATGCTGCATTTCTTGTACCTGTGGTGTTTGCTAACAAAGCATCTTTACCAACAGCTGTATTGTTATCCGCGGTAGTATTTCCACCTAGAGCATTAAAACCAACTGCTGTATTATTTGATGCTGTTGTATTAGCGTCTAATGCTGAAGCACCTAATGCGGTATTCTGACCACCACTTGTATTAGCACCCATACTAAAAGCACCTATTGCTGTATTTTCATTACCTGTATTATTACCTAATACCGATGAACCTAATGCTGTTACAGCACTTGCAGTTGTTTGTGATTGTGCTGAATTATAGCCAACTATAGTGTTATTATTACCTGTAGTACAAGAATCTAAAGTTAAAGCACCAACTGCTGTATTTTGAGTACCTGTAGTGTTTGCTGTTAAAGCTCTATTGCCGACTGCTGTATTGTTTGATGCTGTAGTATTTGCTTGTAATGCAGAAACACCTAATGCAGTATTAGTTGCACCAGTTGTATTGCTGTATAAACTTAAATAACCAACTGCTGTATTTTCATCTGCTGTTGTATTTTGATATAAAGCTCTACGCCCCATAGCAACATTAAATTGACCTTCAGTATTTGCTTCTAAAGAACCTACACCAACAGCTACATTATAAGAACCATCAGTACCTGCACCTGTTGCTTTTAGAGCATCTTTACCAACAGCTGTGTTATCAGTACCTGTAGTATTTGCTTTAAGAGCTTCAAAGCCAATAGCCGTATTATTACTTGCGGTTGTATTATTGTTTAATGCTTCAGTACCTACTGCTGTATTATTACCACCTGTAGTATTGGCACCAGATGAGCCTTGACCTATAGATACGTTATTAGCACCTGTAGTATTAGAACCCAAAGCACTATAACCAAGGGCAGAATTATTGTTTGCTGTTGTATTAGCATCAAGAGCTAAAGAACCTACTGCTACGTTATTAGCACCTGTAGTATTTGATAACAATGCATCATGTCCTAAAGCAGTATTATTACTAGCTGTTGTAGTTGCAGAACCAGATTGATAACCTACAAATGTATTGTCAGCTCCTTCAGTAATTGCATCACCTGCTAAAGCACCTACAGCAGTATTAAAACTACCAGTAGTTGCTGCACCTAGGGCTAGTCTACCTAAACCTGTATTATAAGTTGCTGTTGTTGCTGTTTTAACTGCATCATGTCCTAAAGCAGTATTTGAATGACCTGAAGTGTTTTCTAAAAGAGAGTTAGTACCAACTGCTGTGTTATTACTTGCGGTATTATTTCTTAAAGAATCATAACCTACTGCTGTACTATTTGAACCAGTAACATTAGCAGATAAACTTCTATAACCTAAAGCTGTATTTTGAGAACCTGTTGTATTAGCGTCTAATGATATAGCACCTATTGCTGTGTTTTGAGAGCCTGATGTATTTCCAAGCAAAGCATTGTTACCTAAAGCTGTATTGTTAGCACCTGATAACGAACCATCTGATAAAGCATTATTACCTAAAGCTACGTTAGCAGTACCAGTTGGATAATTACCATCAAGTTTAATTGTTCCGCCATCTACTGAGAGGTTGCCATTTACAGTTAAACCTGTAAGAGTTCCTACGCTAGTTATGTTGGTTTGAGCTGCTGTAGATAAAGTTCCTGCTAAAGTGTTACCAGTAACGGTGCCTGTTGTAGTAATTGCAGAAGAACCAACATCAATACTGCCAAAGCCAGATGTAATTGAACCTCCGTCTAAAGCACCTACGCTAGTTATGTTTGTTTGAGCTGCGTCTGAAACTTTTAAACTAGCAAAAGCATCAGTGATAGCTGCACTAGCTCCTGCTCCGTCTGAATAAACTACTTTAGTTTCACCTGCAGGAATGGTGACATTAGCACCACTGCCTTGAGAAATAATAATATTTTGTGAGCCTGTGGTTGCGTTTTCAATAAACCACATTTTAGAAACAGTGTTTGGTCCTAAAGTAATAGTACAAGCTGAGTCTAAAGTACCTGTGTATTTGAGGTATAAAGACCTTCCCGGGTCAGTTGAGCCATCGGCTATAGTGGTTGTGTGCGTATCAGCATTGGTGGTAATGGCTTCAGTGCCATAACTAAAAGCTTCTGCGATAAGCTCTAAGTTGGTGTTCGTACTTGTACCCCAAGTACCTGCCTCATCACCGGTTGCTATTTCTTTTAATCTTAAATCGTTTACATAAGTTGCCATTTATCTACTCCATTAAGCGACTTCTTCCCAATTAGGGTCTTGTGTATCTGTTATTGTACTATAATTTGGTACCTGCGAACTGTCAATTATGCTGTAATTTGGTGTTTGCGAGTCATCGATGATACCCCAAATAGCGACCACGCCTACTGCACCTGTTACACCGTCTAGTGCGAGAACAACATTAGCTTCTGCATCGGTGGTTACATCTCCAACAGAAGCCGTAGCAGATTGGCCGTCAACATGGACGCTATTAACCAATATAAAGGTTGGTGTGCCTACTGCTGTGGTGGCTGCAAGTCCTGAAACGCTGATGTTATTGTTAGTAACAAGCGAGATTGAGCCAAGTGCTGAGGTGCTTTCAAATCCTGTTACGGATATGTTATTAACCGTAGACAAGGTTATGGTTCCAAGAGCAGAAGTCGCTGCTAGTCCTGAAACTGATATATTGTTTACGGTTTGTAAAGTTGGTGTGCCTAAGTTTGCTGCGGCTAATTGACCTGAAGGTGTAACATTGGCTTCAGCTTGTATGGTTACACTAACAGCACCTAGAGATGCGGTTACGCCACCTACTGAGGCTATAGCTTGTGCATTTACTGCTACAACCGGTGTTCCGACTGAACCTGCAGCAGGAGCTGTAATAGAAAGTGGTATTGAGCCTTAGCCGTATTCTAGCTGACCCCATGTGCCTCGACCCCAACCGTTTAAAAACTCGGTCATTATCTAAGTCTGTTTTGCAAGTCTGCTATAGCTTGACTGATTGCTCCTCCGCCTGCTCTCATCATAGGACGCATACTTCTTCTGCCTGAAATACCACCTACGCCGCCAACACTCATGGGTTGTCTGTCAATCATTTTACCAAAAAACGGTTTTTGTGGTGGTTTTGGCATACTAGGTCTAGCACCAATGCCGCCGATACCTGAGCTGACAACTGGGTTTTTGCCAATAATACCACTTCCTCCGCCTACGCCGCCTATTGATATAGGTATAGGTTTTGGTCGTATAGGCTTTTGTATTGGACGAAACTTCAAAGGTGCTTCGTTTGGCTCTTTTATGGCAGGCACTTTACTGCCACTTCCCGGGATTAATGGTATTGGTTGTTGTGGACCTCCGTAATCTATCCCACCGCCGCCGGGTACATAACCACCTACTGGCTCACCTCTTGGTTTACTAGCTCTTGGGTCTGTAAGTCTGTCGTCAATAAATAATTGGTCGCTTCTTTTTGGTGGTAACTTGTTTGGTGGTACTAATCTGTCGATAGAGGGTGGTTTGGTTGGTGGGGTGATAACAGGTGTTTTGTCTATTGGTCTATTATCAGGCACCTGTATTCTGTCGCCGTCAGGACCGTAAGCATATCTAAATCCTTGTCTTGGCATAACTGTTGTATAAGCCTTGCCTTCACTACCGGGTCCCGGAGTGTAACTATAACCTTCTGGTAATCCGCCTTCGCCTGTTGCAGCAGACATATTATCAATCATGTCTTGTATTCTGTCAGGAGCTAAAATTGGGTCGCCTGAGGCTAAACTGTCTTGAACCATTTGTCTTTGTTCATCGGTGACGTTTTGTAAACCGCTTAAATCAGGGAAAGCATCAGGCATTGTTTTTGCGATATAATCTTTCATGTATTCATTGTATTCAGCAGGTGTTCTGCCGCTTTCAATAAATTCCATGTAATTTAACGGCGGCCCTTCGTCTCCGATAGGTCCTTGACTTCCGCCCGGTGTGTCAGCCGGTGGTTGTTGACCAACTTGTGCGGTTAAATCAGCAATTTGTTGCTCTAAAGCACTTCTTTCGGTGGCAAACTGTTCACCTTGTTGAGCCAATGCGTCTTGTTGAGATTGAGCAGCTTCAGCTCTTATAACATCTTGTTGTGCTAATGCGTCTTGTTTTTCAACCTCTAATGCCTGCATTTGACTAGATAAATCGTTAATTTGACCCTCTAAAGTACCTTTTACAGACTCTAATTCGCCTACTTTACTTGTTAAATCTCCGACTTGACCCTCTAAACCGCCTATAACAGACTCTAATTCAGACCTTTGTACGCCAAAATCTTGCTCTAGAGTAGTAATAATGCCTTCTCTTTCGGCTAATAGCTGATTTCTTTGTTCTTCAAGCCTCATAGCTTCGTTTTCAGAGGCTTGTTGTCTAATAACGTCTTGTTGTTGCAGTGCTTCTTGGTAATCTTGTACTGCAATATCTCTTAAGTTGGTAATTTCTGCTAGATTTGCTTGCACGCCTTGAAGTTCTGAAGCAAGACTTTCAGCACTTGTGACAGAAACATCCCTTTCTTGCATAATTTCTTGCATTTGTCTTTCAAGAGCTGCTCTTTTTTCAACTTCAGCCTCAGACGTTCTAGCCATTTCTTCTTGTAAGGCTTGTAATTCATTAGATAAGCTTTCTGATTTTTCTCTGGCTGCTTGTTCTCTGCCGTACACTCTGTTCATTAACGGTGCTGTTGCAGCAGCAAAATCGCCTTCATCCATAATAGATGCTCGTGGTAATACCGGGGCTTGTGGAAGTATGGATTGACCAACAGGAGATACGCCTGCAATACGCTGCTCCATGGCAGAGTAGTCGTTGGGGTCAATGCCTAAATATTCTTGTAAATAATCTACTGCCATTACATTTCTCTTACGTTACCAGCAATGGGTTTATCCATTGAATTACTTTTTGATACTTTACCACCCATGTACATATTGTTCAAACCTTCTTGTAGGATTTTCCTTTTCATATCATCGGTCAAATCTATGCCGATAGAGCTGTGTGGTTGTATAAAAACATCAAGATACCCACCCTCTTCATTTATGGCTTCTTGTGTTTTGTACATATTTACAATATTTTCTGGGTCTACATCGTCAGCAGAATACAAAACATTACTGATGTTTGGCTTTACCTCTTTTACTTTTAGGTCTTTTAGCACCTTGTTAATGCCTCTTGGTATCTCGTTTTTGTAAATTTCTAAAAACTTCATACCACTGCCTTCTAGTTCGTCTTTAGGTATAACCACTTGGCTTTTACCGGATTGCAGCTTTTCAATAGTTTTAGGACCTAGGTCTTCACCAAGTTCAACTGCAAGAGCTTCTTCACCGTCTAACATTCTTGTGCCGTATCTTTGAGTGTCGTAGTCATCGCCTTCTAGCTGTATTTTTTGTGGATTGAGCAACTCATCGCCTTCTATCGGATAACCAACCTTTTCGAGTTTGTATTTGTAACGACCTGTGCCGTATTTATCCATTAGGTCGTTTAATGTTTTTTCTTTTATTTTTTCTAAGTCATATTCTAAAAATGAATTTAAATAATTTCTTTCATCTGCTATCTCTTGTAATTGTTTTACACTATCGTCTATAGATTCTGGTATTTGACGAAAATCTAAATCGGCATCTAGCAGTCTTGCTAATGCAGGATTGGTAACATCCACGTTTCTAGGGTCTGCTGTTATGTCTAAGTCTAAGTTTGCTCTTCTACTCAATTCAGACAACTCTGCTTCACGCATAAGTTCATAAGATTTTAAAATGCCTCTCGCTGACCCATCTAGCTCACTTTCTATAAATATTTCACTAACCTCTGGATATTTTTGTTTGAATTTTTCTAAGTCTTTGGCGAGAAGTTTATACATATCGTCTATGATTTTTGTGCTTTGTTTATTTAAAGCATTAACTCTTCTTGTTTTGTTAGGCATGTCAGCAAAAAACTCTTCTTGTAGAGGTATCATATCTTCTGGAACTTCGCCATAATCTACAAAATCAGCATAAGCTATACTTTTATTGTCTTGAAGCTTATTTGTAAACTCAGAGCTGTTTTTTATTTCTTGTTTCGTAGGTACTTTTTCAACAATAATATCTTGGTTGTAATAAACGCTTTTTCTGTTTCTTTTAACTTGTGTTGGTGCGTTGGTAAAAGCAATACGGTCTACATTCTTTTCAGCACCTAGCTTCATGGCTTCTTTTACAGCCAAGTCTACCCAATCTTTTTTGTATGGGAAGTTGGGCAGTGTACCAAAAGAATAGGAATCTAATTGTTTTGCTACATCTTTAAGCTGTTCAGGACTTATGTGTTCTAAAATATAGTCTAATTGCAGAATATTGTTTCTATTTGACGATGGCTCAGCAATAATATCGTCTATTTCACCAAGTTCTTTTTTTAACGCGTACTCATCTAAATTAACATCTTGTGCTAGTCTTCTAATCTGTGATACAGGTATTAGCATGCTGCCTTTATCTGCCATAAAACCCTCACCAAAGCCAAACCTTACATAATCATCGCTATCTGGAAAGTCTTTATTCAGTTGCCCAAACTCTATTCTTGGGTCTATCTTTTGCATGTTTTCGCTTATTTCACGTTTTTGTTGAGGCGTTGTTTCGTAGGTAGCAGCTTCTTGTGTGCTTCTAGCTGTTGAATGTAAATCTGATTGTATTTCTTCTACAAACAATACTTTTTTACCGTTTTCATCGGTTCTAACAGACGTTCTAATATGAAACAGCTCATCACCGCCGCCAAAGTGTTTTGTTCCTTTGTCGCTGCTGTATCTAGTAGCAGTTTTAGGGTTCCTAATGTGAATAGTGTGTTCTTCGTAATCTGTAGCTCCGCCCATGGGAAGTCTGAAGCCTTCATAGCTATCGTATCTAGTTGGTATGGTTGCACCCTCTTCAATAACATCCCTTGGCAATACATCAATAAGAGGTTCATCTGAGTTGTAACTGTCATAATTACCCAAACCTGAAATATTGCCTTCAGCTAATTCTCTTTGCTCTATTTGTATTCTTGCTTCGTCTAAGGGTATAAATTCATCAAACGACTCATCAAATTCGCCGTTTACCTTAATGCTATATCCGCCTTGTTCGTTACCAATAATTTCGTAAATATCATTTGGGCCAACATAACGGTATGCTTCATCACCGAAACCATCTGCATAGTCATTTTCAATTCTGTTTTCGGCTGCTTGTTCTGCAATATTGTCAGTTATGTTTAAATCTTCATCTAATATTTTAGGCTTAAGGCTGTAGCCTTGTTCTAATAAATACTCTACACCTTCGTATTCAGTAAGTTGTCCTAAAACCTGTCTTGTTGATGGTGGCAAGTCCTGAATCAGGGTGCCGTCTGGGGTAATAAATTCAAACTGCTCTACTCCTATTTCATCATAAGGGTTTGAATCTGCGTTTGTAGTCAAAAATTCGTTTACTAATTGTGAGGGTGCTTGGCCTGAAGTATCTATGTCTCTTCTTTGTATAAAATCTCTTTGTTTTTGCACAAAAGCATCGAAGTTTTGTTTGTTGATGACTCCTTCAGGGAATTGTTCGTTTAAAAAATCTATTTGTCTGGTTATGAAATCTCGATACTCCCTGTCATAATCATTTTGTTTATCCATGCGGAACTCATAGGTTAAAGGTTCGTCTAAATAAACCTCTACACTGCCGTCACCATCGTCACCGCCTCTATACACTGGGTCTTCGCTTCTTGATACACGGTAGAGTTGTACTCTGTTGTCGTTTATGTAATCCAGCAACTCTTGTTTTTCAAAGTTACCGTCTGGATACACTCGATTCATTTCTGCTTCAAAGGCATCTAAATCTATTTCATCAAGCTCTGTTTGTTTTAAGCCGATGCCTAATTTATTGTTTTGTGGGTTGGTTCTTTTGTTACTTTTTAAGTATTGCAGTAAAGCTTTGGGTGATAATTCATCGGCAACTGCTTTAGCTTCTTCGTAAACATTCGACTTATAGCCTGCTAAATCCTTAGTAGTTTCTTGTTGTGGTTTTGGCAATCCACCGATACCACCACCGCCACCGCCGTCCATAGATTTTTGTTGAAATCTTCTAAGAGCCATTAATCCGGCTTTAGGAATGTTGGCTAATTCACCGACACCACCAATAGCACCTGCTGCCGACAAGGGTGCTAACATAGCACTCATAGGGTCTTCGGCTGTGAAAGGTAGTTTTTCGAGCGGTGAGCTAAGCGGATTGACTAAATCAAGCAAAGCTTCGCCCGGCTTTTTCATCTGAAAACCAGCTTCGTCAGCAAAA
>Ga0213865_10002795_pt1 | contig 10906 bp, 10 predicted proteins | sample PICome_6_FD_160100 | JGI IMG/M metagenome (GOLD analysis project Ga0213865, IMG submission 160100) | Coastal seawater microbial communities near Pivers Island, North Carolina, United States - PICO282 | ecosystem: Environmental > Aquatic > Marine > Coastal | place: USA: North Carolina...
CGAGTTTGAAGATTGTGGCGTGGCGGCCCTGATCGTGACCGACATTGCCCGTGACGGCATGAAAACCGGCGTGAATGTCGGGTTCACCGGCGCCATGGCGTCGGCGGTCTCGGTCCCGGTCATTGCATCCGGGGGACTTGCCAGTCTTGATGATATTGTCGCTTTGCGTCAGCATAAATCGCTTCATCCGATTGCCGGGACAATACTCGGACGTGCTTTGTATGATGGCGATATAACTGCGCCGGCAGCCCTAAAGGCTGCCAGCTGATTATTTTATAGAGTCTGTTTTACAGCGAGCGACCCTTAGTCTTTAAAGGCGCTGAAGACATCGTCTGCTGACAGTTCGGACGCTTGCGGTTCGTCTTCTGCCTGTTGTTCGCTGTCTGCCGCCGACTGGAGGCCCGGGCCTTCTATAGTGGCGGCGCGCTCCAGATCCATTTTCCGACGGCGGTCTGACGCTTTCGAAATCACTTCATCGAGTTCAATCTGCGAGCACAGGCCGAGCGTGACCGGATCAACCGGGCGGATATTCTGGCTGTTCCAGTGCGACTTATCGCGAACATTATTGATCGTTGTTTTCGTAGTCCCGATCAGCTTTGAAATCTGCGCGTCGGTAACTTCGGGATGGTTGCGAATAAACCAAGCAATTGCATCGGGTTTATCGCTTCGCCGCGCGACGGGGGTATAGCGCGCGCCTTTTCTTTTGGGCTGAGGAATATGGGCGGTTTTAGATGGCGCCATTTTCATGCGGTAATCTTCGTCCGCCTCGGCCTTTTGAATCTCTTCCCGGGTCAGTTCGCCGCCTGAAATCGGATCGACGCCTCGCATGTTCTCCGCAACATCGCCGTCGGCAATGCCTTTCACTTCCAGGCGATGCAGGCCGCAGAAATCAGCTACCTGTTCGAATGTCAGTGTTGTATTGTCAATCAACCAAACTGCGGTTGCCTTCGGCATCAATATGTCGGCCACGCAAAACTCCTTGTCGACTAAGTCTAGAAACAATGCCGCCCGGCACTGCGTACCGGGCGAACAAAGCTGGGAACTTCTTCCCGATTAGGACCTGATATAGTCATTCTTCAAATTTATGAAAGTCTAAGCCGCATTATTACTTAGAAGAATTTTTCCGATATGTCCGCCAGCGCTCATCCGGGCGTGTGCGGTCTCGGCCTCAGCGAACGAATAGACTGAATCTATGATTGGTCTAATCGCGCCGCTGAGAACCGCCGGCCAGAAATCGCTCATAATCGCGTCCCTGATAATCTTTTTATCGGCATCCGGCCGGGCGCGTAATGTTGATCCGGTGAGGGTCAACCGCTTTAACATGATTGGCATCAGATTGAGCTCGACCTTGTGCCCCTGCATGTAGGCAATATTGCAAATCCGCCCTTCTATTTTCGCAGCGGCGATATTTTTCTGCACATAATCGCCGCCAACCATATCCAGAATAACGTCGGCGCCGCCACGCTCTGTCACGATCGTCTCGAAATCATCTGTTTTGTAATTAATTGCCAGGTCAGCGCCAAGCGCTTCGGCGAAGGCGCATTTTTCGGCTGATCCGGCGGTGGCCATAATGTCTGCGATACCGGCATGGCGTGCCATTTGGATTGCCATTGTTCCGATGCCACTAGTGCCACCGTGAATTAACAGGGACTCGTTGGTATCGAGCCGGCAGCGATCAAACAGATTGACCCATACAGTCATCAGGGCTTCCGGCAGCGCGCCGGCCTGATCGAATGACATGTCGTCCGGGATGGCAAATAACGAGCCCTGGTCGACCAGCGCGAATTCTGCATATCCCCCGCCCGGTATCAGGCCGCAAACCCGGTCGCCGACGGCCCAGCCAGTGACCTCCTCGCCAATTGCCGTAATTGTACCGGCACATTCCAGGCCGAGTATCTCCGAAGCGCCCGGCGGGGGCGGATAAAGGCCCATTCTCTGGATAAGGTCGGCACGATTGAGGGCCGCGGTCTCGACTTTGACAAGTACATTATGTGCGCCACAAGACGGCTTTTCGACAGTTCCAATTTTCAGGGATTTATCTTCTGTTATCGTTACCGCCCACATTGTCCCGGTCATTCTGTTGCGCTCCCTGTATCTGTATTGATTGATTTGTGTCTCATCGAACATTATTTTGTAAGTCTGCGATAGGTGCATAGACCATGTTTGAAGAAGAACCAAAACCGATAATTAGCGTTGATCTTGAACGATTATCAGTCGATGAGCTTGAGCAAAGGATACGCGACCTGAAGGCTGACATTGCGGCGTGCGAGCTCGAGCTGGACCGTAAGACGGCGCACAAATCGGCTGCGGACTCGTTGTTTGACTAATTTTGCAAAAAGGCGCCTGCCGCCTGCCGCGAGTGTTCGGGCGATGCTGTAAAATTATGCCCTGCCCCTCATTTAGGAGTTTGCGGCCGGCAGATAGTATTGCTGACATCTGCAAATATTGCGCCTTGCAGCAGGGTCGGCTAGGGGAACACCATATTCACTCTATACTGGGAAAGAGAAACGCATGAATCGCAAGAAAATCGCTCTGATCGGATCCGGCATGATCGGCGGAACCCTGGCTCATATCGCCGCGCGGGAAGAACTCGGTGATGTGATCCTGTTTGATATCGCTGAGGGTATGCCGCAGGGAAAAGCACTGGATATTGCGGAATCAACTCCAGTTTTCAATAGCTCTGTCGAACTTAAAGGTGCGAATGATTATGCCGCCATTGCCGATGCGGATGTGTGCATTGTGACAGCCGGTGTGCCGCGCAAGCCGGGCATGAGCCGGGATGATTTGCTGGGCATTAATCTGAAGGTTATGAAAGCCGTCGGCGAAGGTATTAAAGCCAATTGCCCGAATGCGTTCGTCATTTGCATTACCAATCCGTTGGATGCTATGGTTTGGGCGTTGCAGAAATTTTCCGGTCTTCCAACCAATAAGGTCGTTGGCATGGCCGGCGTTCTGGATTCCAGTCGGTTTGCCTACTTCCTGTCTGAAGCGACCGGCGTTTCGGTTGCTGATATTCACGCCTGGACGCTGGCAGGGCATGGCGACAGCATGGTGCCAATGGTTCGTCATTCGACCGTTGGCGGCCTGCCATTGCCACAATTGGTAGCGCAAGGATGGCTGTCTCAGGAGCAGCTTGATGCGATTGTCGCACGCACGCGCTCGGGTGGCGGTGAGATTGTTGCGCTTCTTAAAACCGGATCGGCCTATTATGCGCCGGCGGAGTCGGCGATCTCGATGGCGAAGTCTTATTTGAATGACCAGAAACGGGTTCTACCTGTCGCGGCCTGGTGCGACGGTGAATATGGTCTCGATGGCATGTATGTCGGGGTCCCAGCTTTGATCGGCGGGAACGGGGTCGAAAAGGTCGTTGAATTCGATTTTAATCAGGATGAGAAAGACATGTTCAGCACGTCTGTCGATGCAGTTAAAGGCCTGCTTGATGCTTGCAAAGAGATCGATAGCTCGCTTGTCGGCTAGGTTGAATACCCGGTGCTGTCCGGTCGACCTTATCGGATCGGACAGCTACCCTGTATGGCTTTGCCATGTGCATGAATTGAAAAGCCGGCTGCCATGACAGTCTTCTCGGCGATCAGCCCGGAAAAAGCTCTGGTGAAGACACTTTTATCCAGCGGTTATTATGCGCGTCATTGTCTCGATCAGCATGATTATTTGCCATGGCTAAATGTGACAGCGGTTCTGGCGGCACAACAGGCTGCAGCTCTGGCCTTGTCGGCTGTGGGTGATCTAATCCCCGAGCAATCCGGTGCGACTGAAATCCTGCTGCGTGCCACTTCGCCCGCCCGGCTGCCACCGCCATACACTTTGAACTTGTCGGCGACGAACCGACGCGCCTTTGATGGTCTGGTTGCGGCGCGGAATGCTTTCATGCACCCGCGTGCGCGGCCGTGGCACATGACGGCCCTGACGCTTTCGCGGGGCTTGCCGGTTGTATGCGATGCGGTGCGCCACCTGGTTATCATTCAGCCAGCCGTGCCCGACATGATTGCCCCGTCGGATGCTGCAATCATTGAAACCCAGATGGCTGATCTCGACGCACTGGCGGCGTTTCTGCTGGCGGATTAAAAAAGGCCCGGGGTATTCCCGAGCCTTTCTGATTACGTATCGCTCAAGCGATGAAAAATGGCGAGATGGTTTACGCCTCTTCGCCGTCTGCCTCGGCAGCTGCATCGGCCTCGCCTTCGGCGGCGGCTTCAGCCGCCGCAGCTTCGGCTGCCTTGGCTTCTTCAGCAGCAGCTTTCGCAGCGGCCTCGGCTTCAGCTTCGGCTTCCTTGCGAGCGGCTTCTTTTTCGGCTTTCTCTTCAATGCGTTCCTTGGCTTTCGCGCCCGGTTCGCCTTTTTGCGGGTTGTTGCCTTTTTCCCAGCCATAAACCGGCTGTGATTCGCCCTCTAATGTGATCTGGCTGAGGAAGCGCGCGACCCGGTCTGTCGGCTGCGCACCCTTCTTGATCCACTCGGCGGCTTTCTGCCCGTCAAGTTTAACCCGAAGGTCGCTATCTTTTGGCTGACGGGGGTCATAGGTGCCGATTTTTTCAATGAAGCGACCATCGCGTGGCATCCGGCTGTCAGCCACAACAACACTGTAAAAAGGACGCTTTTTTGACCCACCACGGGCGAGTCGGATTTTAAGAGGCATATCAGGTTTCCTTAGAGTTTTGTTTATTCTGTTTTGTTTTTTGGGTCTTCTTCACGTAATTGTTCGTGATGGCGGATAACTTCCACAACGATGAAATTTAGGAATTTTTCTGCGAAGGCTGGGTCGAGGCCGCTTATAGATGCCAGGTGACGTAATCGTTCGATCTGCTTTTGCTCGCGCGCTTTGTCGGCCGGTGGTAAATCATTCTTGGCTTTCAGCACACCAACGGCATGGGTTACTTTGAACCGCTCTGCCAGTGTGTGCAGGAGTATGGCATCGAGATTATCAATGCTCGCGCGCAAGCGTTGTAGCTGTTGCATGGCATCCTCGGGTGTGATTGGCGGGGTATTGGACTGGCTCATTTCTTGGGCCCTCCAAGACCGGGCAAGCCGGCGCCGCCAAGACCCGGAAGGCCGCTGGCCGGATGAGAACCGCCAAGACCGGGCAAGCCGCCGCCATTCATGTTTTGACCCATTTTAGCGAGATCGCCCGGCGACACGCCGGCCCCGGCCATCGCTCCCAGCATGCCTTTCATGCCACCTTTTGACATTTTCTTCATCATATCGGCCATTTGCCGATGCATTTTCAAAACCTTGTTAACGTCGGAAACCTGGACGCCTGCCCCGGCGGCGATCCGCTTCCGGCGTGATGCGTTCAGCAAAGCCGGCTTTGATCTCTCCGACAGGGTCATTGAAGAGATGATTGCTTCCTGTCGTTTAAGGACGCCGTCATCAAGATTGGCCGATGCCATGGCCTGTTTTGCTTTCTTGGCGCCTGGCAGCATTCCGACAATACCGCCAAGGCCGCCCATTTTCTGCATTTGCTGGAGCTGCTGCGCCAGATCGTTCAGGTCAAACTGACCCTTCGACATTTTCTTGGCGAGCTTTTCGGCATCGGCCTTGTCCATTTGGTCACTGGCTTTTTCAACCAGTGAAACAATATCGCCCTGTCCAAGTATCCGTCCCGCGAGCCGGCGGGCATCAAAACTGTCCAGACCGTCAATTTTCTCGCCAGTCCCGAGGAATTTTATTGGTAGGCCGGTTACAGCCCGCATGGACAGGGCGGCGCCGCCGCGGCCGTCGCCATCCATTCGGGTCAGAACCAGGCCGGTCAGAGGCAGACGTTGATGGAAGCGCTCGGCAGTTTCAACAGCATCCTGACCTGTCAGGGCATCCGCAACCAGCAATGTTTCATTCGGTGTCGCGATTTTTGCGATCTCGCCGGCTTCCGCCATCATCTGTTCATCAATGGTGGTCCGGCCGGCAGTATCCAGAAAGACAACATCATGACCGCCAAGCTTCGCGGCCTGGACGGCCCGCCGCGCAATTTCAGGTGGGCTCTGATTGGCAATAATCGGCAGCGACGTTACCAGCGGGTCGCATTGGTCTGCCAGAATTGCCAATTGCTCCATTGCGGCCGGCCGTCTCGTATCAAGCGACGCCAGCAGCACCTTCTTTTTATCTTTCTTGGCAATGTGCTGCGCAAGTTTGGCCGTTGTTGTCGTTTTACCCGACCCTTGCAGACCTGCCATCATAATGATTGCGGGCGGATTATCGATGCGTAATTTTGCGTCGGTTTCGACCCCGCCGAGCAGCTCGACCAGGCCGTCATGAACGATTTTTACCACTTGCTGGCCGGGCTTGACTGCTCTTACGACTTTTTCGCCAACTGCTTCCGGACGGATATTGTCGATAAATTTTTTGACAACCGGGAGGGCGACATCAGCTTCAATCAATGCCACGCGGATTTCACGCAAGGCGGCGTTGACATCTTTTTCGCTAAGTGCGCCGCGGCCAAGCAAGCCGTCAAAGACGCCACCTAAGCGATCACTTAAAGCCTCAAACATACCCTTACTCCCGTTCCAGTGGCCGGTGCCAAATGGACTTTGACCTAATCCGACAACACGAAAACGACCCACTGAGCGAAACGTCGCCGAGTGGGGGATATCGCTGGGGTCGCGCCCCGGTCAACATTCGCGTTTCGTGCTCGCGGATTGCAGGCCGTAAAGCACGTGTACGCTTTTGGTGCAAGTTATTCGGGAAATAACTTCAGATTTAGCTCGCGCAACACTTCCTTTGCTTCGTCACGCAATAATGAAAAAATGGCGAGATCCCGCCATGTTCCATCGCTGAAACGCGCATACTGGCGTAAAACACCTTCCGGTTTTGCGCCAAGTTTAAGGATTGCTGCGGCACTTTTATGATTATTGGCCTCGATGATCCAGCCGATCCGTCGGCACCCCCAGTCCAGCGCGCGCTGTATCATCGCATGCTGGGTTGCTGCGAACATCTGCCGGTTTCGGAAGCGCGGCATGATCCAAGAATAACGAATGTAGAGACGCCGGTGGCCCGGATCAATTTGATCAAAGGTGGTGATGCCGACCAGCTCCCGATGATCGGGCGTGTATACCACAAAAGTAATCAATTCTCCGTTGCGTCCCCGATTAATCGCATATTCAAAGTATTCGTTAAAGCCAGAGCCGCCTGATAGCGCCGGCGTTGACTCCCAGACGGCTTTTACAATGTCCGTCTGCTTCATTATCTCTCTGTGAACCTCGGATAGGGGTTCAAGGCAAACGTGGCGATTGCCGAGGTTTGGCGCCGATAATTCCATTGTCAGAAACCTGGTTCGATGAGTCTTTCAAAGCCTGTAACAGTTTTCGTTTTGCCTTGATAGCTCGGAGCGAAACAAAACGATCGTCGGCTATATTATTCATAAAATTATATGGCCACTGTCCTTATGGTTGATTGTGGTCGCGATCAGAGACGTGTTTTCGATAATTAGACAAGGCGGCAGCTTGTCTTGTGGTCATCCACTCTATGTTCGAAATAATCTTGCCGTGCTTAACCCGAACCTTGCCGTTCAGATGAGTAGAAACCCTCGATATAGATATTATTTATGTCGCAATTCTTAAAAATCGATTGGATTAATATGCCTGTGGCGACTATTATCTTCTCATAGTTTTTTTGCACACCATACACGGAGCGAATATGGATACCGAAAGCAAATGCCCAATGATGGGCCGGGCAAGTAATAATGCGATCAGTTGGAGCATGACGAACCGGGATTGGTGGCCGGAGCAACTCAATCTCAAGATGCTCTATCAGAATCCGGCTGCAGCCAGTCCCTATAGTGATGATTTCAGCTATGCCGATGCTTTTAAAAGGCTCGACCTCGGCGCCCTGAAGGCAGACATCATCGCCCTGATGACGGATTCGCAGGATTGGTGGCCGGCTGATTACGGACATTATGGTCCGTTCTTCATCCGCATGGCCTGGCACAGTGCCGGCACGTACCGGGTCGGCGATGGTCGTGGCGGTGCCGGCGCTGGTATGCTGCGTTTCGCGCCGCTGAATAGCTGGCCGGACAATGCTAATCTCGAAAAAGCCCGCCGGCTGCTATGGCCGATCAAGCAAAAATACGGCCGTCAGATTTCATGGGCAGACCTGATGATCCTGACCGGTAACTGCGCGCTGGAATCAATGGGTTTCAAGACGTTCGGATTTGCCGGTGGCCGGGACGATGTCTGGGAACCCGAAGAGGACATTTACTGGGGCCCTGAAGGTGAATGGCTGGATGATAAGCGTTATAGTGGCGACCGTGATCTGGAAAATCCACTTGGCGCGGTTCAGATGGGCTTGATTTACGTCAACCCAGAAGGCCCGAACGGCAATGCCGACCCTCTGGCGGCAGCGCGCGACATTCGCGAGACGTTTGCGCGAATGGCGATGAATGATGAAGAAACCGTGGCGTTGATCGCTGGTGGGCACACCTTCGGGAAATGTCATGGTGCCGCAGATCCGGGTGCGCATGTCGGTCCTGAGCCGGAAGGCGGGAGCATCGAAGATCAGGGCTTCGGCTGGAAAAACACGTTCGGCACCGGCAAAGGTGTCGATACGATTACCAGCGGCCTGGAAGGCGCCTGGACGACCGAGCCGGCCAAATGGGACAATAATTATTTCGACAATATGTTCAAATATGACTGGGAGCTAACAAAAAGCCCCGCCGGTGCGCAGCAGTGGACACCAACAGATGCGTCGGCCAAGGGAACGGTTCCGGATGCGCATGATCCTGCCCGTTCGCATGCGCCAATGATGCTGACAACGGATCTGGCGTTGAAAGAGGATCCGCTTTATGCGCCGATTTCAAAGCGGTTCCACGAGAATCCGGACCAGTTTGCCGACGCTTTTGCCAGAGCGTGGTTCAAGCTTACCCACCGGGATATGGGGCCTTACTGTCGGGGTCTTGGCGCCGAAGTGCCAAGCGAAGCGCTCGTCTGGCAAGATCCGGTTCCAGCGGTTGACCATGATCTCGTAAACGCTGCCGATATTGCCGGGTTGAAGCAGACCATACTGTCTTCAGGCCTGTCGATTTCACAATTGGTCAGCACAGCATGGGCATCTGCTTCGACATTTCGTGGTACCGACATGCGCGGTGGTGCAAATGGTGCGCGTATTCGTTTGGCGCCGCAGAAGGACTGGGAGGTCAATCAGCCGGCGCAATTGGCGGCGATCCTTTCGACGCTTGAGTCGATCCAGGCTGATTTTAACGCGGCTAATGGTGGGACAAAGAAGATATCTCTGGCCGACCTTATTGTTCTGGGCGGGTGTGCAGCGGTCGAAGCCGCCGCGAAGCAGGCTGGTCAGGCCGTTGACGTTCCGTTCACTGCTGGCCGGACCGATGCTTCAGATGCCCAGACTGATGTTGAATCAGTTGCCGTGCTCGAGCCAAAAGCGGATGGTTTCCGCAATTATAAGGGTGACAAGGCCGTTGGGTCAGCTGAAGCCCTGCTGGTTGACCGGGCACATTTGCTGACCCTGAGCGCCCCGGAAATGGCCGTTCTCGTTGGCGGGCTTCGGGTTCTGGATGCGAATCATAACGGATCTGCGCATGGTGTATTCACGCAAGCACCTGAAGTTCTCAGCAATGATTTCTTCGTCAATCTGCTAGATAATAGCGTTGAATGGGCGTCGGTTTCAGGGTCTGCGGAAGAGTTTGAAGGACGTGACCGGTCAACCGGTCAGGTGAAGTGGAAGGCGAGCCGCGCCGATCTTGTGTTCGGCTCCAATTCGCAATTGCGGGCGATTGCAGAGGCCTATGCCAGCGATGACGCAAAGGCCTCTTTTGTTGCCGATTTCGTTGCCGCATGGGTTAAAGTTATGAACCTTGACCGGTTTGACCTGGCTTAGTCCTTAAGCCCGAATAATATCAGCCACCGCGTTGATATGACTGGAAATTGTGGACGGCGCTTTCGACTTGTCGGGGCGCCGTTTGCGTTGGTCATCCGGCAACCGGGTTTGCGGTCTTTGGTTGATCTGGGCAGGCCTGTTATGCCGGGTCTGTTGCGCGAGGAGTTTTCCGAATGAGTTTGCCAACCCTGCGTCAGCTCGAATTTCTGTGTGCAATTGCCAGTGAGGGGAGTTTTTCCCGGGCGGCCGAGGCCTGCCATGTGACCCAACCGACGCTGTCGTCTGCGATTAAGGAGCTGGAAACCCTGCTCGGGGTCCAGCTGGTCGAGCGGGAGGCACGCGGTGCCTCGATGACCCATGCCGGCGCCGAGATCGTGTCCCGGGCCGAAGCGGTCCTGTCAAATGTCGAGGATCTGGTTTTTTCCGCCCGGCAGGCAAGCGAACCCCTGCGGGGCCCGTTCCGGCTTGGCGCTATTCCGACCATCGCGCCATTTCTTTTGCCAGCCCTGATCACCTCGCTCAGGCAGGCTCATCCGGCGTTAAAACTGTTTTTGCGTGAGGAGCAGACCGATCGTCTGATAGAGGATATTCGGGCCCGGCGCCTTGATGCGGCTCTGATTGCCCTGCCATGGCAGGCTCCGGGCATCCAGACCCGCGCTTTATGTCATGACGAGTTTTTGCTGGTTGCCCCGCTGTCTCATGATTTGTTAAATCAAAGGGCACTTTACAGTGACGATCTGCTTGAAGAGGACGTCCTGCTGCTCGAAGATGGCCATTGTTTGCGAGAGCATACGCTGTCGGTTTGCCAGCTTCCCGCAAACCGGCAGCGGTCGGATATAACAGCGACCAGCCTGCCGACGCTTATCCATATGGTTGCCGGCGGTCTCGGCGTGTCGCTATTGCCCAGACTGGCCGTCGAGGGCGGCGCGACCAGCGGTATTGAGGTGGGTTTGCGGCCCTTTTCGGATCCGGTGATTGGCCGCACGATCGGTATCGCCTGGCGGGCCGGCTCGCCGCGTGCCGCCGAGGCTCATATGATCGGTCAGATTGTACAGGATATCGT
>Ga0213865_10002796_pt1 | contig 10905 bp, 11 predicted proteins | sample PICome_6_FD_160100 | JGI IMG/M metagenome (GOLD analysis project Ga0213865, IMG submission 160100) | Coastal seawater microbial communities near Pivers Island, North Carolina, United States - PICO282 | ecosystem: Environmental > Aquatic > Marine > Coastal | place: USA: North Carolina...
TACCGAACTAGCAGCGCTCGTCGACGAAATCGCGGCGGGCCGTGTTGCGCCGTCACGTCCCCTGAGCCCCCAGACGGCAAGCGCCCTGTTCGCATATTCAGTCGCCGCAATACTCGCAGACGAACCCCGGATGGTCGACGTTGCAGGTCTCTATTTTGCCCTTGCCCTGCATCTCGATCCCAAACTGGACCGCGCCAGAATAATGTGGGCAGACACATTAGTGGAAAGTGAGCGATATCAGGAAGCCGAACAGCTATTAAGCGGCATAAAGCCCGAGTCGCGCTACTATATCCGGGCACAGAGCTACATGGCGGATGCAGCTGAATCAGATGGCGATGCCGATCGCGCGCTCGATTTGCTACAAGCAATCATTCTAAAGCAGCGGTCGAGATCATTAAGCCTGCAATATGCCGCCATTCTCGGACGCACCGAGCAGTATTCTGACGCAGAGCGAATCTATACTGCGATGATCGAGTATGATGCCAGGCGTCAGCATAAGGATTGGCGCGCCTTTTTCGCCCGCGGCAGTATCAGAATGAAAATAAATGATTGGCAGGGCGCTGAGTCAGATCTGCAGATGGCGGCCCAACTTCGCCCGAGCAATGCCCAGATCAAAAATGATTTAGGTTATGGCTGGATCGAACGTGGGATCAATTTGGATGAGGGGCTCAGCTTGATCACGGAAGCGTCGAGCCTGGATCCGCAAAATAGTCTGATCATGGACCGGCTGGGCTGGGCGCTTTATAAAATGGGTGACTATGACAGCGCCATTACACATCTTGAAAACGCTATCGTCATTTCACCATCAAACCCCGAAATACTTGACCATCTCGGCGATGCATACTGGCAAGCGGGACGTCGCCTTGAAGCTGGATATCAATGGCAACGGGCAGCCGATTTCGCAATTGATGAAGCTGCGCAAGCGCCGTTTTTGGACAAATTGGAAAACGGCCTTCAGGATTTCATGACCGAACGCGCCGAAACTGATCGGTCCGGATAATGTTTGGCGAGCTTGTAGAACTGGCGGCGGCCAAAATAAATCTGTCACTGCATGTTGGCCCGGCAAAGCAGAATGGCCGGCACGACCTGATTTCGATTGTGACATTTGCCGATGCGCAAGCCGCTGACCGGCTGGACGCGCGGCCCGATGACACCTTCAATCTGCAGGTCACGGGGCCGTTTGCGGACGTTGCCGGGCGACCAGAGGACAATCTTGTCGGCAAGGCGGCCGTTGCAATATCGCAAGCCTTGCGAGCGCCATTACCCAAACTGCAGCTGACACTGACAAAAAATCTACCATGCGCCGCAGGCCTAGGCGGTGGCTCTGCGGACGCTGCGGCGACCCTGCGCCTGCTGTCGCGATGGTATGACAAGATACTCAACAGGACGGATTCATGGTACGTCGCAGAGACATTGGCACCGGCCTTGGGCGGCGATGTTCTCGCCTGCTTTTACAGCCGGACGGGCCTCATGAGCGGCGAGGGCGAACATTTCAGGACGATCGACGCGCCAGCCCATTTCCCGGCCATACTGGTTAATCCCGGCGTGGCCTGCCCGACCGGTACAATCTTCGAGATGTTCGACGCGCACCCGCCCGCCGCCCTCGCGCACCCGCCAGTACCGCCAGACAGCGATCCGGCGCGTTGGGTCCAACACCTGCGCACCATGACGCATAATGCGTTATATCAGCCAGCCGTCGCTTATCAGCCAGTGATTGCGGACATAGTGGAACAGCTCGAAGCCATGCCCGGTGCAAGGCTGGCGAGAATGAGTGGCTCAGGGGCAACCTGCTTCGCAATTTTCGATACCATCGAGGCCGCGACTGCCGCGGCCAGTCATATGGCGGCCCGGCATCCGGCCTTCTGGGTCAAGCAAACCAGCTTTGGCGACCGGCGCAGCGTAACGAGACGTTAGGCGTCAACCGAATCGGCAAAAACGCTGGTCTGGCCGATCTTCGACAGGATTTCAGACGGGCTGGCAGCATTTTTCGGGCGCCAGGGCTGAAATCTCAGTGCGGCAAAGGCAGAGACGACCAGCAAGAACATGCCGCTTAATCCCGGAATACCCTGAACGAGCAATTCAAGATTGGAACCGATCAACACGCCCCCGAGTATCATTCCGAGACAGCTCAGTCCAAAAAGAGCCCGCTCAACGACCCCGTTGCCATCGGTCGTAATTAGCAGGCCGGGTGCATCATCATCGAGCCCGCGCATAACCGCCATTATCAGGCGCAAAAAGGCAATCCGGTCTGGCCCCTGCCCCTGATCAGTGCAGGCAATCTTCATCGTGTCGCGGCCATTGGACAATTCCAGCCAGGCCGACCGCGTGCCGCGATAGCTCATATCGATCCAGCTGGCGCGCTTTACCTCCGACAGCCGCATTGCACTGCCACCGCGACGCATTACATGCCCGTCCCGGACCGTCCAGATATAGCGCCGGACCGCCGGTTCAGGCCGAAATTCAAATTCGATAAACCCGTTCATGCCGTGACTTAGGTGTTCGGATATGAAGGACCGCCACCGCCCTCCGGTGTGACCCAGTTAATATTCTGGTTCGGATCCTTGATGTCGCAAGTTTTGCAATGAATGCAATTCTGGGAATTGATCTGGAAGCGCGGCGCCTGTCCGTCCTCCTCGACCCATTCATACACACCGGCCGGGCAATAGCGCGCCGACGGCCCCGCAAAAACATCATATTCAGAGCTTTTCTGAAGCGCGAGATCAGCGACATGCAAATGCACTGGCTGATCCTCAGCGTGATATGTATTGGTAAAGGAGACATTTGTCAGCTTGTCAAAACTCAGCACGCCATCGGGTTTAGGATATGTGATCGGCTTGCACTGTGCGGCCGGCTTCAAATAAGCGTGATCAGGTTTTTTATGCCGCTGGGTCGTCATATAGCCGAAACCGACAAGATAGCGCATCCACATATCCGGCATGGCAAGCGCAGCGCCGACAAGCGTGCCGAACCGCGTCATCAAGGGCTTTGCGTTTCGTACCCGCGACAGATCCGTCCTGACCCAGCTCGACTGATAGGCTGCTTCATAGGCCTCCAACGTGTCTCCTGAACGACCTGCCTGAACAGCATCGAAAGCCGCCTCAGCCGCCAACATGCCCGTCTTCATCGCATTATGCGTACCCTTGATACGCGGCAAGTTCACAAATCCGGCCGAACACCCGATCAGGGCGCCCCCCGGAAAGGCCAGTTTCGGGACCGATTGAATACCACCGGAGGTAATTGCGCGCGCGCCATAGGCGACCCGCTTGCCACCAACCAGGAATTTCGAGATGTCGGCGTGGTGTTTGTAACGCTGGAATTCTTCATATGGCGCCAGATACGGGTTCTTATAGTTAAGGTGCACAACATATCCGACCGAGACATAGCACTCGTCACCATCCTTAAAATGGTAGAGGAAACCGCCGCCACTGCCGTCTTTTTCTTGAACCGGCCAGCCAAATGTATGCTGCACATAGCCGGCATCAAATTCCGGATGATCGGCCGGAACCGACCAGACCTCTTTCAGCCCGATCCCGTATTTCTGCGGATCCGACTCAGCCTCGAGATCATAAGTTGCCTTAACGGACTTCGTCAGCGAGCCGCGCGCGCCCTCGGCAAATAGAACATATTTTCCAAGCAGTTCCATGCCGGGCTCATAATCTGGTTTGTGTGTACCATCTGCTGCAATGCCCATGACACCGGCAACCACACCACGAACTTCGCCGTTTTCACCGTAAACAATCTCGGATGCCGCAAAACCGGGGAAAACTTCAACGCCGAGATTCTCCGCTTCCTGACCAAGCCAGCGGCAGGTATTCGCCAGCGACCCGGTAAAACATCCGTGATTATGCATAAAGGGCGGAAAGGCAAAGGTTGGCATACCGATCGATCCGCTCGGGCCGAGCAATTTATATTTGTCGCCGGTAACTTCGGTTTTCAACGGCCGGTCATCGCGTGTCCGCCAGTCCGGTATCAGTTCATCGAGCGCTTTCGGATCAAGCACAACGCCCGACAGGACATGTCCGCCAATTTCGCCAGACTTCTCAAGTACAACAACTTCAAGCTCCTGACCGGCCGCATTCGCCAGCTGTTTCGCTTTTATGGCCGCGGAAAGCCCGGCCGGGCCACCACCAACGATAACCAGATCGTATTCCATAGATTCACGTGTACTCATCAATTATACTCCCTAGGCTGGCACCACAAAACGCTCTACCATATATCCTGTTTGTCGCTTTATCGTTTAACGTCTATTTTCAAGGTCACAATGCCACAAAATGCCTCTAATACAGCAATTTCTGTTTTGAGCGACTGGTGGCAAGCCATGGGCGTCGATGTCGAGCCGCAATCAGCGGCGCAGCCCAGGCGCCCGGCATCGCCTGATGACGCCGCGAAGCAAACGGGGCAGGCCATTCCTCAGCCGAGCCCTCAAGCAGGTTCGAAAGCATCCCACGCCGCTCGAAAAAACGCACCGGAGCGATTTGTCGAGAGCTGGACAGAAGACGCCAGGCGCGCCGCCGCAGAGGCCACCGAACTGGGCGCGCTGAAAACTGCCATCGAAGCCTTTGATGGCAGTCCATTAAAACCATTTGCGAAGCATGCGGTCGTCTATGATGGCGTCGAGCAGGCCGATGTCATTGTCATCGGTGAAAGCCCTGGTCATCAGGAAGATGAAGCCGGTCTGCCATTTATCGGGCCAGCCGGCCAGTTACTCGACAGAATGCTGGCGACAATCGGACTCAGCCGCGAGACGAATACGCTGATCACAAATGTGAATTACTGGCGGACGCCTGCCAATCGGAACCCCGACCCTAACGAATTGGCGGTGTGTCGCCCGTTTGTCGACAGAATATTCGATATATGCGCACCAAAGCTGATTATTGCAGCCGGCGGTGTATCGGCGCAAACCCTGTTGCAAACCAAGACGGGGATTATGCGGTTGCGCGGTCAACTGACATCTTATCAGACCGAGAGCGGACAGCCATTCGACATTTTGCCGATTTTTCACCCCGCCTATCTTCTGCGGCGACCTCAGGATAAAAGCCGCGCATGGCGTGATCTGCTGCAAGCCCGGGCCGTTTTGCGAGAACGTGGCCTGGAGCTCTAGAAAGACACTCAAATCGTGCCGGCACCGATTTCCGTTATCATACCAACACTAAACGCTGCATCCGATTTGCCGGACTGTTTGTCCAGCCTTGTACCAGGCCTGTCGGAAGGTCTGGTCCGGGAAGTTGTAATTGTCGATGGTGGCAGCGACGACGAAACGTGTCGACTGGCTGATGCCAGCGGCGCCCGGCTTCTCACCGGCCAGCGCCGTGGGCGGGGTTCGCAAATGAATATCGGCGCCGGCGAAGCGCGAGGTGACTGGTTGCTGTTTCTACACGCCGATACCGCGCTGGCGTCCGACTGGCCCGAACGTGTGGCTGCTCACATATATGATCATCAGGATAAAGCCGCGGCCTTCACACTGGCCTTCAGATCAGATGCCAGAATGGCTAAAATTATTGCCGGCAGAGCCAATTGGCGGGCGCGCATCTTCGGGCTTCCCTATGGTGATCAGGGCCTTTTAATTTCGAAGAGCCTGTTTAACGCGCTTGGCCGCTTTCCCGACACGCCCTTAATGGAGGATGTTGCGTTCATCCGGCGCCTGCGATCGGACCAGCTCAGAATACTTGCCTCAGAAGCGCGCACATCTGCGGCAAAATACGAGCAAACTGGCTGGCGCAAGCGCAGCTGGCATAATTTGTTTCTTCTCATGCGTTTTCTACTTGGTGCAAAACCGGAAAAATTGGCACGTCTGTACAGGTAAATGAAAGGCGGTCTTCAGCCTGAATATCGCGCGTCAATCGGTGTCGATGCCGCGCGTTCTCACGGGACCGCTTTAAATATTGAATTGGTATGGAAGAGATTATGACAAAGCGCGCCACCCTGTTAATATATGCAAAACCGCCCCGCATAGGTCTTTCGAAAACGCGGCTTGCCAAAAGCCTCGCTTCGTCGACAATGGCGCGCCGGATCGCCTCTATGACCCTTGCCAGAACCTTGAAAGCGGCGGCCAGCAGCGCCTGGGAAAGCCGATTATATCTGACACCGGCAGGCGCTAAAATCGGCCGGATGAACGGACTCGCACGCCGGGTCAGAATAATCGATCAGGGGCGCGGGACACTTAGTGACCGGCTCAATAAGGGACTGGCAGAAGCACCTCCGGGACCAGTGATCTTTATTGGTTCGGATGCGCCCGATATTAACAGCGCCCGTGTGCGCGACGCTGTCCGTAAACTCGCCACCCATGATGCAGTTTACGGCCCCGCGCATGATGGCGGGTTCTGGCTATTCGGACTGAACAAGTCGCTGCGGACAAAATCGCCATTCAAGAATATTCGCTGGTCTGGTCCTGATGCGCTCGCTGATGTTTTGTCGCGGCTGCCGAAAACCGCTAAACTGGCCGAACTCGAAACCTTGATTGACATCGATGACGCGCAAGACCTGTCCCGCTGGACGGGGGACTCCCGCACTGTCGCCGTACCTTACAAGCCGGTCCCGGTGGCGAGTTCGACCAAGAAACCCAAGCGGGGCTTCTTTGGCTGGCTGTTTGGCAAAAAGGCCGCCTAAGGAAACAGAGGCTGCAACTGGTCGAGGCCTAGCGCCTCGTTCCAGCCCATCATCCAGTTCAAATTCTGTATGGCCTGACCGCTTGATCCTTTGACGAGATTATCGATCACCGCGATGACAATTGAACGTCCTTTGACGCGGTCCGGATAGACCGCAATCCGGCAGTGATTTGTGCCGCGCACATGGCGGGTATCGGGTGGCGGCGCGCCGAATGGTAAGACATGAACAAATGGCGCGGTCGCGTATTTTGCCGATAAAGCAGCGTGGATCTGATCGGCATCGCCGCGCGTATGACAGGTCACCAACTCCCCCCGGGTCGTCGGTATCAGATGCGGCGTAAACGTCACATCAACCATACTTCCACCCGCAACCCGGCTTAATTCCTGCTCGATTTCGGGGGCATGGCGATGGGTGCCCACGCCGTAAGCATGAAAACCTTCCGCCGCTTCGCTGAACAAATTGCCTTCCTTCAGGCCACGTCCGGCCCCGGATACGCCCGACTTGGCATCAATTATGACATGTCCGGTATCGATAATATTTTCCGCGACCAAGGGCAGCAAAGCCAGTAGGGTTGCCGTTGGATAACAGCCCGGACAGGCCACAAGGCGCTCACCCCTAAGATCATCGCCATACCATTCCGGCAGTCCATACGTTACCGAAGCCAGGCGGTCCGGCGCCCGATGGGACCGACCATACGTATCGGCATAAAGCGCTGGATCGCGCAAACGGTAATCCGCCGATAAATCGATGACTTTAAGATGGTCCGGCAAGGTTTCGATGACGTCCTGGCTAGTTCCATGCGGCAAACAGCTGAAAACGACATCGATCTGGCCCCATTCAATATCATCGACCTTGTCGACGGGCATATCGGCCGGGCCGGCAAGGTGCGGAAAAATTTCCGACAATTGGCGACCGGCGAGCGCACTCCCGCTCGCCGCAACGGCAGCGACTAACGGATGGGCCTGCAGCAGACGCACCGTTTCCGCTCCGGTATAACCGGAGGCGCCCAGAACTGCCGCTTTTAACTGCGTGTCAGAAGTCATTAGAATAATCCCGCTTTGTATGTCTCGACACGCCTGTCCCATACAGGCGGGGGGCGGATCAAGTCTAATCTTCTATGACCACCCGATTGGTTTTAATAAAGTCCGGCCGGAAGGCAGTTTTAAGCCAGCCCGCAGCAGGTCGCTAAATCGGTATAAGATACACGGTTCGCCCGCCTCGCACATTTGACAAATCGCGATACGCTGCCGCCTGATAGGCCACCCCGGCAAGATAAATTAGTCGATCTTATTCGCGTCGCGGCTGGCAATAAATTTCATAATTACGGGCATAATTCACGGCTAGTTCGGACAGGTCCTGCGCCATTTGATAGGCCTGCTCAGCCGCCAATTGATCCGCCGGCTCCGTCAGCGCCGCAGCTTTTTCGATTTCCTGACCGGCCTCGTACAACAAATATCCCGAGGCACCACTAACCTTTTCGCAATCCTCAGCGGCCCAGACCGGCGGCGGCTCGGCAGCCATACATGCCGTCAAAGACATCACGCTACCGACTAAAACGTGTCTAACCATTTTTGCCCTCCTCCCGGGACGACCAGTCAAATAACGCGCAATACGCATGAACTATGTAGATTTCTTCATAAGTGTTACGCGCAAGATTCACAAACGCAAACAAAAAATATCGCGCCAGCCGGCCATGCCCCGACCTGAATGCCCGCACGCCGGCCTGGTCATCTCTGACTGGCAACAATATTTGAGCGGCTTGGACTGACCCTGCTGCGGACCATACCCATCCCGGAGCCGGAACATGAATGGACTTTCCCGCCTACAATATTCACAGCCACCCAGCCGAATAAGTCCGCCCCCCCGGTGCGCTAGCCGCCCTGTTGCAAAACCGGCTCCGCCGCAAGCGCCGCCGGCTCAAGCTGAGTGTACCGGCAATATGAGGACACTGCATCGCGCGGACATAGCCGGCGGCATAGTCCTTCGTCCGCCAACAAAAAAGGGCTGCGAAACCCGCAGCCCTTTAATGAATAATAGAATATGGCGTTGTTTATTAGCGCTTCGAGAACTGGAAGCTACGACGCGCTTTCGCCCGGCCATACTTCTTGCGCTCAACCGTCCGTGGATCCCGCGTCAGATAGCCGAATGGCTTAAGAACACGACGCAGGCTTGGCTCATAGTTTACCAGAGCGCGCGCAATTCCATGACGAACCGCACCAGCCTGACCGGACAGACCCGATCCTTTAACTGTCGCAATGACATCGAACTGGGTCCGGCGGTCTGATTCGATCAGTGGCTGCTCAATCACCATACGCAGCACAGGACGCGCAAAATACTGCTCCTGATCTTTACCGTTGATAATGATCTTGCCAGATCCCGGCTTGATCCAGACCCGGGCTGTTGCCTCTTTACGACGGCCGGTCGCATATGACCGACCAAGGTCATCGATCTTCGGCTCTGCAACGATAGCGGCAGCGACTTCGGCGCCCTCTCCGCTGGTGACCGCCTTCAGATCTTCAAGACTGTTCGCAGTTTCAACCATACTAGACTACCTTTGTATTCTTGGAATTCATGGCCGCGAAGTCGACCATCTCAGGCGACTGCGCCTGGTGAGGATGCTCGGATCCGGCATAGACCCGCAGCTTCGAGAATTGCTGGCGTGCCAGGGAGCTTTCCTTTGGCATCATCCGCTTCACGGCCATCTCGACAGCGCGTTCCGGGAACCGGCCGGCCAGAATTTTTCCGGCAGTGGTTTCCTTGATACCGCCCGGGTGACCGGTATGGCGATAGTAAACCTTATCATTCAGCTTGTTGCCGGTGAATTGCGCTTTGTCGGCGTTAATCACGATGATATGGTCGCCCGTATCGATATGTGGTGTAAAGTCAGCCCGGTGCTTGCCACGCAGGCGCTTCGCGACATAAGAGGCTAAGCGTCCAACGATCGCATTTGTGGCATCAATTACGATCCACTTAGTTTCAACATCGGCAGGTGCGTTATATGTTTTCATTGCCCCACTGGAGCCTCATAAAAGGAGTTAACGGATGAAGTTCAAGAGCGGGCGTTTAAGCAACAGAAACCGGCTTGTCAACGCGAGTCAGGCCCTGATCGTGTTATTCCTTCTATCGGCATGCGAAAGAGTCGTCGAGCAGCCTGAGGATTTGGCCCCTGCGGTCGCCTCCGACCCTGCCTCGTCCGGTCTCTCTTTGCCCGCCGTATGGAATACAGCAGAATTGTCTTCACGACCCGTAAGTGTCGCGATCGCCGGAGGATTCGGGTCCCAGATTGCGGTTGCCAGCGAATCCGGCACGCTGGAATTATTCGATTTCGAAGGCGACCGCATTACCGATCCGGTGGACATGGCGGTCCAGAATATTTCCAGCGGACGGCAAGTCCGTTTGTCCGATGTCCCGGTCACGATGTTTCCAGGTATCAATAAGGCCGGCGACATCCAGCTCTTCCTCCATTCCGGCACGATGAACGAGCCGATTTCCTATGCACTGGAAATTTCGCAAAACGGCAACGTGGCCGGCCTGTGCAGCGGCTACCCGCAAGACGGCTCGACACAGCTTTTGGCGCTCAGCTACTGGACGATGGAGGCGCCAACCACCCTGCAAACCGGCGCCATTGTTGAACAAGGCGATGATCTTGTTTTCGAAGCTGCCGCCCCGATCGAATCAGCGCAGGCCATCACAGCCTGTGCGACCGGACAGTTCGGGCCCACGACGTATTCTGCCCCGGTCAAAGCGGCCCAGCTGATCGAGCGCAATGGCCGTGACCATACGATACTGATCGATACAGCCGGGCAATTCAGTCGCGTGACGATGGATGGCAACCTCGAGCCGATCACGATTAAGCCCGGCCTGTCCATTAAGGTGCCGGCGCAGAGCCTTGATATTTCAGGTACGGGCGATGCCCGATCCGGTGGTTATCCTGGGGGGCTCATGGTGCTGATCGGAGAGATAGAAGCTGATACTTATCGCGCTGTGCTGGTCGACCCGAGCCCGATAACACTCAGCCCCTTTTAATTAAGTAGTGAAATATATATCTTTAATAGAATTTATTAGTCATTATTTACTATAGTATTTATTATAATTAGCAAAAAAGATCGATGTATTTATACAGGAGTCTTTTTTATGTTTTCAACCTCTATTGTTTCAGCTTTAGCTACGATTATTATATCAGCGGGTGCGAATATGCCGCTTCAAGCTGCACCAGCCCCGCTATCGCAGGTGACCTCAAACACCACGGAAAAACCGCTTCTGTTTGTTATGACGGCGGGCGGCATGACAATGGAGACA
>Ga0213865_10002803_pt1 | contig 10898 bp, 8 predicted proteins | sample PICome_6_FD_160100 | JGI IMG/M metagenome (GOLD analysis project Ga0213865, IMG submission 160100) | Coastal seawater microbial communities near Pivers Island, North Carolina, United States - PICO282 | ecosystem: Environmental > Aquatic > Marine > Coastal | place: USA: North Carolina | collected...
TTCACGTTGAATGCATCGCTTTGCTGGCTGTTGTACAACATCACACTGATGTCCACTGAACCTCCCATCACGGGGTCGCTGGGCGAGAGTGACATGCTCACGGCGGACGCTTGAACGCCGCCGCTCTCTTCTGCCTGCGCTGCCAAAGGCACGACACTGAGGAGGAGGAGACCGAGGAGGACCAACGCCGTTGCTTTGCGCTCCATGCCTTGCCTTGGTTGTTCAAAGCACTTGAACCCATCTCCAAATTGCCACCTCAAAGAGCCCTGCTGCTCGTTGTTCTGCGGGAACCACGTCGATGTTCAGGAACAACCCTCCCTCCAACTTGCGAAGGGGAGAGTTGAAGGCTCACCGAAGGTGTGGAAGTGGCATGGGACGAAGCAGTGCGGCCGTGTGGCTGGTAGCGCTGCTGATGTGTTCGTTCCTTCCTGCCACCCACCCGCTCGTACCCGAGCTCCTGAACGAAACCCCGGAGACGAGGCAAAGCGGCGCCTCTGGCCTGAACATCGCCTTCTCCAACGGCCCAGCCCAAGACGATGAAATCAAGGGTACGCATGCGGTGACGTTCAGCGTTGGTGGAACAGGGACCTTGGCCTCCCTTCTGCTTGAAATCACCACCGATGAATCGACCTGGACCACCCTCGTGAACTTGACAACCACGCCTTGGATGTACCCGTTTGATACCACATCCATGACCAACGACACCTACAAACTCCGAGCCTCAGGATGGGACAGCGACAGCGAGAGTTTTGCCTTGGTCGAGAGCGGTTGGTTTGACATCGTCAATCAGGTCCCCTCCATCACCACCTTCACCGTGCTCAACCCGGATGCTGGCACCGGCGCCAGTCTTTCCGACCGAGCATGGTTCAACATCGGCGCCCAAGACACGCTCTCCTTCCGGTGGGGTGCCAGCGATGATGACCTCAAGCAAGCCACGCTTTCTAACGTCCCCGGGCCGGGTGCACCGGCAACCGACGGACCGAGCTTGCTGAGTTATGGCTGGGATTGGGCGAGCGGCAACATGCAGGAAGGAACATGGTCGCCTCGACTGACCGTACAGGACCACTCCGGCTTGTCCAACACCTCAACCCTCTTCATCGGCATTGACCGTACAGGGCCGACCATTGGCACGGTGACCGTTGGCGATGGTGATGCGTGGCAACAATCGACCGAGGTGTCCATCAGCGGGCTGCTGACAGAGGCCGACGACGGTCAAGGCTCGGGCGTCGCCAGCGTGGACTATGCACTCAACGGAGGTGCTTGGACGACCACCTCCAGCGACACTCTCGATCTCACGCTCACCGAAGGTGTTCACAGCCTCACGCTACGAGCCACCGACCGCGTCGGAAATACTGGCGCCAACAGCACGGTGATGGTCCGAGTTGACCAAACCGCCCCCATCGGTCTGTCGTGGTCGGTTGACGAACTCACCACCAGTCGTGTGGGAGCCGCCAACGTTTCGTTCAACGCAGAGGACGATGATTCTGGCATTGATAACTCGGCGTCCTACATCCAATACGGTTTCGATTCCAACGGTGTGGGCGAAACCCCAGACTTGTCGGGCCGGTGGCTGACCTTGGGCGTGAACGGGCTGTCGGGCCAGGTCGGGTTGGCCAGCTGGGCCACCAAGTCCCGCCAGCACCTGATGTTCCGTGCCATTCTCGTGGACGAGGCAGGCAACTCGTTCACCACACAAGCTACCTCGTTCCAAATCCTGCCTGGGCTTGACCTCTACTGGAACGTTAGCCAGACCAACGTCGACCGCCTCGTCGTCCGACCTGGCGAACAAACGGGGAACATCACGGTCACCAGTGTTCTCGAATCCAACCAAGACTACGGTGGCAGCGTCATCGTGCGGCTTGAAACCGCCCCTGCTGACCGCTCGTCAACCGTGGATTGGACAGTGATGGAGACTCGGAACTTACCGGCTGGCACCCTCTCGAACAGCAGCGAGACCATCGTATGGCAGTACACAGTTCCCCGAGCAGGGCAGTTCGATCTTCGGTTGGTCATCGATTTCGCCAACATCATCGACGAATACGACGAAGGGAACAACAACAACTACCTCTACGTCACCGGTGCTTCCCTCGACGCACCCGGTCTCGTACCTTCGTTTGCTCCTTCTCTGTTGCTCATCGTCCTCGTTGGCTTTGCCCTTGCCCTTCTCCAGCAGAGGACAAGGGATTGAAAAGCATCGGGCCTCACGGGCGGTTATGCGCCAGTCGCTTCCCCGTGTCCCAAAGGACCGCATTGCGGTCATCATTGGTGCCAAGGGGGCGACCAGCAAAGCCATCCGCCATGCGGCCGGCTGTCTGAAATTTACCATTGATTCAGAATCGGGCGACATCGAAGTGGAGTGGGGAGAACCCGGCACCTACGACCCGGTGAAAGCCATGAAACTCCCAGACGTGGTCAAGGCCATCGGTCGGGGGATGGCCCCTGATGCGGCCGTGCGCTTGCTTGAAGACGACCACTTTTTCGAACTCGTCGACCTGCGAGAATACGTCGGTAAGCGCTCGAATCAACAACGCCGGATTCGCGCACGCATCATCGGTCGCCAAGGGAAGATCCGTAAGCTCATCGAGCAATTAACGGAAACGCAGATCAGCATCTACAATTCCACCGTCGTGTTGGTCGGCGAGGAGAGCGGTTTGTTCGCAGCACGTCAGGCCATTGAAATGCTCGCCGGTGGTTCGGAGCACGGCACGGTCATCGGTTTCCTCGAACGCGACCGAAAGCGTGCTCGCTTGGAATCGCGCTCGCTTAACGTCTACGAAGAGCGCACGCCTACCGCCACCTCTACCTCCGGCTTTGAGGGACTCGTCCCCGGACTGGCCGAAATCTCTCAGGAGCGCCGAAACCGCCGCATGAAGGCCTCTCAAGTTGATCCGGAGGACGACGAAGCCGTCGCCGAGATGATGGAACTCGCTGAAGACGAGAACATCCAGTGGGAAGAGGAGTGATCATTCCAACAATTCAACCTGTTCCACATCGGACAGGTCCATGTTCAGCACCTCGTACATGGCGCCCGCCAAATCGACGTCAAGGCCGTTCTTCTGACCCCATTCAACAAGGCGAGTGACATCACGAACGAGGAACTCCTGCGCCTTTGGATGGCTGTCAACCACCCCTTGACCGACGTCAATGACGCAGGCTCGGCCGTCATGCCATAGGATGTTGTAAGGTGAAAAATCACCGTGAACGAGGTTGGCTTTTTGCCAAGAGACGGCCAAGAACTTCAGCAAATCATCGTACACGATGTGCGGTTCGTCGATGACGACGTCCCGTAGTTTCGGTGAGGGCGAGGTCGCAGTGCCGAGATAATCCATCACCAGGACGTTTTTGTGGACGCCGTGGGCACGCGGGACATTCAACCCCCAGCGAGCCAAGCGAGTCAGGTTTCGATGCTCTTTACGAACCCAAACCTCCACCAAATCGCGGTGCTTTCGACGCAAACCTGTGAACCGAGGGTCGCCCTCGATGTACTGAATGAGGTTCTTGAACACAGCATTGGAGGTGTGGAAAATTTTCACCGCCACCGGCTCTCCTGCCAAGTTGGTGGCGTGGAAGACGTGCGCTTCCTTGCCACGGGCGACTGGAAAATCCAGCGTATCGATCACGCCGGACTTCATCATCTTGTACAGCGCCATCAACGTGAGACGATCAAACACTTGGTCGAAGACACGTCGGTCTACCCAGTCATAGGTTCCCGTTCCCATGGCGCCCTGAATCTTAGCCTCAATGTCTCGAAACATCGTGTTGAAACGCTCTTCCTTCATCCATTCATAACGGCCTTGACGGTCGTTGAGGCCCCGAAGAAATTCGTTCTGCTCTGCACGCTGGTGCTCTTGGTCGAGGCGCTCAGCTTTCGTTCGATGCTGACGTTTTTTCTTGTTTTTCCGGCCTTTTTGAGGTCGACCGGCCAGTTCGTCCCAGTCGTCATCACGGGCCATGGGGCTACCTCATGGACTCAAGCGAACAGGGCGTCGATGTCGTCATCATCGTCTTCATCGGCGCCTGCGGGTTCTTCTTCAACGTACTCGTCAACAGGCTCAGGTACTTCCTCAGCCACGTCTTCAACAGCAGCCTTCACCTCGGGCTCGTCCTCAGCGAACAGGTCATCTTCACCATCGTCGGCGAACAGATCGTCATCACCGTCATCGGCAAACAGGTCGTCGCCATCATCGTCGTCATCGGCGAACACGTCATCACCATCGTCTTCTGTGACTTGGGGTTCATCTTCCACTGCACCGGAGGCAAACAGGTCGTCGTGCTCACCGTCGTCGTCCAGTGAAACGCCCATACCAAACATGTCAACATCGTCGGGCAGCACGCCTTTTCGAGAGAGGTACATGGCCTGGGTCTTGGTGTAGCGATGCTTCACATCAGCCTTGGAATCTTGGAAATCCCATGGCCAAACGATGATCAAATCACCTTCACGCACCCACTGACGGCGGCGCATCTTTCCGGGAATGCGGGCCATTCGTGTTTCGCCGTCTTCGCACAATACGGTGACACGTCGGCCACCGAGGATTTGTGAAGCGAGAGCGAACATCTCGTTGACTCTCTTGTTGGGCATTTTGACACGGATTTTACCGTCGCTAGCATTTTCAGGATTCTCAAGACGTGCGAGCTCTTCGACGTCCACTTTTTCCTCAAATCTGCGACCCAATCAGTCTCACCCGCCCATCCCAGTGGCCGACCCTTCTTGAAGGCACCACCCAAAACAAGCCAGAAACGAAGGCCAAGACTCACCAAGCGCCTAAGAGGGCGTTGGCCGCCGACTCGCACAAGGCGATGAGTGCCCCTGCTCCGACACCAAAGTACACCGTCGTGATCAGACAGGCAATGATGGCAAAGCGAACCGGCGTGCCCTTGGGCAGCGGACCTTCTCGGCCTTCCTCCGGCTCATGGAAGTACATGACCAAGCCGACTCGAAGGTAGTAAAACACCGAAATCGCCGAGTTGATGACCATCAAGAGCGCGAGGTACCAGACCCAGTGAATGTCGCCAAAGACGAGGTCGCTGTTGACGGTGACGTCAAGCAAGGCGACCTTGACGATGCCCATGATGACGAGCAACTTCGAGACAAAGCCGGAGAGCGGTGGGACACCGGCCAGGGACATCATGAAGATGAACATGGCCACGGCGAGGAAGGGGTCGCGCTTGGCCAGGCCGCCAAGGGATTCGAGCGTGTGGCCACCCTTCTCGGATTCGAGCAAGGACAACACGAGGAAGGCACCGAGCTTGAAACAGACGAGCACCGTCAGGTGGAAGATGAGAGCGGTGACGACCACCAGCGCCGCATCGTTACTCATGTCGATGTGGCCCTCTTCCCAGTTGAGGGCCCCAATCGCCGTGATGGCAGCGAGCATGTAGCCAGCGTGGGCAACCGAAGAGTAGGCGAGCATGCGCTTGGGATTGGTGGAACCGAGCGCTGCGAGGTTGCCCCACGTCATCGTGATGACGGCCAACGTTCCGAGGGCCACGAGCCACACGGCTGAGCCATCGGTCGCCTCGGGCGAGGCGACGACGAGGAGAATGCGAAGCAAGCCCAGCACACCCATGGCCTTGCTGGCCGTGGCGAGGACACCCGCAACCGGTGCGGTGGCACCGGCGTAGGCATCGGGAGCAGCGAAGTGGAACGGTGCAGCACTGACCTTGAATCCAAAGCCGACCAGCAGCATACCCAGTGCAATGAGAGGCAAGGCTTCCATGCCGTTGGTGGCAAAGGCCGCAGAGAGCTCGGTGAACTGAAGTGAGCCCGACCACAGATAGAGCAACGACAGGCCGTAGAGGCCAACACCGGAGGCTACGGAACCCACGATGAAGTACTTCATACCGGCCTCGGTGCCTTCTTTGCTTTCCTTCATGAAGGACACGAGCACATAGGTGGAGAACGACGCCAACTCAAGCCCGATGAAGAGCATGAACAAGTCCTGTGCCAAGGCGACCACGGCCATGCCCAGACCGGTGGTGATGAGCAGGATGTAGAAGTCAACCTGACGTCGGTTGTTGTACAGGCCGTTGAGGCTGCGGTCTGCTCGGCTGGTCGCTGGGATGCGATTGACCGAGGCAGCGCTGGCCAAGGCGAGTGCACCAAAGAAAATCAACTCGAACATGCGGCTGAATTCGTCGATTTGCAGCATCGCTGTGCCGCCCGGCGTGATGATTTGCGTCTTGTTCATGCCGCCCAAGAAGGAGATCAGCGTCAACCCGAAGGCGATGGTGAAGAACACGGTAGCGAACAAACCGGGCAAGCGGGGGTCGCTGTCAAGTTTGCCGCGCTGACCGCCAAGCAACCATGGAACACGAATCTGCGTCAGCGGAATGCGGAACTTGGCGTCGCCCATGTTGGGAACGATCATCAGCGTGAACAGGCCGATGACGAGCACGAATTCGGGCGCAAGGGCGAGGACAAAGCCTTCTCCAAAGGGTTCAATTCGCTCCATTTCAGGCACCTCCAAGGATTGGAATCAAGAGCGTTTCAAAGAACGCTACCGTCCATCCGTTCATCATGTCAAGGGCAATCCACGGCATGACACCGAAGAGGATGGTGAACGCTGCCATGATGAGCATGGCGACCTTTTCACTGTCGCTGATGTCAGGAACGGGATGGCCCTTGAGGCTCTCCGGAGGTTGAGTTTCATCGCCACCTTCGAAGATGGTGCGTTGCATCGACCAAAGGTAGTACGCAGCGGTGATGGCAAGAACGAACGCCGGACCGACCATCCAGAGCACGCTCCAGCCCTCGGCGGCCAAGAAGTGCCACAGAGCGAGGAACATCATCAGTTCAGCCACGAATCCTGCGAGCAACGGAAGGCCGAGCGAGGCCATCCAGCCGAACATCATCGAGGTCGCCAGCCACGGCGAGTGCTTGGCCATGCCTCGCATCGAACCAATTTCCATGCTGTGATAGTGGTGCTTGAACGCACCGCAAACGGCGAAGAGCATGGGGCTGATGATGCCGTGAGCGAACATCATGAACAGGGCTGCGGCCCAGCCAAGGGGTTGCATGGTGGCGATCCCGATGAGGATGACACCCATGTGGGACACCGAGGAATAGGCGACCATTTTCTTGAGGTTGGTTTGTCCCAGACACACGACTGCACCCCACACGAGTGAAATCATACCGAGGGCCAACAGGGCGAATTGGAAATGCTGGGCGGCGTGGGGGAAGAAGGCCAGAGGCAGTCGGAACATACCGTAAGCACCCATCTTCAGCATGACACCAGCGAGCAGCATGGAGCCGCCTGTGGGCGCTTGAACGTGAGCGTCGGGCAGCCAGGTGTGGAAGGGAACCGAGGGCAACTTGACGAGGAAGCCAATCATCAACATCACGAAGAGAATCTTCTGCAGGCTCTCGCCGAGGAACCAGGCACCGCCGGCGTTGGCCGACTGAGCGTGGGCCGTCAAGGTGGGGATGTCAAACGTGCGTCCCGTCCAAGCACCAGCGTAGGAGAGGTTCTCCGGCTGGAGGAAGTACACGGTGACCAGACCCAAGAGCATGATGACCGAGGCGGTGAAGGTGTAGATGAAGAACTTCTGAGAAGCGTACTTTCGGTCGTAGCCTCCCCACTTGAGGATGAGGAAGAACATCGGAATCAAGGTCAATTCCCAGAACACGTAGAACATGAACAAGTCGAGGGCAACGAAGACACCGATCAGGGCGCCTCCCATCATCAGCACGAGTGGGAAGTACACGGCGGCGTTCTTCTCGTTCCACGTGGCAGCGATGGTCACCGGCAAGAGGAAGGTCGTCAACCATACCATGGGGAAGGACAGGGCGTCCATGCCTACACTCCAATGAATACCGAGGGGTTCAATCCAGACGTACCGGAACTCATAGTTGAAACTGCCAAAGGAAAGCGAAGCCCAATCCAGCGTTCCTTCAATGTACTCGCTGCCAAAGAACATGGCCGTGGTGAGGGCCAACATCAGCAACGAGAAGATGAGGGTCGCCATTCGAATCGACGGGCCCATGCGCTCCCGGGCAGCAGGGGATGCATAAGCCACGAACGCCAAGATAGCGATGCTGCTCACGAGCGGAAGGGCGACAAGCGGAATGGAAATCCAATCGGTCGTCAAGCGACCACCCCCCAAATCAAGGCAAAGAGACCCAAGGTGCCCAAGGCCGCCATCAAGATGTAATCACGTGCCGAGCCCGTGGTCAGCGATCGAAGCTTCGTCGAGAGTTGTTGCGATGTGCGTTCAACCATCTTCACCGTGCCGTCAATGACGCCAGAGTCGGCTTCAGCGGCCTTGAAGGAGAAGGCAGCGACAATTTTGAGCATGGCCATGTCGTAGTAATGGTCGAAGTACAGTCGGTTCTCGAGCGCTGTCGCGAAGCCGGATTGACCGAAGGACGAGTTGTCCCAGTGGTAGCGGCCCTTCACGAACTGATTGAGGGCCAAGACCGGACCGAACCAAGGCAAGGTGTTCTCGCCTTCGTCGAGTTTTCCACCGTAGAGGGAAAGGGCCAGGCCGGGACCGACGATGGCGCCGAGCAAAATAGCGATGTAGGTCAGCACGAAGAAGAACGCATCACTGTTGGCAAAGGCGTGCTCCATCTCGTACACGAAGCCTTCGAGGAAGGACTTCTTGCCGTCAAAGAAGGGCTTGTAATACTCGTCGGGCGCCCAGTGGGTGAAGCCCATGCTGGCGAGGACAATGGCGCTCAAGCTCATGAATGTGAGGATGAACAGTGGCGTTTTGATCCACGTATTGGTAGGGTGAACATGAGCGGCAACCTCGGTCTTGGGCGAGCCAGCGAAGGTCTTCAGCCACATGCGGGACATGTAGAAACCGGTCATGGCCGCACCGAGCAACACGCACATGGCAGGATAGAAGAAGCGTGGGTCGTCTAGGGCTACACGCCACGTGTTGGCGATGATGCCTTCCTTGGACCAAAAGCCACCGATAAGCGGGAAGCCCATGATGGACAGGGAACCGACGAGCATGGCCGTGGCCGTCAGAGGCATCTTCGAAGCCAAGCCACCCATGTTTTCCATGGACTGTGCGTCAAACTCGTCGTGGTGGTCGTGATGGTCGGCACCGGCCAGTGAAGCGAGGTGAACACGGCCGAGGGTCAATTCCAATTCTGGAACGTTGATGCGACCGTTGCCGTCCATGTCGACGGCCTCCATCAGCCGCTGCATGTCCCAAGGTGGGAGGTCAGCGATGTCGGCCTTCTTGAGCGCCGTTTGGAATTCATACGTGTCGATTTCACCTGACTGGTCAAGGTCGATGGAATTGAAGAAACCAAAGACAGATTGGCCACTATCAGCCAGATAGTTGGCGAGCATCAGCAATTCTTCGGGGTCCTTCTCGTGATGCCCGTGATCGTCATCGTGGTGGTGGAGGTGGTGGTGGGCGTGGTGCACTTCGTGGATGACTGCACCGCTGGCCATGAAGAGCATGCCCTTGGCCATGGCGTGGTTGAACAGGTGGAAGAGCGCCGCACCAAAGGCCACCACCACGATGCCGTGGTTGACGTAGTAGTCCGGGTTCACGGTGCCGTCAGGGAGGTACTTGTGCCAGTAGAGCGTGTTGGCAAGGTAGAGGGCCGCCCCCAAACCGGTGAAGATGTAGGCGAGTTGTGACATCGTCGAGTAGGCAAGGACCTTCTTGAGATCGTGTTGAACAAAGGCGATGGCGGCCGCCATGACGGCGGTGGTTCCACCGATGGCGGCAATGATGAAGGCCAAATCGGCCAGTTCACCGTGGAGGGCATCAGCCCCGAAGAACGGGAACATGCGGGCCACAAGGTACAGACCTGCATTGACCATCGTTGCGGCGTGAATGAGGGCGGAGACGGGTGTAGGCCCTTCCATGGCGTCTGGCAACCAAACGTGAAGCGGGAACTGGGCGGACTTGCCCACCGCTCCGATGAACATCAGACCCAGCGCCCAGGCGAGCATGCCGGAGTTGTTGGCCGCCACTTGCTCGATGTTGCCTTCGTAGAAGACCACGGCATAGTCAAGCGCACCCTGGTCGGCGCCAGCGTACGGATGGAACAACGACCACAGGATGGCCAGACCAACCATGAGAAACACGTCGCCCACACGGGTGGTCAAGAACGCCTTCTTGGCGGCGTAGGCAGCGCTGGGGCGTTCGTAGTAGAACCCGATGAGCAGGTAAGAACAGAGACCCATCAATTCCCAGAAGATGAACAACCAGAGGAAGGAGTCAGCGAGCACCATACCGAGCATACCCGAACAGAAGAGCACGAACTCTGCATAGAAGCGGTGGTTGCGGTTGTCGTTGATGGGGTCGGTGTTCATGTAGCCAATGGCGAAGGTGTTGATGAGCAAGCACAGGAACGAGGCGATGAACAGCAACATCACGGTGACGTGGTCGACGTAGACGCCAAACCCAAGCGTAATTTCAGTGACGGTGGTTTGGCCTGAATCCCACATGCCCGAGGTGAACCAAGTCCACCCTTCGGTGTCGGCCGAGCCGTTGCCACCGATGAAATCGGAGATCAGCCACAACGAGAGCAGGAGGCTTCCCGCCATGACCGGGAGGGCGATGAGACCGCCTTCCTTGAGCGTGTTTTTCCACATGGAATTGCCGTTGAACATCTTGCCGAAGAACAGGATGACCGGGAAGGCCAACATGGGGAGCAAGAGGATGTAAGGGGCGTATTCCAACGCCGTGCTTTGAACTGCTTCTGAACTGCCTGAACCTGCCATCATCTCACCTCAGTTCTTCAGGACGTTCACGTCGTCCAGCGTAATCGATTCGTGTTGGCCGTACATGGCAAGGAAGATGGCCAAACCAATGGCCACTTCGGAAGCAGCGATGGCGATGGCGAAGATGGTGTAGACCCATCCGGTCGTGTCCCCGTGGTGCACGGCTGCAGCTGCGAATTGCATGTTGGCGGCGTTGAGCATCAA
>Ga0213865_10002808_pt1 | contig 10893 bp, 24 predicted proteins | sample PICome_6_FD_160100 | JGI IMG/M metagenome (GOLD analysis project Ga0213865, IMG submission 160100) | Coastal seawater microbial communities near Pivers Island, North Carolina, United States - PICO282 | ecosystem: Environmental > Aquatic > Marine > Coastal | place: USA: North Carolina...
TAATCTATTTAAATTTTCTAGTTTATACTCACCTGATTCTATTTTTTTTCTTGTATCTGCAGTGTATTCACCTAAAAATTCTATACGATATTTATTTGTTGTACGTGAATAGTTCCAGTCATAAAGGTCTAATGTCACATTACCTTCATTGTCTTTAAAAGCGATAATACTATCATAACTTTGAAAGTATCTACCTTTATTTGTATAGATAATAAATTGATTAGCAACAGGTCTGCCTGATCTGTTACTTGTCATTTGTTTTACTTTAATTTTCATAATAATACCTCCTCTACATCTTCTAAAGCTAATTTATAACCGAAGTTAATAGCCATTTGCATTAGTAAAAAGTCATTAGAGCCATTATTCGCTTGAGCGAATGACGCTAAATACTCTCGATCATAAGGCGTTGCTACAATACCTCGATCAAGCATCTTGTTTTTGTTGTCTAAAAATTCTTTAACTGTCATAATCTTCTAGTATTTGCTCGATATCATATTCGAGGTTATTAATTTCACGCGCTAGATCTAAAAACTCTTCAAGCGCTCTGACTTCACTGCTACTTAATTCGCTAGTGTCACCATCTTCGATCGCATAAATACAATCTCTCATGTCGTGTACCGTATTTTCAAAACGGCAATAACTCATATTTGGCATAATTATATAGTTTAAAATTAGTGGACGTGGCAGGAATCGAACCTGCGTTACCGGGTTTAGGTGGTATTCGGTTATTAACCTACTGTTCTCCCGCTTCCGGTCTAACCATTTCACGCCCAAAAACACCTCACATACTGCACTACTTGATACTGCCGAAGCGTAAATGAGCATTGATGTTATTGGTGTTTTGCTAGCTATTCACTTATGTGTAATCATCGAGCCGAATAGAAGGTGATGCAATATGCTTCTAATTAATCTTCGTTCGCCTTTAATCATACCTAATTAAGCTACTCGTCTAGCTATTTACGTCGCCAAGCTCTGTGTACAGATGCGCTAACTTCTTGGCTGACAATTTGTATTGTATTACCTGTTTTGTGCTCGATAATAGGTACATACGAGTATGTTTGGGTGGTTGAGTGATCAACACACGTTTTATAGCCTAATTCTAACCGCACAGGGTGTACTTTTTTACCGCATCTACAATACATAGTTTATTATTTTAATTATTATTCGTTTATATTATCCAATAGCGATTGAATTTTGTTTGTAATTTTCAAATGCGAACTGTGAGTATAGCCTTCAAAAATAAAATCAAACATATTTGAAATTGCTTTTCGCATTACATAACCGTGAAGTTCGTTGAAGTCATCACCATTTAAAGGTATATCACCTAACTGCCAATCAACAGTATCATACATTATTTCCATACAGTGATCTGAAACGCCTTGCGCTATAAGATCTATTTCTGACATTTTACTCATATTAATCTTGTTCTAATAATTCATATATTTCACCTAGTGTCATGTCATCGACTTCACACTTTTTATAATTCTGTTGTACCCACCATTTAGACCACGCTAAATCCCATGGGTTCTTAATTTCTTTACTCATATTATTTAAATTTAACTGCGACTTCCATTATTTCATCTTTGTCTTCTTGATCTAACCCGGGTGTTTGGTTAGCATACATACGTAGTACATAGTGCACAAAAGTGCAGTCGTTTTCTGTTAGTTTAATTGTTCGCATAATTTCTTAGATAAAATTGTAGTATATAGTTTAGTCTTACAATTGGTGATACAATAAGTGCTCTCGCGTGGTTTACACCGTTTGAGATATACAACTGACCATTATCTCTTTGCCATACATACTGATAATTCTGCATATAGACAGGATTTATTTGATACGCTGTCCATGCACCATTTTGCTTACGTACATAACCTGACTTAAATGAAGCGATGCGTAATCGAGGTAAATCTTTTAAGTCATATTTCTTACGCTTAAACCACTTAAGTCGTTGTTTTGAATAGCAAGGCACAGGAAACTCGAACTCACGAGTACCATTTTTAGCTTGCCGAGGTGTAGTAACCTCTCTGATTCCATAATCAACGAGCATGCTTTTTACAAACTCGTTTTCTTGTTCTAGTAATTTTCTACCGTATTCTGTCATGATTTTACTATAATATTTAATTGTTTAGTGTCAAATTTCTTGTGTGTTTCTCGCCACATACGATTGTGCGTGAACTTTCTAGCTTTTGAAAACGTAGATTTCTGTCGCACCGTCATGCGATTATACTCAGATTGAGTAAGTCCACTGCACATACCGTCGTGGGCGTGCTTGCGTCTATGCTCCGCAGCACGTAATTTTTTCTGTTGTAAAGAGTAATTGCATAGCTCTTTCATATTAGTTACGCCCATGGATTATCTGATTTTGGAACGTAAGTTAAACCTTTGTAGTTGAACCACTCTGTAATACCTTCTTTGTCTTCATCTTCGTTGTAGATGAAAGCAAATTTAGCGGGCATATTACCTACTGTATAACCTTTGTAATCTTGAGTGCCAATACGGGCGAAGTTGTGATTGTCTTTTTTAAAGAATTTAATAGTTTGCATAGTTATTTATTTAATTTATAATTTAATTTCGTTACATATATATTATCCAAAAGATAAATTATTTTATTTGTAAAAGGCTTGTTGCCATTGTGGTATTTCTGCGTTTAAGCGATCATAGTACTCTTGTTCAAGTAATTTAATTTGTACTTGTTTTAGTTTATGATGTGAAAATTTACGTTTACTTTTTTTCATTTTAATAAGTATTTAAGTGTTTGCTCCCAATTTGGAAACTTTTCTGTACCAAATTGTATTAGCTCGCCTTGAAACTCACCTGCACCGTTTGCAGTTCTGTCATCGATAAGTATATCACCGCGTAATAAATTCTTGTGATTGCAAAGAATTAAGCGTTTATGAGCTTTTTCACCTAAGTATTTACTAACCCATAAGCGTTTCTGTGTCCAAGAATTTGGTATATTCCATGGAGCGGTCGATAGAATATAGACGTCGTAGTCTTCATCGAAGCATAGTTCATTGAACGCTTCAACAGCGCCTTTCATTGGAGGTGGATCTTTGAAGACATTCTGATGCCAACCTTGCTTGTCTAAGTTAGATTGCAAGTCGACGAGTACGCCGTCCATATCTATATAAAGAGTTTTAGTAAAAGTCATAATAAATTTGTATACATTTTTCTCTTTGTTCTTGATTTAATTTAGTTGGGTGAATATCTGGATATAGTTTCATAGCTATTTTCCATACTTTGTGCCATTCAATTTGCATAGTATTTAGTTTTAATAGTTAATAATTTATTTTAATCGCCTGTATAATTATCATAAGTGGACTTGCTTGCATAATACTCTGCAGCGCCTGAATCAGACAGTTTACGCTTGTATTCGTATTGTACTCTATTGTCTATTAACTCATCGATTTTACTTTGCATTTCTGCTTCTGTATTTGCAGGAAATGATATTAAGTGATAAGGATAGAAGTTAAAGTACTTGCAAGTGTATGCGCTACATTGTTTGCCATCATAGCTCGTCCACTCATGATATTCATAAGGTATATTTCTGTGTTGCATAGTTAATATTTTTTATGTTTAGATTTTCTAGTATATTTCTTTTTATTTCTATAAACATTTGGTCTAGTGCACATCCATATCTCTTGAAGTGTAAAAGTTTTAGTATGTAATTTATTATTGTTCATAGTTGTTTATTATATTATCCAAAGTGTTATTAATTTTATTTGTAATTACCATTTAGTTTCTGATGGAGCAGAGCCCATTTCAATATAATCAGAGATTTTAAAGTTGATAATTTTTAGTATTAATTTGTGAGTAAATCTTCTCATATAAGTATTATTTATAGGTGTATAATTATTTATTAGTTATTTTTATAGTAATAGTGTGGCGCGAAGTCTCATAATTCATAATGAACTTACGACATCACACTACATATTTTTATATTTAAAAAAAAGTGTGACATTAGACTATTAAGTATAGTAAAGTAATAGGCTATTGTCACAGTTTTAAGACAAGTGCCACCACCTCATGTATTTACCCTGCCCAGTTCGGCCTGTTGCCTGCCAGGTTCGGACAGTCACCCGTTGAGGTGTATAACAATAATACTATATGACTTCTTTGTCACGTAGTATTACTGGTACACTTGTTGATGAAGTATATGATTTATACTTTTCAAAACAATTCATAGAATTTAATTTGTCTTTCATAATTTCATACACTTTATCATGATTGTAAGTGAATGTTTTACCATTTTTGAAATTGACTTCAATAATTTGATTTTTACCAATTAGTGATTTTCTGATAACAAATCTTTTTGATTTTAAATTTTGCATAGTTTTAATTTTTAAAAGTTATTAATTTATATTTATATTTATTTATATTTTATTTATTTTTTATTAGTTACATTTATATTATCCAATTACAATATTATTTTGTTTGTAATTTTATTGAATTGTTTAATATTTAAATTCATAAGCAGTTTTTAATACATCTGATACTATTTCACCTAAGTCTTCTTCATTGACAGGTACATCTAGTCTTTCAACTTCTAGTCTTATTTGATTGTATAACAAATCTTGTACATCAATAGATAATGCTTTTAATAATTTGAAATAGTTCTTGTGTCCAATTGATTTAATAGTTTGATTCATATTTAGTATTTTATATTATTTTATAAGTTATATTATTTTTAGTTAATAATTTTGATATATTAATATTTGAAGGATTTTTTATAATTAATAATTTATTATTTATAAATTTAATATTAATATAATTATTTGTTAATAAATTTGTTGTTATTTTAATTTGATATTTATTTATTATATACATAGTTTATTTTTATATTATTATCCAAATATAAAACTATTTTGTTTGTAAAATTTTGGTTGCAAAGAATACATAAGTATGACGTAGGTTGGAGTATACTCTTCCGATCCTATTTCAAAATCAGGCTATACTTATATAAGTCTAGGGGATTAAGACTTAGATATAGTATTGAATATAGTAGACAGACTTATTATCATTGTCATGTCTTGATTCGCAGTAGTAGTCAAGATTTTCATCAGTAACTCCTAGTTCAGTTAACTCATCTAATTTAATGTTTAACTTGTCAAATCCGATAACATAAGTTTCAATATATTTCATATTATTTTAAATTTATTATTATTATTATTATTATTATTTATTTATTTTTATTATTTATTATATTATCCAAATTAACCATTATTTTATTTGTAATTTATTAAATTGGCTGATGAAAATGTAAATGCATAAAGTATAGTAATAGTATAGTATAGTCCAGTAATAGTCTAGTAATAGTATAGTAATAGTTAAGTAATAGATAGTAATAGTACAGTAATAGATAGTAATAGTATAGTATAAGATAGTAACAGTACAGTAATAGTATAGTATAGAATAGTAAAAGTATAGTATAGAATAGTAATAGTTTAGTATAGAATAGTAATAGTTTAGTAATAGTACAGTGTAGAATAGTAATAGTCCAGTAAAAAAAGTAAATGCATTGTAAATATCTCAGGGAAAATGTTAAAATGTTGTGCAAAAAACGTCAAAAAATGGCCGGGGCTGGCTAAAATAAAACGATTTTACAAAAAAATTGTGTAGTTGACAGGGGAGTAGCAACACCATAACCCTATATACGTGATATTTTTTTATTTTAAGTGTGACATAAGCCTTATAAGGTATATAAGTAAGGGGCTATTGTCACATTTTGTAAGTTTTCGCCGTTATATGTGAGTATATAAGACTATAGAACACTAGATATATGGAAACACAAGCACATATGGGGCGTAATAGCCTAATTGATCGTCTAGCTGCACAGGTTCGCAGCAAGAGTTTCGCTATATCATTACTTAAAAAACGCGGTGATTTAACGCCATCTGGCGAATTAACAGCAAAAGGCCGCAAACGTAACGCAATGACCGCTGAAGAACGCGCAATTGACAGAGCATCGAAAGAATCTGGGCGTGCGGCTAGTGAATATACGTACGATCCAACAACAAATAGAGCAACATTAAAATAATATGGCAATAATTAACTCATACCCTACAGTAACACCAAGCAGTGATGACTTGGTGTTAATAGTAGATACATCAGTAGAAGGAAATCCTACTAAAACGGCTACAGTAAGTAGTATAAGTAGTATAACATCTGGAGATTTAAATGGGACTCCTACGCAAATAGCGTTTTTTGATACTACAAAAAGTGTAATAAGTAGTAATAATTTATATTGGGACAATGTAAATTCAAGACTAGGTGTAAATACAAGTACACCAGTTGATAGTTTGCACATTGAAGGAGGGGTTAGAATAACCAGTGAAGTAAACTTATTTCAAGGAAATAATAATACTTTTGCAGGTACAGATGCGGGAAATCAAGGAACTATTACAGGGGGATTCAATACGGCTTTTGGAAAAAACGCAATGTCATCTGCTACAATAGCAAATAACAATACGGCATTAGGTTATGGTGCTTTAGGTAGTATAACATCTGGTAATAGAAATATAGCGATTGGAGTTAGAGCTTTAGGTGATGCAGTTGGCAACAATGGAAACAATATAGCGATAGGTTATCAGGCGCAACAAAATAATGGCGGCGCAGATAATATAGCTATCGGATCAGACGCTTTAAATCAAAGTACTTCTGGAGGTGATAATATAGCAATAGGAAAAGAAGCATTATTTTCTCAAGGTTCAAATTCACGTTCTATAGCAATTGGTAGAGAAGCCTTGTATAGTAACACAACAGGCGCATACAACATTGGTATAGGTTATGGTGCTCTTGTTAATTTGTCAACAGGTACAAATAGATGGAATACAGCAATTGGATATTTAGCTGGATCTCAATTAAGCACAACTACTGGTACTGGAGGTGAAAACAATATTATAATTGGATATCAAGCGCAAGCTAGTTCACCAACAGTATCTAATGAAATAACATTAGGCAATAATGCTATATCTGTATTAAGATGTGCTGTTACTACTATTACATCTTTATCTGATGAAAGAGATAAAACAGATATTAAGCCATTGGATTATGGACTTAACTTTATTAATTCATTATCTCCAAAACAATTTACTTGGAATCAAAGAGATGAATATATAGATTCAAAAGATGATGAAGGAAACGCAATACAAGAATTAGTTGTAAATGCTAATAAAGGTAAAAAAGATTTTGGATTTATAGCTCAAGAAGTTCAATCAGTTGATAATGATATATTAAGACTTGTTTATGCTGAAAATCCTGAAAAACTAGAAATGAGTTACGGAAAGTTAGTTCCCATTTTAGTAAAAGCAGTTCAAGAATTAAGCGCAGAAATAACAGCTTTAAAGCAAAATTAATATGGCAATTATATATAGTTACCCAGAAAAAATAACTCCGGCAGGTGGAGACTTTTTAGTCATCACCGATTCAGAGCAACCAGCACCTAATAAAAATCGGACGAAAAGTTTAAAAATTGAAAACTTAGCTGATTATATAATTAGTTCAACTAGTGCTATCACTGGATCTGGCACGGTTAACACAATTGCTATGTTTACGCCAACTGGTGTTAAAATAGGTGATTCAATTATTACGCAAGCTTCGTTAGGGCAAGGTATAACAATTAATGGAGGATTAGATGTTGCAGAAGATTTAAACGTTACAGGCTCTATAGAAACTTCCTCTAATTTAGAAGTTACTGGAAACGCTACTTTTTTAAGTACTATAACAGCAGGAGGTGGAACAGGAACAGCAGGTCAAGTATTAAGTTCTACCGGAACTGGCGTTGAATGGGTTGATAATACAGCTACAGGAACCGTAACAGGAACTGGTACAACAAACGTTCTACCTATATGGACCGACGGTCCGAATAGCGAGCTAGGTGATTCTCAAATAACACAAACAAAGATAGACGGCGGTACTGTATTTGATTTAAACGCTGTAACGACTACAGCATATACGCCAGCTATTAACACTAAGCTATTAGATTTAAACTCTGGCGGCATTCAAAAGTTTTCTATAACTCAAGACGGAGGCGGCGGTGTTGAGTTGCCTTCTGGCGATATATTAAACATTGGCCCATCATTTAATATGGGTGGTAATGCTTTTGCTAACGGCGAAAACGCATTGTCGGTAGGTGCATCTACTACAGCGTTTGGTAATGGTTCTTTTGCTGCTAACTTTATAACATTAGCATCAGGAGGTGGTTCTTCCGCGTTTGGTTTATTAACTGAAGCAAGTGGGTTAGCCTCTGCTTCGTTTGGTAATAAAACTAAAGCATCTGGTGCTTATAGTGTAGCATCAGGGCAAGATTCAATTGCATCTGGACAATCATCTGTAGCTATTGGAGAAAAAGGTGATGCACAGGGTAAAAACACTTTTGTTTCTGGGTTTGGTGGTACAGCTACAGCAAATAACGCGGTTAAGTTTGGTTATGAAGGAAGTGCTAGCGGAAGCAACTCTGCTAAGTTTGGTTTTGAATCAGTAGCGGGTGGAGCAAACTCTTTTGCAATAGGAGATGGCACAACGGCAACTGCCTCTCAATCTATAGCCTCCGGTGATAATAACGTTGTTTCAGGAAATAATTCATTTGTTGGTGGTAAAAATAGTACTGTAACAGGATCTGAGTCTATTGCTTACGGACTTAACAATACCCTATCTGCAAACACATGCGCTGTTTTTGGGTTTAATAATGGCATACCAGCAGGAGGTTTTCAATCTTTTGTAGTTGGAAACAACAATAACGCTGGCACACAAGGACAACAAAAACTAATAGGAACTTATCTTGAAGGATCTTCTCAATACGGTGTTTATTTAGGAATATACAATGATAACACAGATTCTTTTAATAAATTCCAAATAGGTAATGGGAATAGTGGTGGTAGATCAAATGCTTTAAGTATAAACGGCGCTGGTAATATTAAAATACCTACATATGGTTCAGGCACTGTAACTGGAACAGCAACCTACAATTTATCTGTTGATGCAAATGGTCAAATAATAGAGACAACAAATCCCACTACACCAGACTATTTAAGTTTTGTTTGCTTGCTTAGTCAGTCAGGAGCTGCAAATCCACAACCTAATATTGTTTTAGAAAATTCACTGAGTGTTGTTTCGCCTTTTACAGCGTTTACAAGGGTGTCTAGTGGAGAATATAACTTAAGTGCACCTGGCAAATTTAAACTATTAAAAACAATTGTGTTTTTAAATGGCGGATCAGCTGAAAACAACCATGATGTTGCATGGGAAGTTATTGACGCTGACAATTTAAGAATACGCACACATAATAGCGATGGCAAGCTTACAAAAGCCTCATTAGAAATAAGAACTTATAATTAAAAATAAACATGGCAACTTGGACAATTTTATCAATGGAGTATGAAAACAACGCTGGCGAAGACAAGCTAGTGGTAATATCTGCAGCGCAAGGGCAAGACGGTGTTGGTTATGCTAGAAAAGTATTTACTAATACTTTATCCGGTGTTGTAGGGCCAGCTCCTCTTACACCTTACGATCAACTAACAGAATCTCAAGTTATAGGTTTAGTACAAACGGATCTAGGGCCAACTGTTGTAACAGACGCTGAAACTTATGTAGACGCGCAGGCCACGATTAAAAAAGAGCAAATAGAAGACTTGCCTACAAACGCGGGTCTTCCTTGGGGTTAGGTAAAAATCACTAAAACCAAGTGAGTATATAAAGTATAACCGGCACGGGTAAAGTGCAAACCAATTAATAACATAAAACCAAAACCAATGACATTTTATTATTCGACTAACTCGTGGTCTAGTCAATCACAACCAGATGAAAACCGTTTAAAACTATGGAAACATATTACTGACAAAGCGAATTGGCGCATTGTTCAACTACCAAACGGTTACTACCAAACAGAATACCAAGATCTTCGCGACGAAGGAAACTGGAAGGATGTTACGCGGCGAGAAACATTAGAAGCCGCCGAAACTTCAATTGATAAAACAATTGAGCACTACAATAAAAAGCTTGAATTTTTAAACGGGCCAAAAGTAGTAAAGACCTTTAAATAAAACCAATATTAAAATTAAATTAAATTAAATTATGTCAGACGCAATTGTCAAGAACTTGAACTTTGGTACAGAAGCCAGAGATCAAGTATTTAGAGGAATAAAAAAACTCACTAAGGCCGTAAGCTCAACATTAGGAGCTAGCGGCCGATGTGTGATGTTAGAAGATAATACTGGAAAACCTATCATAACAAAAGATGGTGTTACTGTAGCAGACTCAATAATCTTGCTAGATCCAGTCGAAAACATGGGTGCTACGCTTTTAAAAGAAGCTGCTCGCAAAACAGTGAAAGAAGCAGGTGATGGCACAACAACAGCGACAGTGTTAGCTCACTCTATACTAAAAGAAGCTTATAAGGTCGCTAATAAAACAAACTCAAGAGAGTTGAAAGATGGTATTAACAAGGCTGTAAGTAAGGTTGTTAAATTCTTAAAGTTAGTATCTGTAAATGTTGAAGGTGATATGATAGATCAAATTGCTACAATATCTACTAACAATGATGCTAAGCTTGGTAAGATTATAGCAGATGCTTTTAGAGCAGTTGATAACACAGGTGTGGTTATGATGGAAACAGCTTCAGATGGTAAAACATACGTTGAAGTTGTAGATGGTGTCCAATACGATAAAGGACTTAAAAACTCACATTTTATAACTAACAAAGCGAATAAAACCGCTGAGTTGGAAAAACCACTAGTACTTTTATTGGAGTCACCAGTGGACACAATTAGACAAATACAGTCAGTGCTGGAGTATGTAATAAAAAACAATAAACCTTTGCTGATTATCGGCGATTTAGAACAAGGTGTTTTATCGGCTCTGGCAATGAATAAAATGAAAGGCGCTATCAAAGT
>Ga0213865_10002810_pt1 | contig 10888 bp, 4 predicted proteins | sample PICome_6_FD_160100 | JGI IMG/M metagenome (GOLD analysis project Ga0213865, IMG submission 160100) | Coastal seawater microbial communities near Pivers Island, North Carolina, United States - PICO282 | ecosystem: Environmental > Aquatic > Marine > Coastal | place: USA: North Carolina | collected...
CAGGTCACGGATCTGGTCGTCGTCCAGCTTGCCGCTGGGGGGCATGGCGAAGGTGAGGTCCTCGTAGCGGACCGCCTCGATCAGCGCGGAGCCCTCCACGTCGCCGGGGACCAGCGCGGGACCCGATACGCCGCCCTCGAGGAGCGCGGCGCGCGAGTCCACCTTCAGCCGGGCACGGATCCGCGGGGAGGTCTCCGCGTGGCAGGAGTAGCAGGCCTCGGCGAGGACGGGCCGGACCCGGGTCTCGAAGAACTCGATCTCCTCGTCGGTCGGCGGGCGCTGCTCCGCCGTGGTCACCGTGGGGGGGGCGGGCTCGTCAGCGGGCCGGAGGTCCTCCCGCGAGATGAAGCCGTCACCGTTGCGGTCGAAGCGCCGGAAGCTCCGGGGGGGTCGCGGGTACTCGTCCCGATCGATCTTCCCGTCCAGGTTCTCGTCGAAGCGCCGCAACATCTGCTCGAGGGCTCGGCCCCGGTCCTGCTGGGGCGCCGCCGCTGTGAGGGCCACCGGGCACAGCGCCAGGAGGGTGGCGCCCAGGCGCAGGGTGGTGCCCAGCGCGGCGCTCCGGCCTGCTCCTCGGTTGGTCGTCATGGGCATGGTGTCTTCGGGGTGCTCCCCTGGCGTCTTCATCGGATGGGGGGCGGCGCTTCCGCCACCCGCCATTGGGTTCTGTGGCCAGCCTCCCTAGTCAACACGAAGCGACGAACGAGGTTCCTCCTGTTCTTGTCCCGCGTCTTGTCTCGTCCGTAGAATCGTGCCCCGTGGCCTCCCCCTTGGATGCCGCGCCCGGGCCCCATGCCCGAACGCCGCATGACGCAGGATGATCAGAGGGCGCCCTCGGCGCGCGGCGCCGAGGTGCTCCGACAGGAAGCCGAGGCGATTGCCAGGCTCGGAGAGCGTCTGGGCGGGGACGTCGGAGGCTCCGGCGACGCCTTCGGCGCGGCCGTGGCGATGGTCCTTGGGTGCCGGGGCCAGGTGGTCGTGACGGGCATGGGCAAGGCCGGACTGATCGGCCAGAAGATCTCCGCGACCCTCGCGAGCACGGGGACGCCCTCCTTCTTCCTCCACCCCGCAGAGGCCCTCCACGGGGACCTCGGCCGCGTGCGACAGGGGGACGTCGTCCTCGCCATGTCCAACTCGGGAGAGACCGCCGAGGTGAACATGGTCATGGGGGCCGTGCGCAAGCTGGGCGTCCCGCTGATCGGGCTGACCGGACGCGGGGACTCGACCCTGGGGCGCTACGCCGACTGCCTCCTGGAGATCGGGCGGGTGGAGGAGGCGTGCCCCATGCAGCTCGCGCCCACCGCCAGCACGACGGTGATGCTCGCCCTCGGCGACGCGCTCGCCATGGCGGTCCTCGAGGAGCGGGACTTCGGGCCCCGCGACTATGCGATCTTCCATCCGGGGGGCAGCCTCGGCCGGAGCCTGCTCCGGGTGGACGAGGTCATGCGGAAGGGCGAGAGCCTGCCCCTCGTCGACGCCGGGACCAGCGTCGCGGACGCCCTCATCCAGACCTCGAAGACGCCGGGCCGCCCGGGTGCCTCCCTCGTGGTCGACGACGCCGGCTGCCTCGCCGGCATCTTCACCGACGGCGACCTGCGCCGGCTCCTGGAGCGCGGGGACTTCGGGCACCTCGAGCGTCCGATCGATGACTTCATGGCCAGCGAGCCGAAGGTCCTCGCGCCCGGAGACCTCGCGGTGGATGCCCACAGGCTCCTGCGAGAGAACCGCATCGACAACGCGCCCGTCATCGACGCCGAGCGGCGGCCGGTGGGCCTCCTCGATGTCCAGGACCTGATCGAGGTCGGGATCTGAACCAGTCGTGCGCCGGCTGATCATCTTTGTCCTCGTCTTCGGCGTGGGCGCCTCGCTGCTCTGGTACCTGGAGACCGAGCGGTTGAGGTCGGACTCCGATCGCGCGGGCCTGAGGGGCGTCGATCGACCGACGGAGACCACGATTCCGCCCTTCGTGCCCCCGTCCGCGGCCGACGAGGGGGAGCCCGCCACTCCGGCGACCCCGGAGGCCCCCGAGGATGACCAGGGCACGCTCCTCGCCGGTGAGCGCGCGATCACCAGCGGGGCCCAGCGAACGAATCTGCCGCCTCGCCGTCCGGGCGAGCCTCGCATCGTCCTGGTCACCACGGACATGCAGCCCATCGACGAGCAGGGCACCGAGTACGAGCTCACGGGGGTCCAGGTGGACTCCTTCGTCGTCAACGGCGCACCCCGCGCCGAGGAGCCGAGGAGCAGCAGCATCGAGGCGCAGAAGGGCTACCTCCAGCTGGTCTCCGACGATCTCGGCCTGGAGTTCGACGAGGAGATCAACGTCCAGCTGGAGGGCGTCGTCGTCGAGCAGCTGATGAACACGCCCCTCGCCCCGCTCACCCTCGAGGCGGTACGGCTGGACGCGAAGCTGGCCCTCGACGAGCTTCGCTCGGTGGACGACGACCTCGTCACCTTCACCTCCCGGGATATCCGCGGGACGGGCCGGGGGCTCGTCGGGCTCGGGGCGATCGGGAGCCTCTCCTTCGAGGGAGGCGCGGATGTCACCCTGGAGCTCGGTGATGAGCGCTCAGCCCGCATTCGCTCCAAGGACGGCGGCCAGCTCAACATCGTGTCGAGCCCCGATGTCGACGGGACCGACCAGCGCGTGATCCGCGTCCGCGCCGAGGGCGGGGTCTTGCTCGTCTTCGGCGACGCATCCGGTGTGATGGCGGATGGAGACTCGATCGCGGTCGAGGCGGGGTACGTGGACGTGGACGTGGAGCTCGGCGGTGAGGAGAGTCCCAACCGGGTCCTCGATGCCCGGGCCGGCGGGGGGATCGAGGTCCGTCGGGGTCGGGATCGCTTCCGCGGTCAGGACGGACGTATCGAGTTCGAGGGGGCGCGGCCCCGTCGCGTCATCCTCCGAGGTGAGCCGAGCGTCGCCTACGTGGTCGAGGCCCCAGACGAGGAGCTCAGGCTCGAGTTGACCGGAGAGGGGCCCGTGACGGCTGACCTCGACGGGGAGTCCGACGCCCAGCAGTTCGTCTTCCTGGGACCGGGGACGCTCGAGGCGTCGGACCGCGGGGGGACCATCAGCTTTCAGAACGAGGCCCGCGGTCGCGCGCTGGCCGATCGCTCGGGGGCCACCGTGCTCCTCAGCGGTTCGGTCCGGGCGGTCTCGGTCGAGGGCGAGCTCGAGTCCGAGTCCGTGCTCGCGACCTACCGTGAGGCGGGAGGCGTGCTCCTCACGGCGGAGGGCCCCTCCGTCGTTCGTGCGCGGCGCGAGGATGGGACGTTCCGCGCAGAGGCGCGCGGCGGGTTGACGGCGCGTATGGAAGGCGAGAGCTGGTTCATCGATGAGGCCCGGGGCTTCGAGGCCGAGGCGCTCGGGGAAGAGCCGCACCGGGTCTATGCGGAGAAGGTCCGGGACGTCGACCTCGCCGCGGAGACCCTCTCGGCCACCGGGAGCGTGCTGTACCAGTCCCTCTGGGGCGAGGCACGCGCCGCGGCGGCGACCTTGACCGGCGGTGGGGTCATCGACCTGGTCGGTGCCGAGGAGGACCCGGTCGTGCTCAACCTCCTCCCCGAAGGCGAGAGCCTCCGGGATGTCGCCGAGAGCGTGGCGGGGGTGAGCACGGGCACGGTCCGCGCCACCTCCATGAACGTGTCGCAGGAGGCCTTCACCGCCCGCGGTCAAGCGGAGGCCGAGCTCCGTGGAACGGATGGAGTGTGGCGACTCGACTGCGACCCGCTCATGGGGCGCCGAGGGGCGAACGACGGCGGCGCCACGACGCCCTTCCAGTTCGAGGTCCTGGGCGTCCGAGAGCTCCAGCTCGAGAGCGGGCTCGAGCGCTCGAGGTTCTCGGCAGAGAAGATCTGGGTGGATGGGGTGATGCTCGGTGAGGCGGGCACCGAGGTCGCCGTCGACCAGTCGAAGCCTTCGGAGGTGCGCGCGGAGGGTGACGTCCGAGCCACGATCCAGAGCCTCGCGCCCGAGGGCCCCGTCGAGCTCCTGGCCATGTGGAGCATGGAGGCGGCCTCCGCCACGCTGAAGCGCGGGGGGAGGGAGGCGGACCAGCGCGCGCCCTTCACCGTGGTCGCTGACGAGGTGACGCGAGCGCACTACGAGGCGGCGGGCGTGACCGCTGACCTCTCGGCGGACCGGCTGGAGGTGGACGGTGTGGTGGGGTCCCAGGCGGTGATGACCGCCGAGGATCGGGACGCCGCGCTCATCGGCTCCTCGCTCATCGCGACGGGGAAGGTGGAGACCTCCTTCATGATGGACCCGAGCCGTCCGCCGATTCAGGGGCGGGGCGACCGCTTCCTGCTCGTGGACGGGCAGCGCGGCCAGCTCGGCGCCGACCCCGGAAAACGCGTGCGGGCCCGGGGCATGCTGCCCGACCGGGATGAGCCCTACGTCCTCACCGCCCGCTCCGTGGACTTCACCCGCGTCCAGCTGCGCGCCGTGGAACCGATCCTGGAGCTCAATGGATCCCAGCCGCTCATGGAGTTCGGGGGGATTCGCCTCTCGAGGATCTCCGGACAGTACCTGGAGGCCTCCCGCGTGATGGCGCAGCTCGCCGGGACGAGCGACGCACCCGTCCTTGGGACCGGGGTGAACGACGAGGGCCAGGAGGTCTCGATCAAGGCGCGCCGCATCGAGTTCCCCCTGGGCGGCATCGGAGAGGATGCCCCGGCCACGGGGGCACCGAATCGCACGATCGGTCCCTTCGAGCCCGTGCCCGCCCCCCAGGAGGACGACGACGTGGAGCTGGTCGGGTTCGAGCTCTCCCTGGGCAACGGCCGGCTCCTCAAGGGCGACGTCGGCGAGTTCGACGGTGACCGACTGCGCCTCGAGGGGAAGCCCGCCATCCTGCGCGTGGCTGGCTTCGAGGTCGCCGCGGAGTACATCGAGGTCGACCTCGTCGACTACCTCCTCGAGACAGGACGCGGCCTGATCCGTAGCCAGGCGGACGCGACCTCGACGCCCCAGGAGGTCGAGTTCGCCAGCATCGAGTCGCAGCCCGTGGGCGACGAGGTCCTGGTGACTATCAACGCGCCGTCCTTCACCTCCGGTGAGGACAGCGCCCGGGCGGACTTCGTGGCGCTCTTCCTCGATCGGGCCCGCTGGAAGGCGCGTGGGGACGCCGCCTATCGCGGTATTCCCGAGCCCGTGACCGACGCGCCGGTGGCGCCCGGCCCGTCGGCCAAGCCCAACTTCCTGGCCGAGCTGCTCTTCGAGCTCCAGACCCGCGAGTTCGGGCAGTACATCCGATCCCTCTACATCGAGGGAGGCTTCGAGGTCCTGCGCGGCGACAGCCGCTCCGCGACGGGTGATCGGGTCTACATCGATCTGCCCAGGGCCGCGGCGTGGGCCGAGGGCTTCGAGCTCTCCTACCCGCTGGAGACCCGGGGGAGTGACGTCCCTCTTCGCATCCGGACCGATCGCCTCGAGTCGGACGAGGCCGGCGCGCTCGTCGCGAACGGTGCGACGCTCACGACCTGCAGCCACGAGCGCCCGCACTTCGTCGTCCGGACGAGGAAGTTCTCTCTGTCACCCCGGGACGATGGCCGCTGGCGCTTCGCGGCCCGCGGGAACCGGATCAAGTTCGAGGGAGGCTTCGGGATGCCCCTCCCGTCCATCGGCAACGTCGTCCTCGACGAGGAGTTCGGCGTCGAGGGCTTCGAGGACGAGGCTGGGGAGGTCACTCCTCTCAGTGACATCGCGGTGGCCCAGACGGCGCGCTTCGGAGCCACGCTGGGGGCGGCGTTCCGCTTCGACGTGGGCGGGGGTGGCTCGTGGATCGGCGAGCGGATCGGCATGAACCCCGACAAGATCGAGGGTAAGTGGGACACCTCCGCGAGCTACCTGTGGGACCGGGGCCCGCTCCTGGGCCTCGGGCTCAGCCTGCGCGAGCACGAGCCGGGCGACGACCCCGGTGAGGACTTCCGCGTCGACGCCTTCGTCGGCGGGATCCCGGACAGCGGCATGGACCGCGGCACGGTTCGGGTCCCCGAGAGCGAGCGGGACACCCTGCGCGTGTTCGGCTACGTGAGGAGCCGCTACCCGATCGTACGTGGCGAGTGGATCGACGTGGCCGTGGCGTCCCAGACCGACGCGGGGGTGCAGTCGGAGTTCTACGAGAACGACTACCAGCGCTTCGACCAGCGGGACACGTTCGTGCGCTGGCGGAAGTCCTTCGGCGCGGATTACCTCGCGGCGGGTGCGCAGAAGCGCATCAACTCCTTCCGGAGTCAGAAGGAGGAGCTGCCCTCCTTCCTGGCCTACCGAGGCGAGCGTGCCGTGGCGGATGTGGCGGGCGTTCCGCTGCTCTACGGAGGCTCCTTCGAGGCGGGGTACTTCCGCCGCCGCGAGGGGGTCGCCAAGCAGGACCTCTTCTCCGACCTGCCCGGCGGAGCGCAGCTGGGCATCGGTGATGGCGAGTCCGGGCGCGCGGACCTCATCCAGCGGGTCGCCCTTCCGGTCCAGACCGGCGTCGGCGCCATCAAGGCCACGCCGTTCGCCGAGGTCCGGGGGACGGCGTGGACCGAGTCCCTCGACGACGCTGGCGAGGACCCGCTGCGAGGGGCGGCGATCGCGGGGATGGAGCTCTCGACCACCCTCCACAAGGTCACGGACAGCGGCTACCTGCACGCCCTGGCTCCCCGCGTCTCGGCTTCCACGGACCTGTGGTACGAGGAGCAGGGGGGGGAGCTCATTCCCTTCGACAGGACCGAGGAGCCGATCGACGGCGACCGTTACGAGGCCGGGCTGCGTGCCCTCTGGCAGCGCCCGAACACCTTCGAGACCTTCGACCTCGACGTTCGGGCGACCCTCCTGCAGGACCGCTCAGGCGACCGCGAGGATCTGAAGGAGGTCGGCACCCTCGGGCGCTACATCACCGGGTACGGGAGCGGCGAGGGCCTGATCGGGATCCTCCACGACGCCAGGTACGACCTCGAGAACACGGAGACGACCTACACGCGGAGCACCTTCGCGGTGCGGCCTGCGGACGAGTACCTGTTCGAGGTGAGCTACGGCCAGGCGCGCGCCATCGACCGCGCGGAGCTGTACGAGACCGCCGGCGTCGGTGGCCGCTGGCTGATCGACCCCAAGTGGGAGGTCGAGGCGCGCTACTCCAGGGACCTGCGCGTGGGGGAGTCGCTGCTCACGGAGTTCGTGCTGCGTCGCTTCAGCCACGACTTCGTCCTCGACCTGATCTTCCAGGACCGGGCTGGCGAGGGCGGGACGACCATCGGCCTGAGCTTCAAGCCGCTCCTTGGGTGGACCAGGAGTCGCCTCGGGCTCCTCGATCGGCGCTAGCCGTTCAGTTGCCCACGGGCGTCCAGATCAGCCCGTCCTGGGCGGTGAGTCCGGCGGCGGCGAGCGCCACGTCCGAGCTCATGTCGTCCGCTGCAGAGAAGGCCGCGTCGAACTCGGGCGTGCGGTTCAGGCCGTCGTAGGCCCCACCGGTCTGATCGATGGTGTTCCTGGTCGCGATCACGTCGCCGATCTCGTTGATCATGAACGCCCGACGGCCCGTGCGATTGATCTGCTTGGGCCAGGCATAGCAGCACCACATGAGCTCGGCGTTGGCGCTCCCGGGGTAGGGGCCCGGCTTCGACCCGCCAGTGTCGCGCTCGGCGAGCCCGCCGACCGGCGCGCTGGGGCTGTTGTCGGGCAGGAACATCTTGAAGTAGTAGCCGTTGCGCTCGATCACGCCGTCGCCGGCGTCAGAGATGAAGACGGCGAACTGCTTGGAGAGGAAGGACGGCTGCGCGCTGTCCCCGGCGGCGCCGATGCCGGTGCCCACCTGCGACCAGACCCGAACCGGCGTCTCACCGGAGAGCTCCCCGAAGTATCCGGCCTCGCCACCACCGTCGATATCGGTGTCGATGGTGACGCTCGAGATCATGTTCTGCTGGGCTGTCGCGATGGACCTCAGGGTCGAGATCGTGGCGTTCTCGTTGGCCGACACGCGGGCGCTCACCAGCTTGGGGATCGCGATGGCGGCGACGATCGCGATGATCGCGATGACGATCATCAGCTCGATGAGCGTGAAGCCGGACTGCTTGTGAGGACGAGGCATTGGATTCGTTCGCAGGGTCGGCGCTGGGTCGCCGGAAGGATTAGCTGGCCCTCCAGGGGCCTGCAGTGCCTGCTATCGACGGGATCCTCGGATTCCTTGAGCGTCCCTCGAAGTGCCGCGGAAACAACCGCCCTGGGGCCCTCGGGGCCCACAGGACAGCCTCAAGCCGCTCAGAACAGACCCAGGATCTCGCCGTTCTCGTCGATGTCGACCTGCTTGTAGGCAGGCGTCCGGCCCAGACCGGGCATGGTCATGATCGCCCCTGCGTAGACGACCACGAAGCCGGCGCCGGCGGCCAGCCGCGCCTCGCGCACGGGGAAGACGAACCCCTCCGGTGCGCCCTTGAACTGAGCGTCGTGGCTGAGGCTGTACTGGGTCTTGGCCATGCAGATGGGGAGCTTGCCGTAACCCTGCGCTTCCAGGCGAGCGAAGGTCTTCTTCGCGGCCGCGGAGAACTCCACCGATCCAGCGCCGTAGATCTTCAGGGCGAGGGCCTCCACCTTCTCGGTCAACGAGGCTTCGTCCGGGTAGAGGAGCTTGAAGTCCGCCTCTCCGGATTCGGCCGCGTCGATGATGGCCTGCCCGATGGCGGCGCCGCCCTCGCCGCCTCTGGCGTGGACCTCGCTGACCTCGGCGGCGCGGGCGCCGGCCGCGAGCGCGCGCTCCTTCACCACCTCGATCTCCGCCTCCGTGTCCGTGGGGAAGCGGTTGATCGCCACGACCACGGGCACGCCGTAGCTGCGGACGTTCTTCACCTGGGCCTCGAGGTTCGAGCAGCCCTTGAGGACGGCCTCGGTGTTCTCCTGGAAGAGCTCGTCGGGGAGCGGGCGCCCCTGGCGGGTGGGGTAGTTCCCCGAGTGCACCTTGAGGGCGCGGATCGTGGCGACCAGCAGGACGGCGTCGGGCTTCATGCCCGAGGCGCGGCACTTGATGTCGAAGAACTTCTCCGCCCCCATGTCCGCCCCGAAGCCGGCCTCGGTCACCAGGTAGTCCACGTGCCCCTGGGCCACGCGGTCGGCGACGATGGAGGAGTTGCCGTGGGCGATGTTGGCGAAGGGTCCGGTGTGCACGAAGGCGAGGGTGCCCTCGGTGGTCTGCATGATCGTCGGGTCGATGGCGCGCTGGAGGATCGCGGCCATGGCGCCGGCCACCTCGAGCTCCTCCGCGGTGACGGGCTCCCCCTTGCGGTTGGCGCCGATCACGATGCGGCCCAGGCGGCGCCGCACGTCGGCGAGGTCGCTGCTCATCCCCAGGATGGCCATGACCTCGGACGCCGAGGTGATGTCGAAGCCGGTCTCCCGCGGGACGCCGTTCTTGGGTCCGCCGAGGCCAGACGTGACCTGCCGCAGCGCCCGGTCGTTGACGTCGAGGACCCGCCGCCAGGTCACCGTCGCCGGGTCGATGTCGAGGGGGTTGTCCAGCAGGATGGACGCGTCGATCGCCGCCGCCAGGAGGTTGTTGGCCGCGGTGACCGCATGGAAGTCGCCGGTCAGGTGGAGGTTGAAGTCCTCCATGGGCACCACCTGGCTGTAGCCGCCCCCGGCCGCGCCACCCTTGATGCCGAACACGGGGCCCATGGAGGGCTGACGGATCGCGCAGGCGGCCTTTTTGCCGAGCTTGTTGAGGGCCAGGGAGAGCCCCACGGTGTGGACGGTCTTGCCCTCGCCTGCGGGGGTCGGGGTGATGGCCGTGACCACGACGTAGCGGGACTTGCTGTCCCCCGGGTCGCCGGCCAGCTTGTGGTTCACCTTGGCCATGTAGCGGCCGTAGGGTTCGAGCCCGTCGGCGTCGAAGCCGTACTCACTGGCGACGTCTTCGATGGGGCGGAGGGTGACGTCTCTGGCGATGTCTAGGTCGGAGCGCATGCGACAAAAGGTAACGCTTCTGCGCCCTCCCGAGGGCCTGAGGATGGGTCCGGGCCCCGAGGTCTCGATTCCGGGACGCTCAGGCAGCCCGGCGGCCGTGGCGGATGCCATCGAGGGTCACCGCTCCCACGATGATCCCACCGACCAGGATCTCCTGGACGAAGTTCGGCACCCCCGACAGGTTGCAGCCGTTGGCCAGGGTGGCCATCAGGAAGGCGCCGATCATCGCCCCGAGGATGGTCCCCGTCCCGCCCGAGAGCGACGCGCCCCCGATCACGACCGCCGCGATGACGTCGAGCTCCTTGCCCATGGCGGTGGTGGGGTCGCCGACGGTGAGCCGTCCGAACTGCAGGACACCTGCGAGCCCCGCCATGGCGCCGGCGAACACGTAGATCGCGAACTTGGTGCGCTCCACGGGCACGCCGCACAGCCGCGCCGTGGGCTCGTTCGACCCGATGGCTGTGGTCCAGGTCCCGAAGACGGTGCGGCGCAGGAGGAACGCCGCGGCGACGGCCGAGAGCCCCATGAGCCAGACCCCGGGCGCGAGGACCAGCCAGTCCGGCACGCTGTCACGGATGACCCCGGGCAGCCCGGAGAGGTCGGGGTTCTTGGACATGAACTGCTTCAGCCACCCGCTGGGGGCGTCGACCTTCTGCTCGTCCCCGAGCCACTTCGCCGCCCCGCGCGCCGCGCCGAGGGTGCCGAGGGTGACGATGAAGGGCGGGAGCTTCAGGAGCGTGACGAGGCCGCCGTTGACCGCGCCGACGGCGGCGCCCGCCAGGACACCGAGGAGCGCGGCGGGGAGCTCGCCGTACCCGGCCTTCATGGCGAGGGCCGTCACGACCGAGGCCAGGGCGATGGCGGACCCCACGGAGAGGTCGATGCCACCCGAGCGGATGACGAAGGTCGCGCCGATGGCGGCGAGGCCGACGATGACCGTCTGGGTGGCGA
>Ga0213865_10002811_pt1 | contig 10883 bp, 10 predicted proteins | sample PICome_6_FD_160100 | JGI IMG/M metagenome (GOLD analysis project Ga0213865, IMG submission 160100) | Coastal seawater microbial communities near Pivers Island, North Carolina, United States - PICO282 | ecosystem: Environmental > Aquatic > Marine > Coastal | place: USA: North Carolina...
CCGCTGTTCTTGTTGGATGAAATTGACAAGATGGGCATGGATCATCGCGGGGACCCTGCATCAGCAATGCTCGAGGTGCTCGATCCGGAGCAAAATCACGCGTTTAACGACCATTACCTTGAGGTTGATTACGACTTGTCGGATGTCATGTTTGTTTGTACCTCAAACACCATGAATATTCCCGGCCCATTGTTGGACCGTATGGAAGTAATTCGAATCCCAGGGTACACAGAGGACGAGAAGCTCAGCATTGCGCGTAAATACCTTCTGCCAAAGCAGGTCAAGGTAAACGGGTTAAAGCCCGCTGAGATTAGCGTTGCGGACGAGGCAATTCTTGATATTGTCCGTTACTACACGCGTGAAGCCGGTGTTCGAGCGATGGAGCGGGAGCTTGCTAAGGTCTGCCGTAAAGTCGTTAAAAAGCTAGCGCTGGAGGACTGGGAGTCCGGTACCGAGGTCACATCTGAGAACCTTGAGGACCTGCTAGGTGTGCGCAAGTTCACCTTTGGTGTGGCTGATGAGGCTAATCAGGTTGGCGAGGTCACGGGTCTCGCGTGGACGTCGGTAGGTGGTGAGCTACTTACGATTGAGGCGGCATCGGTCAGTGGTAAGGGTCGTCACGTTCGGACAGGTAGTCTTGGCGACGTAATGCAAGAATCGATTCAGGCTGCGATGACAGTCGTTCGCTCGCGCTCGCAAGGTCTGGGTATTCCCGCCAAATATCACGATACGCACGACCTCCACATTCACGTGCCGGAGGGTGCAACACCGAAGGACGGCCCAAGCGCTGGTATTGGAATGTGTACTGCGCTTGTGAGTGTTGCCACGAATATTCCGGTGCGCGCTGACGTCGCCATGACCGGAGAAATCACCTTACGAGGAGAGGTACTGGCGATTGGTGGACTTAAGGAGAAACTGCTCGCTGCGCGCCGCGGTGGCATCAAGACGGTGGTCATTCCTCATGAGAATGAGCGTGACCTCGCGGAGGTGCCGGACAACATCAAAGATAAGCTCGATATCAAGCCTGTGAAATGGATTGATGAAGTACTTGAAATCGCCCTTGAATCGTCACCTCAACCATTGAGCGACGACGAGTATCTGGCCGGCACAAATGACGCAAAAGTGGCGGGTTCAGATGGGCAGGAAGAGGGCGAAGCGAGAGCTACGTCTCATTGACGCGATTTAAGTCCGTTTGAGCGAAAAAATTAAGAAATTTTTACATTTCGCGATTGACCATGATTGCCCGCAAAGGTAGGCTGATCCTCAGTTTCAGGCATTTTCCTAAAGCATACAACGAGGATCTATCGTGAATAAAAATGAACTAATTGATGCTATCGCTGCAGAAGCAGATCTCCCAAAGGCAGCTGCTGGTCGTGCACTTGATGCAGCCGTTGCAGCCATTACTTCAGAGCTTTCTAAAGGTGGCAGCGTATCTCTCGTGGGTTTCGGAACCTTTTCGGTGAAGCCACGTGCAGCACGCGACGGTCGCAACCCACGTACGGGTGAGACAATCAAGATTGCTGCGTCAAACACACCTGGCTTCAAAGCGGGTAAGGCGTTGAAGGACGCGTGCAACTCGTAATGGTGTAAAATCTCAGCTGGGGCTGGGAAGCAAAAGGGCGCCTCGTGCGCCTTTTTTTGTGGCAACTAATTTCTTCAAGGTAATAGCAGGGTAAATCTAATGCTTCAGAGCATGCGAGAGGGCGTGAAGAGCCCATGGGTATTGGTGGTTATTGGACTAATCGTGTTGTCCTTTGTCCTAACGGGCGCTGAGTCATTAACGTTTGGTGGTGCTCAATCGGGTGCGGCTAAGGTTAATGATCGCGAAATCTCTTTTAACGAGCTCCAATTCGCGATTGAACAGCAGCGTCGCCAGTTATCCGAGATATACGGTGACCAATTAGACCCAAGCTTGCTCGATGACGACCTGCTGAGACCTGGAGTCTTGAATAATCTGGTCGATCGCGCGCTTCTTGAGGATTACGCAACTGCGCTTGGTATCACCGCATCTCCTGAGGCAGTGCGCCGCAGTATTATTGGTAACCCAACATTTGAAGTGGAAGGTAGCTTCTCTGCTGACTATTACCGCGATGTTTTGCGGTCAAATGGTCTATCGCCTGATCAGTACCGGGCAGAGCAGGGTAATACTGACCAACTGATCAAACTGGAGTCGATCATTGCCGATGCGGATTTCATCACGCCTGTAGAGGCAAAAGCAGCCATTGACGTCGTAGTCGAGCGTCGAGACGTACGCTTCTTGGTGGTGCCCGACACGGCGCTCGCCACCGCCTCTGCTGTTGATGACGCGGCTATTTCGGCATTCTATGACGCTAACCGAGGACTATTTGCTCAACCCGAGCGTCTTAGTGTGGAGTATATCGAGTTAAATCCGGCTCAATACGCTTTGCCTGTGGACGAGGCTGAGTTAGAAGCCCAGCTCGCTGATGCACTTGCCGACTACGAGACCAAGGCCCAGTCAGAGGTGGCACACATCCTATTGATTCAGGAGGATGACGAGACAGACGAGGCCTATGCTGCACGTATTGCTGAGGTTGGGTCTCGACTCGCCGCGGATGAAGATTTCGCAGCGATTGCAGCTGACGCTTCAGACGATATTGGTTCGTCGTTCGTCGGCGGTGACCTGGGCTTCACAGATGGCTCGGTCTTTCCCGATGCGATGGAAGATGCAATTGCTTCTTTGGAAGTGGGTGGTGTCTCGAGCCCCGTGACAACGGATGCTGGGACTCACTTTATTTTGGTCAAAAGCCGATCCGCGGCTGAGCAGGTTCCGGATGAGCTTCTGCGTGCCGAAATCACTGAAAGTCTGCAGACAGCCCAAACGCAGCGCGACTTACTGATCGCGGTTGATCAACTCCGTGATCTCGTCTTTACCTCAAGCGGCTTGGCGACTGCTGCCGAGCAACTGGGACTCTCAGTATCGACCTCTCAGCCATTTTCGCGGGATGAAGGTGAAGGTCTCTTCGTGGAATCATCGCTTCGGAACGCGGCATTCTCGGAGGATGTTTTGATCGACGGTAACAATAGTGATGTGATCGAATTATCGGGTTCTCGCTTTGTCGCCCTGGCTGTCAAGGATCGTCTGCCCGAAGGAATAAAACCTTTAGCGAAGGTTCGTGACGGTATCGAGGCTCAACTTGTGTCTGAGGCCAAGGATCGCGCCATGACGACCTTGGTTGATGAGGTCAATGCATCGCTCTCGGCAGGCGAGTCGCTTGAGTCTGTCTCATCGGCTAAGGGGTACGAATGGCGGGTTGAGTTGGCTGCTACCCGGCAAAACGTCAATTTACCCGCATCGGTGCTGCAGTCGGCATTTAGCAAGCGGTCTACAGACACTAGAACCGTAAGTGCCGTGCGGCTCGATGACGAAAGTTATGCACTTGTTCAGCTTGCAAGGACTCAGGCCGGTCGCGAAGACACCATGGTGGGTGTCGAGAGGGACGCTTTGTTGCGCGAAGTGTCAGACGTCAGTGCATCACTGCTTAGGCAGGAGTTCATGGCTGATTTGAAACGAAGAGGCGATGTTGTCATTCGCTAGGGTGACTGTTTGTGGCTGACGACGCTTTTGCGCGACTCGTTCGTAACGCTGGGTCTGTTACGGCGGTAGGCGATTCGGCGCCAATATTCTCTGGGAGTGTCAACGGTCGTCAGCCTTACCCGCTTGATCAATGGAATCCCAGTAACTGTGGCTTTGTGGATATAGCCATTGATCGCGATGGGCGCTGGTTTCACGAAGGATCTGAAATAAAACGCGTTGAGCTGGTATCGCTGTTTGCTGGACTATTACGACGTGAGGACGATGGCGCTTATTACCTCGTTACTCCGGTAGAGAAGGTGGAGGTCGCGGTGGCGTTACATCCACTGATGGTCGTAGACGCTACGCGCGTCGACGACACGGCTACAGGGCAAAGTCGCCTTGGACTTGTCCTCAATTCAGGCGGTGTTTTCTACCTCAATGACGAGACGGGGCTGACACCAGAGCCAGCTGCTGCCGGCGCTGCGTTCATATCACTGCCGAATAAGCTAACTGCACTGTTCACGCGTGCGGCGTGGTATCGCCTGGTAGACATGGCTGATGACCATGGATGCGTCGAGAGTGGTGGTCAAAAATACGCCCTGCTTTAACTCTGCAGCTAAAGCAGGGAGCTTTGGTGTTACATATTGGGGTAGTTCGGCCCACCCAAGCCTTCAGGGGTTACCCAGCGAATATTCTGTGAGGGATCCTTAATATCGCAGGTCTTACAGTGAACGCAGTTCTGAGCATTAATCTGAAAGCGCGGTTCGTCACCATCTGTGATTACTTCATACACTCCCGCAGGGCAGTAGCGTTGAGCCGGTTCGTCGTAGGTCGGAAGGTTGACCTGAATCGGAATAGCGGTGTCAGCTAGTTGTAAGTGACAGGGCTGATCTTCTTCATGATTCGTGTTTGATAAGAAGACCGACGACAGACGATCAAACGTCAGCACATTATCGGGCTTCGGATAATCGATTTTCTTTGACGACGCAGCTGGCTTGAGACAGGCGTAGTCAGGCTTCTTATCGCGAAGTGTGAACGGCATATTGCCGCGCATAATGGTCTGGTCAAACCAAACTGCAGCGGATCCTAAAAGCGCTCCAAACGTGTGCATGTAACCTGCAAAGTTGCGACTCGCTTTTAATTCCTTACCCAGCCAAGAGTCTGCAACCCGCTGTTCGAAGCCCACTAGATTAGTAGCTGGAGTCTCGGACATAAGCGCTGCAGCAACTTCCTCAGCTGCCAATATGCCGCTCTTCATGGCGGTGTGATTGCCTTTAATCTTGACAGCATTAAGCGTACCCGCATCACAGCCAATGATAAGTCCACCAGGGAAGTTCATCTTAGGTAGCGAGTTAAGTCCACCTTTTGCCAGCGCGCGAGCGCCATAGGCAAGGCGCTCAGCACCGTCCAGGTATTTTGCAGTCTTGGGGTGAGTCTTCCAGCGCTGGAACTCTTCGAAAGGACTGACGTGGGGATTCGAATAATTGAGGTCGGTAATTAAGCCTATGTAAACCTCGTTGTTCTCGGCGTGATACATGAAGGCGCCACCGGAGGAGCCGCTCTCTGATAGCGGCCACCCCAGTCCATGAATGACCTTACCTTCCTCGTGCAGTTCCGGCTTGATCTGCCAAACTTCTTTAATGCCAATGCCGTAGTGTTGCGGATCTTTCCCTTCATCAAGGCCAAAGTGGGCGATCAATTCTTTGCCCAGGTGACCACGACACCCCTCAGCGAAGAGCGTGTACTTCGCATGTAGCTCCATGCCGGGCATGTAGGAGTCTTTTTGCTCTCCCTCCGCGCTGATGCCCATGTCGCCAGTGGCCACACCTTTTACCGAGCCATCGTCATTGAATAGCAATTCGGCAGCAGCAAAGCCTGGGTAGACCTCGATGCCCATGTTTTCTGCCTGCTCGGCCAGCCAGCGGCAGACATTACCCATGGAAACGATGTAATTGCCATCGTTGTGAACGGGTGCGGGCAGGAGTAGGTTCGGAATTTGCGCAGCCGATTTGCCGGAAGTGTAGTAATAGAAGACGTCCTTGGTCACTTCGGTATTTAGTGGTGACTCCATTGATCGCCAGTCCGGCAAGAGTTCATCGAGCGCTGTAGTTTCCAGAACCGCACCTGAGAGGATATGAGCACCTACCTCAGACCCTTTCTCAACCACGCAAATACTGACCTCACGCTCTTGTTCCTGCGCCAATTGACTGAGCTTAATGGCCGCCGAGAGACCTGCAGGTCCTGCCCCAACAACCACTACATCAAATTCCATGGATTCGCGTTCCACTAGTCACCTCCAATTAACTATCGCAATAGGCCAAATCGACGCAAAATATGCGTGAACTATCGCTTTTTTGAACTCGCGGTATGTTAAAGTATCGCGCCTCGCAAATGTAGTAATGCGAGCAACAAATTGATCTCTGATCACTACTATTTTCGAACACGTTAACTTTCAGTGGAGATGCTATGAAAGTACTCGTCGCAGTTAAACGCGTTGTGGACTACAACGTGAAGGTGCGCGCCAAGGCCGACGGCTCTGATGTTGAGCTGAACAATGTCAAAATGGCGATAAACCCATTCTGTGAAATTGCAGTGGAGGAAGCGGTACGTCTCAAGGAAGCAGGCACAGCGTCTGAAGTTGTTGTTGCATCCATTGGCGACAAAAGCTGCCAGGAGCAAATTCGCACAGCACTCGCGTTGGGCGCAGACCGTGGCATCCACGTTGAAGCTGAAGGTCGTCCTGAGCCGCTAGAGGTTGCCAAGCTTTTGAAGGGAGTGATCGGCTCTGAATCACCTGATCTGATTATTCTGGGCAAGCAGTCTATCGATGGCGACAACAACCAGACAGGTCAGATGCTCGCTGCGCTTACCGGTATGGGGCAGGGCACGTTCGCTTCCGAAGTCAACGTAGGTGACGGTACAGTGCAGGTAACCCGTGAAATTGATGGCGGTCTGCAGACGGTTGAGCTCAAGCTCCCCGCGGTAGTAACGACCGATCTTCGCTTGAACGAGCCTCGGTATGCATCTTTGCCGAATATTATGAAGGCGAAAAAGAAGCCTTTAGAAACTGTTTCACCGGCTGATCTAGGCGTCGATATCCAGTCGCACGTGACCTTAGTGGGTGTGAAGCCACCTGCGGAGCGATCAGCGGGTATAAAGGTTGAATCAGTTGAGCAGTTAGTCGATAAGCTCAAGAACGAAGCGAAGGTGATCTCATGAAGACGTTAATTGTTGCGGAACACGATAATCAAACGCTCAAAGCAGCCACATTGAATGCCGTAGCGGCCGCACAACAGTTGGGTGGCGACATCGATGTTTTAGTTGTGGGTAGTGGCTGTCAGGCAGCGGCTGACGCAGCTGCGGCGGTTCCTGGTGTGGCTTCAGTATTGCTAGCTGATAACGCCGCTTATGAAAACCAGCTCGCCGAAAATGTGAGCCTCGCGGTTGCAGATGTAGCAGCGGGATATGATGCCGTATTGGCTGCCGCCACAGCCAACGGCAAAAATGTGATGCCTCGCGTTGCTGCTTTGCTGGACGTGGCGCAGATCTCGGACATCACAGCGATTATCGATGCCGATACCTTTGAGCGTCCAATCTATGCAGGCAACGTTATTGCTACTGTTAAGAGCTCGGATGCCAAGAAAGTAATCACCGTACGAACCACTGCGTTTGATGCAGTACCAGCTGAGGGCGGGAGCGCGTCAGTACAGGCAGTTGATGGTGCTCATGACGCTGGTGTTTCTAGCTTTATCGGTGAAGAAGTTGCGGTCTCTGATAGACCTGAACTTACCTCTGCATCGGTAGTCATTTCAGGTGGCCGTGGTATGCAGAATGGCGATAACTTCTCAATGCTTGAAGGAATAGCCGACAAGTTAAATGCAGCCATCGGTGCGTCGCGAGCAGCGGTCGATGCGGGCTTTGTCCCCAACGACTATCAAGTTGGTCAGACTGGCAAGATTGTCGCCCCCGACCTCTATATTGCGGTGGGTATTTCTGGTGCGATTCAGCACCTCGCCGGTATGAAGGACAGCAAGGTGATTGTGGCAATCAATAAAGACGAAGATGCTCCCATCTTCCAGGTTGCAGATTATGGTCTTGTTGCCGATTTGTTTGCGGCCCTTCCTGAACTCGAGGCAGCGCTTTAAGCTTGCCTCATAACTGCCTGTTTTCCGGGGGATTTATGGCAAAAAGTAGTCTTGATGACAGCACAGCCGATGCGGTTGTCGCCGTTGTAATTGTGTCGGTGGTTGTATTGAGTGTTGTGGAGTGGCTGTCGGGCCTTCCCGCCTAAGCGATAACAAGGTTCACCACGGCTAAGACGGTGAAAATGAAAATCACCGTAAAGATAATGCCGGCTAGGATAAACCAGCCGGCATTTCCTTCTTCAAAGTCTTGTTCGCGGTTCTTTTGACTTTGCACGCCAAAAGCTGCGGCGAGTGTGCTCTGTAAGATCTGTTTAAATTTCGATGACATTGGGTTTCCATATCTATTATATGGATACTCTATTTTTATATATGGGTTGTGCAAGTGTAAGAATCTTTTTACAAGATTTCTGTTACGCTAGCGGCGTCAGACGGAGGAACTCATGGTCACCATCACCGAATCAGCACGTGTTTATTTAAAAGAACTGTTAGATAAGCAGGCGGATGCGCTGGGCGTTAGAGTCTTTATCAACAATCCTGGTACACCACGGGCTGAGACCTGCATTGCCTATTGTCGCGAAGGTGACATGCAGGCAAGTGATGAGCAGCATGACTTCGAACATTTCAATGCATGGATAGAGAGCCGGAGTATTCCCTTTCTAGAAGACGCGGTCGTTGATTACGCAAAAGATCGAATGGGCGGCCAGCTTACGATAAAAGCACCTAATGCGAAAATGCCGCGCGTCGATGCTGATAGCCCCATTGAGGATCGCATCAACTACTTACTCTACAACGAGGTAAATCCCTCGCTTGCCTCGCATGGCGGTGACGTTTCGCTTGTGGAGGTCACTGAAGACAACATTGCCATTCTGCGCTTCGGCGGGGGGTGTCAGGGCTGCAGTGCTGTCAGTATCACCCTCAAGGATGGCGTCGAGAAAACGCTGACCGAGCAGATTCCTGAATTGGCCGGTGTTCGGGATATGACTGATCATACAGACCGTAGTAACGCCTATTATTAGGCCTCTCGTCGGTGCCTTAGCGTAGATCGCAAACTGTCAGCGAGCTCACGCAAGCTGGTCTCCGTGGTATCCCAATCCATACAGGCGTCTGTTACTGATACGCCGTATTGCAGATCTCTTAAATCCGCGGGGATATCCTGACGTCCTTCGTGAAGATGGCTCTCTAGCATCAGTCCAATAATCGACTGGTTACCCTTCAGTATTTGGTTGCTGATGTCACGTGTCACCAGTGGCTGAACCCTGTGATCCTTGCTTGAATTAGCGTGACTACAATCAACCATGATGTTGGAGGGCAGACTCGCTTTTGCGAGTGCAGCTTCACATTTCGCAATATTAACGCTGTCGTAGTTGGGCCCGTTACTGCCACCACGAAGGACAACGTGTCCATAAGGATTACCGCGGGTCTCAAAGATTGAAACCACACCTTCAGAATTAATCCCAAGGAAGCGATGTGGATGTTGCACTGACTTCAGCGCATTAATCGCAACATCTAGACTCCCGTCGGTACCATTTTTGAATCCAACCGCTGACGAGAGACCACTGGCCATCTCTCGGTGAGTCTGTGACTCGGTTGTTCGAGCGCCGATAGCTGACCAGCAGATTAAGTCTTGGAGGTATTGTGGCGTGATGGGGTCGAGCGCCTCAGTAGCGGTCGGTAAACCCATCGCCAGAAGGTCACGCAGGAGCGTCCTTCCCAGCTTGAGGCCGGCCTCAATGTCAAATGAGTCATCAAGTGATGGATCATTAATTAAGCCTTTCCAGCCTGTAGTCGTCCTGGGTTTCTCAAAATAAACACGCATGATGATGTAAAGCGTATCGTCAAGCTCGTCTGACAACCCCTTTAGCTTAGCCGCGTAGTCGATTGCGGCGTCACGATCGTGAATAGAGCAGGGTCCCACAACGACCATGAGACGGTGGTCTTTGCGATCAAGAATATTGCTAACAACCTCGCGAGATTCTCTGACAAAGCTGAAAATGGACTCATCAACAGGCACAGATGAACGAAGTGCCACAGGTGCTGTTAGAGCCTGCTGCGACGCGACATTGACGTTGTGAATGCTTGATTGGCTCATTACTTCTATGGGCTCAAAAAAATGAGAGCGGAGCATACCCCGAACAAGTGGCGTAGTCATGAGTACAACGGGATGATTCGTAATTTAATCGACTCAAGGCTTGCTGTATAACATTCCCATGACTATGACAGCTGTATCGCCCCTGCCGAATATCGCCGCTATTTCAGGCGCAGTCAGTGACGGTGTCACCGTGATAACAGCGACACAGCGTTTAGCACGCTACCTAGTCAGCGAGTCGGCTCAGTACCGGTCTTCGGTATCTCGTTTTCCCAAGATCCTATCCCTGGACGCATGGCTTCGCCACGAATGGCGGCAGCAGGCGGAGACGAGCGATCCCCCTAGACGCTTGCTCGTTAGTTCTGAAGTAGAGGCACTTTGGCGAGAGGTAATTTCGCGGTACGAGTCACAAACCGATGCGTTTAGTTTGTTGCAGCCTGAGGCTGCTGCAGCATTGGCGACGAGATGTCGAGCATCGCTAAAGGATCATCGGGTGCCAGTGGCATCTGAGCAGGTGCGCACGTTATTTGCCTCGGAATCGGATACCGCGTGTTTTCTCAAGTGGCTTGATCGAGTGGATATTCGTTTAAAGCAAGAAGGCTGGGTGATGCCGGAAGACCTTCCTGAGTTGATAGCGACTGAGACAAAGGAGCGAGACTCAGAGGTATGGTTTCTTTCGGAAGAGGCACCCGTGCCTTCGGTAGAGGCTGCTCTGTCGAGCAGGTTTAAGGTGACTCGCTGGCTTCACTCTGAATCCATTGATAGCGTTATCTCTACGGCGGGATACCCAACTCGCGAGGCAGAGATAGCAGCGGCAGCGAAATGGGGCTTTCACCAGCATGAGAACAGTCGGGTGAGTGCCATAGTGCTCGTTGATTATCAGCGCGACAGGCCGCTGTTAGAGCATGAGTTACGTGATTTGTTCGGTAGCTCGGATCAGGTGTTCACCGATCTTCCGGTTAACTTCAGTCGCGGCATAGAATTGGCCAAAGTGCCCATGTTTCGTGACGCTCTCTTGCTCTTGGGCCTTATTGGTCAAGGGTTGGGACGCGCTGAAGTAACTGCGCTACTTCGCTCGCCGTTTTATGGCTGGCTAGACACTGACCGCAATGACAAA
>Ga0213865_10002814_pt1 | contig 10876 bp, 6 predicted proteins | sample PICome_6_FD_160100 | JGI IMG/M metagenome (GOLD analysis project Ga0213865, IMG submission 160100) | Coastal seawater microbial communities near Pivers Island, North Carolina, United States - PICO282 | ecosystem: Environmental > Aquatic > Marine > Coastal | place: USA: North Carolina | collected...
ATGGCGAAGAATAAGGCGAGGGCAATTTGCAGACTGATGCCCGACCAGAACAGTCCGGCTATACGCCACCGCACAACATAGCCGGTGACCAATAAGGTTCCGCCAATGCCAAGGCCAAGTGCCAGCCGAACCGGGACGGTTAAGTCCGGAATGAATTGTATGCCAAGGGCAATCAGGCCGCTGGCGATAAGCCATGGCTGTTTATTGTCGGTCGCGCGGGTAAAGACACTGGCGATAAAAAGACAGGCTGCAGGATATGCGGTTGCCGCCCAGTTTGCATGCGCGCGCGACAGGACCGCCTGGAAAGCAATAATGACCAAAACTGGTATAATGAAACAGGCCAGCCAGTTTTCCTTGCTGGCAATCTCATCGCTGCGCCCGCGCCGCATCATGGTCAGGCCGGCGATGAGACCGATAAAGCTGACCGGTCCAAAGACCCCCATCTGGTCGACGATAAAGGTCGGGAGATTTTCGAGGTTGAACAGCTCGCTGCCGAGATTGGCATTGTCGACGGTATGACCAAAGGTCTGAAATGAATTTGCAGCGTTCCAGGCAATGTGCGGCAACAGGATCAAGCTAGCAAGGCTCGCGATTTTAAGCCCTGTCCAGCTGATTATAACGGCGCGCGATGGTGCATCGATTAATGCCGTTAAGGCGAGGCCGAGGCCGAAATAAAGCATCGCGTATTTTGACAGAAAGCCGAGGCCGATAGCGGCGCCGAGGCCGGCCGTATAAATCCAGCCAGACGCCCCCTCACGCAGACGCCAGAACAGGTAAAGGGCTGCGCACCAGAAAGGAAACAGAACGCCATCTGTTGATATGACGGTGGATGACAGAACAATGCCGGGCATAAAAAGATAAGCCGCGGTCGTTATCAACGCAGTTTTCGGGCCAAACATCCGGCGGGCCAGCAATAAGAGAAATGTTGCGGCGATTGTATGCAGCACGGGCGCGAGTAGACGAACCCCGACCTCGCCATGCCCGAACATGCTGGTCGAGGCACGGATCACCCAGGCAATCATTGGTGGCTTTGAGTAATACCCCCAGTCAAGGGTTGTGCTCCAGCGCCAATACTGAGCTTCGTCAGCGTAGAGTTCGAGCGGGGAGACGCAGATCAAAACGATTCGGATCAACAACAACCCAATAATCAAGCTGAGGGCGAGACGAGATTTAGAATCCGACCAGATTTCGGGTTTTTGCATATTTCACCTATCTACAAGGCCTTAGCCACACTTTGTCGTGTCTCAAGTGTGGCATATTTGCAATGCATAATCTGTGTCTTTCGTTTGTCACAGTTTCTATAGTGTAATATCGTAAAAGTGTCACATTCCGGCTATATCCGGCGGGCGAAGTTTCAGAATTTGTTTCTAGAGTTTCTACTTTCGTAAGGTATATTTCATGTCAAATCGTAAATTTTTGTCTGGTGTTGCTTTGTCAACATTGATGGCAGCGGCAGTTTTCGCCCCTGCTCAAGCGCAAGTCACAACATCCAGTATTCGGGGTGAAGTTGTCGACGTTACCGGCGCACCGATTTCTGGTGCCACGGTTGTTGTTTCGGATCCGAGCACCGGATACCGTCGTTCTGTAAAGGCTGGCCCTTCGGGTGAGTTCGTTGTCCGCAACCTGAGCGTTGGCGGTAATTATTCTGTCGTGGCAGCCAGCGATGGTTATCAGGGCGAGCAAATCGACGGCATCTCCGTTTCGCTTGGCGAGACAGCTAATCTGTCATTTGACCTTGAAGAGACAGATCAGGTTCAGGACGTCATTGTCGTCACGGCCTCGAGCATGGCAGTGGCTGATCTCGCAGTCGGGCCAAATGCAAGTTTCGGTCTCGATACGCTGACTTCCGTTCCGGCGATTAACCGTAATATTACCGATGTGCTGCGGATTGATCCGCGTATCTATATCGACGAGAGTGGCCAGAATTCAGTTCAGTGTGGCGGTAAAAACTCCCGCTTTAACTCACTGACTGTCGACGGTGTCCGTCTGAATGACAATTTTGGTCTGAACTCAAACGGTTATCCGACTGAGCGTATTCCATTCTCATACGACGCCATTCAGGAAGTCGCGGTTGAGCTGGCGCCTTTTGATGTCGAATATGGTGGCTTCTCGGCGTGTAATATCAACGCCGTGACCAAGTCCGGTACGAACGAGCTGCATGGTGGTTTGTTTGTCGATTATACAAGCAATGATCTGCGCAGTGACAGCCTTGAAGGCGACAGCATCACGACCGGCGACTATGACGAATATCGTTACGGTATAAATGTTGGCGGCCCAATCATCGAAGACAAATTATTCTTCTTTGCGGCCTATGAAAAACTCGAAGGCTCAAACCTGTTCGACCGCGGCACGATCGGCTCCGGTGCAGTTAACGAAGTCGCGCTGAGCCAGTCCGATCTCGATCGTATTCTGGCGATTGCACGTGACGTCTATCAGTATGACCCCGGTACGGTTCCACAAAGTGTTGCAAACGAAGATGAAAAGCTTCTGGTCAAGCTCGACTGGAATATTTCGGAACGTCATCGTGCGGCATTGACCTACACCTATAATGACGGCTTCAACACAACCGAATCTGACGGTGATCTCGACGAGTTCGAATTGTCGAATCACCTGTATGAGCGTGGCGCCGAGCTGAACTCATATGTCGGCTCGCTTTACAGTGACTGGACAGACACGTTCTCGACTGAGTTCCGGGTTGGATATTCCGAGCTGGACGCACGCGTTGCAAGCCTCGGTGGTACCGATTTCGGCGAGATGCGTATCGAAACGCCAGACGTTGATGTCTATATTGGTGGTGACGATAGCCGTCAGTCAAACAAGCTGAAATATGATACATTCAATCTTGCATTGAAAGGTTTCTACGCTGCTGGTGATCACAGCCTGACTTTCGGGTTCGAGCGTGAAGCTCTGGATGTTTTCAACCTGTTCATTCAGCACACCGAAACCGAGATCCGGTTTGACGGTATCGATAATTTCGAAAACGGATTTGCCGACGCCATCTATTACAACAACTCGCCAACTCTTGACCCGGCCCAGGCTGCGGCGGAGTTCTCCTATGCTGTCAACACGTTCTACTTCCAGGACGAGTACGACCTGCAGAATGGCATCGTTCTGACAGCTGGCCTGCGTTATGACAGATACGAAACTGACGATAAGCCGGTCGTGAACCCTGACTTCCTGGCCGATTATGGCTTTGGAAACGATGCGAACCTTGATGGTGTCGATCTTTTGCAACCACGTCTCGCATTCACATGGGATGTTGATGACAGCCTCGACCTGCGCGGCGGCATCGGCATGTATTCCGGTGGTAATCCGAACGTCTGGTATTCGAACAATTTCTCGAACAATAATGTTCTTCAGTTCGGTCAGCGTGGACGTGACTTTGGTCTGACAGATGGCTCGCTGAGCCTGCTTGATCCAAGCGTTGCTTATTCCCAGTGTGAGGATGGCGTGCCATCCGGCCCTGGTTATTGTGTCCCGACAGTCCTCGTCGAGGCTGTCCAGGGCGGTACCGGTTCGAACTTCGAGATCAACTATCTCGATCCAGATTTCGAGCTTCCATATGAGTGGAAAGTCTCACTGGGCGCGACCAAGTATCTTGATCTGCCAGAATTCGGTGGCGAGTACACACTTACCGCCGACCTGCTCTACACGGTCACGAAAGACAGTGCTGTCTGGTTGCGTGGAGATCTGGTCCAGGATGGAACCACAACTTTCCGCGGTGTAACTTATCCGAGCTTCGACAGCGTTCGTGAAGCGAGCTTTGTTCTGACCAATTCAGATGCCGATGCGAAATCCTGGCTGATGTCCCTTGGCCTGAGCAAGGATTATGACAATGGCTTCGACTGGTCGCTGGGTTATGCGTATTCGGACGCCGAAGATGTACACCCGATGACGTCGTCGGTTGCATTCTCTAACTATGTGAACCGGGCTTTTGTGGATCCACAGACACCTGTGGCTGCGACATCTGACTATAATACCAAGCATCGTTTCACCGGTGTGGCGAATTATGAGCGTGCATTCTTCGGTGATAATCTCACCAAGTTCGCTGCGTTTGGCCAGGTTAGCTCGGGTCGCCCTTACTCGATAACTTATGGGGGTGCCGATTGTACGATTAACGTCTTTGGCTTCACACCGTTCCTCGATTTTGCCGACCAGTGTCTCGCTGGCGATGATCGCAATAGCGAAGAAGGCTCATGGTGGGGTAAAGTCGACGTCAAAGTAACCCAGGAGTTTGACGGATTTGGTGATCACCAGGCTGAAGCCTTTATCGTGATCGACAATTTCACCAATCTGCTCAATGACGAGTGGGGCATCTTGCGCGAGCCGGACTTCCCACCAACCGTTCCGCTTGGCAGCCGCGCGGAATCCCGCGTCGGTGATGCGTCACGCTATGAGATCCGCATCGGTCTGAACTATCAGTTCTAATCGATCTGGGATTGAGATGATGGAGGGCGGCCCGTATGGGTCGCCCTTTTTCTTTGAGGTGATTTATGGCAAGCGCTGATCAAGGAAGACACATATGATGAACCCGATACGCAATGTCCCGGCGGAGTGGTCCCGGCAGCAAACCCTGTGGGTTGGTTGGCCACACCTTGCCAATGAATGGCAAGGTGCACTTGCCGCAGCCCGGGTCGAGATTGCCGGCTTCATTCGTGCCGCTGCGGATTTTACCCCGGTACGCGTTGCCTGTGGCTCAAAACAGGCGCTGGATAGCGCATCGGTTGCGCTCGCGCCAATCAATGCCAATATCGAACTGGTTAGCGTGCCGTCAGGTGATATCTGGTTGCGCGATACCGGACCGATTATGGCCCGGACACCTGACGCGCTTATTGCTTTATGCTTCAGATTTAATGGCTGGGGCGGGAAATTCATAATGCCCGGGGATTGCGAAACCGCCGCGGCAATCGCCCAGTATGAAGGCGTTCCCGCGTTGCAGCATGATTTTGTGCTCGAGGGCGGCGCCGTGGATCTTGACGGGCATGGCCAGTTGATCACAACCCGGCAATGCCTGTTGCATCCCAATCGCGGGAATGGCTGGTCGGAGGCAGCCGCGGACGCGGCCTTAAGACACGCTTTTGGTGTCAACAATATTGTCTGGCTGGATTATGGGCTGGCGCATGATCATACTGATGGTCATATTGACAATCTCGCCCGGTTTATTGGTCCAGGTCATGTTCTCTGTCAGACAGCGACGGGCGAGGATGATCCCCAGGCCGAAATCCTCGCGGCGACAGAGGACGCTTTGCGGGCGGCCGGTCTTCAGGTTGATACGATCCCGTCACCGGGGCGGATTGTCGCCGAAGATGGCGAAATTTTACCGGCCAGTCATATGAATTTTACCCTGCTGAATGATGGTCTGATTCTGCCTGTTTATGATCCGGTTCAAGGCGCCCGGGCGATCGCGCGACTGCAGGTCTTGTGTCCGGACCACCGGGTCATTGGATTGCCGGCAAATGCGATCTTGAGAGGCGGCGGTAGTTTTCACTGTATGACGCGTGAAATTCCTTGCCCGTTAAGTCCTGAGGTGAAATGAAAAGAACATGACGAGACCCATGACAGTAGCCGCGATCCAGTCTGCGTTCGGTGACGACCAGCAGGCAAATATCGATCTTATTTGTCAGCATGTCCGGCAGGCGGCGGGTCTTGGCGCCGACATCATTCTGGCCCCCGAACTGTTCTGTGGGCCGTATTTCTGCAAAACCCAGAACGAAGCCGAATTTGCCCGCGCCGGCATTTGGCAAACGCATCCGGCCATCTTGCAGTTAAGTGCTCTGGCGCGCGAATTATCGGTCGTTTTGCCGGTATCTATCTTCGAAAAGGATGGCCCGCATTATTATAATAGTGTCGTGATGCTGGATGCGGATGGCGAGGCGTTGGGCGTTTATCGAAAAGCCCATATTCCAGACGGGCCGGGATATCAGGAAAAGTTTTATTTCCGTCCGGGTGATACGGGTTTTAAGGTGTGGGCAACGAAAAAAGGGCGGGTGGGTGTCGGCATATGCTGGGATCAATGGTTTCCCGAGGCCGCCCGGGCCATGGCCCTGAACGGCGCGGATGTTTTACTTTATCCCACGGCGATTGGTGCCGAACCTCAGGATCCAAGCCTCGACACAGCGGCGCGATGGCGGCGGGCGATGCAGGGGCATGCGGTTAGTAATGTCATACCGGTGGTGGCCGCTAATCGCATCGGCGACGAATCCGGCCAGATATTTTATGGCACCAGTTTTATCGCTGACCAGTGTGGCGCGATTGTTGCCGAACTCGGCCGACAGGAGTCCGGCGTGATTCTTGCCAAGTTTGATCTCGATCTAATCGATACCGAACGCGCGGCGTGGGGGTTCTTTCGGGACCGGAGGCCGGAGCTTTACAATTAGACCATACACGGCAGACCGGTTAGAAATTCTGTTTCAACAGCCATCGTGCCGGGGCGATCGAAAGTGATATGATAGAACAGTTTGGTGATTATCCGGCCACTTTCGCGCTGATAGGTATAAACGGTCTGATCAGCCTTTATGCTTTTTCCAGTCCGACCTTTATGGCCGCGCATATTTTGCATATTGGCGCCCTTGTTCGCTACCGTCAGTATTATCGCTTATTGAGCAGTGGCTTTGTACATGCCGGGCTCCTGCACCTGGCCGTAAACCTGTTTGTGCTTGCGAGTTTCGGGCCGGTCGTCGAGACCATTATTGGCCCGGTACGATTACTGATTGTCTATGTCGCGGCGCTAATCGGCGGCAGCTACTGGACGTTTCTACACAATCGGATGAATGCCGATTATAAGGCGGTTGGAGCGTCTGGAGCGATTTCGGGGATTGTGCTGTCAGTGTGTGTCTTTTTTCCATTATCTGTGGTCAGCGTGTTCTTTATTCCGATGCCGGCGATCGTCTTTGCGGTTCTGTTTCTGTTGGGCAGTGCGATCCTGGCGCAGCGGGAGAATAGGATTATCGGACATGAAGCACATCTTGGTGGGGCGGTTTCGGGATTGGCCGCGACTGTCATTGTCGAGCCTGAGGCGGTCGGACTATTCCTGGACCAGATGGCCGGGGGATTTTCGGGGGCACCATAATGACGCGGGTGTGTGAGCATATTGTTCGGGGTGTCGAGGACGGACAGTTGATTCTGGACCCTGCCCAGATCGCAGTGGCAGAGCGGCTGGATGAGCTGATCACGCGTCTCGAATCGCCGGCGCGAAAATTCTGGTTCCGATCGAAGACACCGGTTCAGGGGCTCTATTTGTGGGGCGGGGTCGGGCGCGGCAAGTCAATGCTTATGGATGCATTCTTCGAATTGTCGCCAGTCCCCGCGCAACGGGTTCACTTTCATGAATTTATGGGACGAGTGCATGACCGGCTCGCTATCGCCCGTGCGCGTCCCGATATTAGCGACCCGATTCCGACCGTTGCCCGCCATTTCGCCAATCAAGGCAAGCTGCTTTGCTTTGACGAATTCCAGGTAACGCAGATTGCCGATGCCATGATCCTGTCGCGTTTGTTCGAGCATTTGTTCAAATTCGGCGTTACCGTCGTCGCGACATCCAACCGTCCACCAGATGATCTTTACAAGCAGGGGCTAAACCGCGAATTATTCGTGCCATTCATCGGCCTGTTAAAGCAGTCTTGCGATGTTCTGGAATTGGACAGCGAACGGGATTATCGACTTGACCGCCTGACAGCGGCTCCGGTCTGGCATATTGGCGAAGCCTCAACAGCGCTTGATGACGCCTTTAATCGTCTGACATTGGGGGCAGCCTCCCAGTCCCATACGTTAATGGTCAAAGGGCGGCAGCTTGACGTCGCACGCTCAGCAGCCGGGGTTGCCCGGTTCAGTTTTCAGGATTTATGCGGGCGGCCGCTGGGGGCACAAGATTATCTGGCGATCGCAGCGCGATTTCACACCGTCATTCTTGAAGATATACCGGTACTGTCTCCGGAAAACCGGAATGAAGCGGCCCGGTTCGTGGCGTTGATTGATGCATTGTACGAAGCCAAGGTGAAGCTCGTTGCAAATGCCGCAGAAGAGCCGGATAAACTCTATCGTCAAGGCACCGGTAGTTTCGAATTTCAACGCACGGCCAGCCGGCTATATGAGATGCAGTCGGCTGAATATATGGCAGCGGCTCATCGCTTGCCGGACCTCGGCCGCTAGTGGCTGGTTGTAAAGCAGGCGGTATGGCTTCGATATTCGGGCGACAAGCGGGCGCCAAGCCGCGATATAAGCTGTTTCGATGATGCAGCGGCGAGGTAGAATACCGCGTGATGCCGGATGGAAGCGGCTGGTAAGGGTGGTACTTTCGGTCGGTTCGGGGGACGGCTTTTTATGAAACGTCTAATGTTGCCTATAATCTGGGTCGTCGTGCTTGCCGGATGTATGCGATCGAGCACGGTGGCGTACCAGCCGGTCTACTTTAAAGCGTCCGAAACAGTCGCGTTTTTACAGGCGTTAAGTGCCGATGATATGGCAGGGCGCAAGACCGGATCAGACGGCTATTTGAAGGCTCAGGCCTTGATTGTATCCCGTATGGAAGGCCTCCAATTAATGCCTTTTGACGGAACCTATCGCCATCCGTTCGAATTTTCGCCCTTGCCTGCCGAGCTGTCCGGACCCGGGACGGCGGTAGCAACTGGTGTCAATCTTGCCGGATTTGTTCAAGGCGTGGGTGAACGTCGCCAAACCATCATTATCGGGGCGCATTATGATCATCTCGGCACGGTTTCGGGGGCTATATATAATGGGGCTGACGATAATGCGTCGGGGGTCGCCGGGATGCTGGCCATGGCGGAATATTTTCAAACGCATAAGCCATATAATGATTTCATCTTCGTTGCGTTTGATGCCGAGGAATACGCGCTCGATGGGTCAAAGCATTTTGTAGCCAACACATTGGATCCGGATTTGAACATCGCTCTGAATATAAATCTCGACATGATTGCCCGGGGTGAGACAACCGGCCTGTGGGCATCCGGCGTGGCACACAATCCGTCACTTGGTCCCATGGTGAGGACTGTCGCCGCGCAGGCGCCGGTTCGCCTGCGGCTGGGATATGATACTGAAGCGGCCGGCGATGACTGGACGCTCCTGTCAGATCATGGCCCGTTCTTCCTTGCCGGCATTCCGCATCTTTATCTCGGTGTCGAAGATCATGCCGACTATCATCAGCCAACCGATCAGTTCGAGCGTATCGATCTCGACTGGTATTTAAGATCAGTCGATACAGTCATAATGATGGGCCGGGCTGCGGATGCCGAATTCAGGTAGATCATTCCGGACCTGAGCCGGTCGGTGTCCCGAATTGATTTGCCGGCCAAGTCAACCGCCAACCGGTCGGGGGATACAATGCAGCCGCAATCAATTGCGCTGGCATAGGCTGGCACAGCCGGTGTGCCGTTCGCCTTTAATTGTCACCATTAATCTGGTTCATATAATTCGGCAGCCAGTCCTCGTGCGCGGCCCGTAGTGTGGACAGCGTGATTGCCTCGCCGTCAATCGTAATCGCATCGCCGCCAAATGCACCTATAAGTCGGCCGTTTTCGGGCACGATCGGCGTCGCCAGTAAATACATTGCCTGGTCTTCGCCAAACAGTTCGGCGGTCTTAAAACCGGCATCAATTTCGACGCCGAGACCGCTGGCCATCGCCATTTCTGCGGCGGCACAGGCCAGGCCACCATCGCTAATATCGTGGACGGCATTGACCCGACCTTGAGCAATCAGATTGCGGATGGTGAGACTATTCTGGCGTTCCTCTTCCAGATCGACTGGCGGCGGGGCGCCAAGGGCTGCGCCGCGCAGTCCCAGACATTCGCGGGCATAGAGACTCGCGCCGAGATGTCCTTTCAGATTGCCAATCAGAACCAGCTTATCACCGGCTTTCGCGCCGGCCAGGGTCGAGGTCTTGTCGAGATCAGAAATCAGCCCGACACCGGCACAAACCGGTGTCGGCGGAATAGCCTGGCCATCGGTCTCGTTGTAGAGGCTGACATTGCCTGACACCACCGGGAAATCAAGCACCTGGCAGGCCTCTGCCATGCCGTCTATGGCGCGTACAATATATCCCATCGTGTCCGGATTTTCCGGATTGCCGAAATTGAGATTATCGGTGATTGCGATGGGTGCAGCACCGACGGCTGAGAGGTTGCGATAGGCTTCGGCAACCGCCTGCTTGCCGCCCTCATAGGGATCGGCAGCGACATAATGCGGATTGCAGTCGGAACTGATTGCAAGGCCCTTACCAGTATTGTGAATGCGAACGATCGCAGCGTCTCCCTGACTTTGCGAGCTATCTATCGTGTCCCCCATGACATGGCGGTCATATTGCTCCCAGATCCAGCGTTTGGAGGCCATATTCGGGCAACTCATCAGCTTGATCAAACTGACAGACGCAGCCTCTGCGGTAGCATGAGCGGCGAGATCAAGTGGTGCGCGTGTTTCGGGCGCAACCCAGGGGCGATCATAATTCGGCGCGTCATCTGCGAGCGGCGCGACCGGAATATCGCAGACTGTTGCACCATGCTGCTTGAGAACAAGATGCCCGGTATCCGTCGTCATGCCAATGACTTCGGCATCGAGGTCATATTTGTCAAAAATCGCCTTCGCGACATCGACCTTGCCAGGCTTGAGCACCATCAGCATGCGTTCCTGGCTTTCCGACAGCATGATCTCATAGGCGGTCATACCGGTTTCCCGCTGTGGCACTTTATCAAGGTCCATCTCGACCCCGATCCCTTCGCCATTCTCGCCGCCACTATCAGCCATTTCGACGCTTGAAGAGGTCAGCCCGGCAGCGCCCATATCCTGAATCGCCTGAATGGCATCAGTTGCCATGAGTTCTAGGCACGCCTCGATGAGCAGTTTCTCGGTGAACGGATCGCCAACTTG
>Ga0213865_10002815_pt1 | contig 10875 bp, 10 predicted proteins | sample PICome_6_FD_160100 | JGI IMG/M metagenome (GOLD analysis project Ga0213865, IMG submission 160100) | Coastal seawater microbial communities near Pivers Island, North Carolina, United States - PICO282 | ecosystem: Environmental > Aquatic > Marine > Coastal | place: USA: North Carolina...
ATGTTGCCTCGGGTGCTGCTTACTACCTGAGCCAAATGGGTGCTAAAATTGTCGGTATCATTGATATCGTTGGTGGACTCATGAAACCAGAGGGCTTCACCCTAGAGGAGATCACGGCATTGTTCAATGGTAAAAACGGTAACGCCTTGAACGCACCGAACATTGTACCATTCGAGCAGGCCAACAAAGATATTTGGTCCATGGGAGCTGAAGTTTTTATTCCTGCGGCAGCCTCAAGGCTTGTCAATCGAATGCAACTCGCACAAATGTTGGACAATGGGTTGGAGATCATCTCTTCAGGAGCCAATGTACCTTTTGCTGATGAAGAAATTTTCTACGGTCCTATCGCAGAATTGGCCGATCAAAAATGTGCGGTCATTCCAGATTTCATCTCAAACTGCGGAATGGCACGAGTTTTTGGTTATTTAATGCAAGAAGATGCAAAATTATCTGACATAGAAATATTTCATGACGTAAGTCACACTATATTAGAAGCATTGCAGGAAATTGAGTCTGTAAAAACCGAACACACTAATATAACTTCAAAAGCATACTCGAATGCTTTGAAGCTTTTAATCTGAAACAAATGACCTACACTTTGATGCTTATGGTGTTTGTACTGGGTTATGCAGCCATAGCCTTTGAACACCAACTCAAAATCGACAAGGCAGCAGCTGCCTTGGTTACGGGAGTATTGACTTGGACTCTATACATCGTTGCCAGTCACCATTACCATGAAGTAGAAGAACATTTACTTCACCACCTCAGCGAGATTTCATCCATCCTATTCTTCCTGATTGGGGCGATGACCATCGTAGAGCTCGTAGATGCGCACGAAGGTTTTGCAGTTATTACAGACCGAATTAAGACTACCAACAAGGTAAAGTTGATGTGGATTATCGGTATTCTCAGCTTCTTCTTCTCAGCAGCTTTGGATAATCTTACGACCTCGATTGTAATGGTTAGCCTTTTACGCAAGCTCATCGCCGATCAAAAAGACCGCTGGTTCTTCGCAGGTATGGTAGTCGTGGCAGCGAACGCCGGAGGGGCCTGGTCACCTATTGGTGATGTAACCACAACCATGCTTTGGATCAAAGGACAGATTACTGCAGGTGCTGTTGTTACCGATCTTATTGTGCCGTCGTTATTCACCCTGTTGGCACCGCTTGTACTTCTTTCTTTCCGCTTGAAAGGGGATGTCACGCGCCCATTGAAAGCAGAAAATGCAGAACACTATCTCGACCCAACCACACCGTTCGAAAGGAACTTCGTCTTCTTCGCTGGTGTAGCAGGATTGGTTTTCGTTCCAATCTTCAAAACAGTTACCCATCTACCTCCATTTATGGGGATGATGCTGTCTTTGGGTGTATTGTGGTTAATTACAGATATCATGCACCGCAGAAAGCCCGCAGATGTGAAGCACCACCTCAGCCCGCTTGGGGTACTTCAAAAGATTGATACGCCTTCGGTATTATTCTTCTTAGGGATTCTTTTGGCTGTGGCTTCACTTCAAAGCATGGGCCAGCTTGGGGATTTAGCTATAGCGCTTGACGAAGGTATTGGGACCGATACGCAGAATGGCGTATACGTCGTGGGTATCATTATTGGTCTACTTTCTTCTATTGTAGACAACGTACCGCTCGTTGCTGCTGCAATGGGAATGTATGAAACCACTGAGGCTGGCTTGTTTATGCAGGACGGTACCTTCTGGCAGTTCTTAGCCTACTGTGCCGGAACGGGTGGTTCTGCCCTGATAATTGGATCTGCAGCAGGTGTTGCAGTCATGGGACTAGAAAAAATAAGTTTTGGTTGGTATTTAAAGAATATTTCACTGCTTGCACTCGTTGGATATTTAGCGGGAGCTGGAGTTTATATCCTACAAAACATGTTGTTGGCTTAAGGCCTTTCAAGTTGTTGATATTTCAAAAGCCTCCGCGAAGCGGGGGCTTTCTTTTTATAGATATTTGGGTAAATCACATAGCAGAAATGAGTACACTATTCCTTCAAATTCAAACGGGCGCAGAGGCCGTGTTAACTGAAGAACCAACAGAAAAAACAATGTCTATCCTGCAGCTAATGACCTCAGGTGGAATAGGTGGGATTTTGATCATGGCATTCCTTGGAGTGCTGAGCATTTTCGCAGTTTATATTTTCTTTGAGCGCTTCGGTGCCATCCGCTCTGCCAACAAGGTAGACCCGAACTTCATGAACAACATTAAGGATATGGTGATGGACGGCAAGCTAGATGCAGCTGGAGCACTTTGTAAGGCAGAGAGTACTCCTGTGGCACGCATGATTGAAAAAGGAATCAGCCGTATTGGTAAACCGTTAGGAGATATTACTCAGGCGATTGAGAACCAAGGCAAACTAGAAGTAACTCGATTGGAAAAGGGCTTGCCTATGCTAGCTACCATTTCTGGTGGCGCACCGATGATTGGGTTCTTGGGAACAGTAATTGGAATGATTTTGACATTTAAGGAAATGGCAAACGCCGGTGGCCAGATCAAACTAGATATGATGGCAGAAGGTATCTATACTGCAATGACTACTACGGTAGCCGGTCTTTTGGTCGGTATCATTGCTTACTTCGGATACAACTTCCTGGTGACTCGAGTAGACCGTGTGGTGTACAAGCTAGAGGATAGCGCCATGGACTTCTTGGATTTGTTGCACGAACCTGCTTAATCGGAATCGATTATGAATTTAAGATCAAGAAGTAAAGTAAGCGCCGAGGTGAACATGTCTTCCATGACTGACCTCGTATTCTTGCTGCTCATTTTCTTCATCCTGGCTTCCACTTTGGTAACCTCTAGTGCCCTAGACATTATTCTTCCAAAGAGTGGTGCTCAGACAGTCAAGAAGAAAAACATCACCCTCACGGTGAATGAAGATTTAGAATTTGATGTAAACGGCACGATAGTAAGCTACGATCAAGTAGAACGCACCTTGCTTGGCGAGGTAGGGAAATTACCTGCTGATGAACAAGCCGTAGTTGTTCTTCGTGCTGATCAGACAGTACCAACAGGCGAAACTGTACGTTTATTAGATATCGGTTACCGCAATAACATGAAAATGATTATTGCCACTGATCCGAACTAAATATGGCATTCAACGAGCATAGAAATAGGAACAGAGCACGGTTTTGGACGGTAACCATACACGTCCTGCTCTTGCTATGGTTTGCCTTTGCTGGTCTAAAGTACCAAGATCCTCCACCAGAGGACGGTATTGCAATAAATTTTGGATTTAGCGATGACGGATTTGGGGACAACACTCAAGCTGCCCCTGTTACTCCACCACCACCCGCACCGGAAACACCAGTCGAAAAGACGCCACCGGTTCAAGAAGAGGTGGTCACTCAGGATGTGGAAGACGCGCCTGTAATCGAGGAGCCAAAGGAGGAACCAAAAAAAGAAACACCTAAGGAACCTGTAAAAGAGCAACCAAAGGAAACGCCTAAAGAAACTCCACAGCCGGATCCAGAACCTGAACCGGACCCACATCCGACAGAAGAGGAATTAGAACGCCAACGTAAAGCGGATCGATTGAACCGCATGTTCAATACCAACAACAAAGGCAGCGGCAGTGGCGAGGGCGAAACACAAGGCGGTGGCGACCAAGGCGATCCGAATGGAGACCCTCTCAGCCCCAACCGGACCGGAAATGGAGGGATTGGTAATAACGGTCAGTATTGGATGTCTGGTAAACCTATTGCTATCCCAAAACCTGAGACCGGTTGTAATTATCAAGGTGTCGTGGTGATAAAAATCGCCGTAAATGCTCAAGGGCAAGTATTTGAAGCCGAATTGGCCCCTAATAATCAGATTCCAGCCGGTTTAGCGAAATCAAATTTTGGGTCGAACACATGTTTGGTGCAAAAAGCTAAAGTTGCTGCCAAAAATTCTAAATGGAGTCCTGACCAAGGTAACCTAAGAAGAGTTGGGTTTATCGTTTACCGATTCGAATTGCAGTAATGACCTATACTGAAGCTGTACAGTGGCTCTATGGTGCCGTGCCAAATTTTCAGCGCGACGGCGGCAGCAAGAATTATAAGATTGGATTAGAAGGACCGCAAGAATTATGGGAATATCTCGAATACCCTGGGAATTCTATCCCAACTATACACATAGCCGGAACCAACGGTAAAGGTTCCTCTACACATCTTCTCGCCTCGGGAATGAAAGAAATGGGTTTACGTGTAGGCGTATTCTCTTCCCCCCATCTATTCGACTTTAGAGAGCGCGCAAAGATTGGTTCTGAAATGATTTCAGAGGAATTTATCGCCCAATGGGTCACCCAGCATGTGAATGCCTTCGAAGAGCGTGGCAACAGCTTTTTTGAACTAACCATGATGTTGGCCATGAGTTGGTTCGAGGACCAACAGGTCGACTGGATCATTCTAGAAACCGGAATGGGCGGAAGATTAGACGCTACCAACATTTGTTCCCCAGAAATTTGCCTGATTACGAATATCGGGCTCGATCATCAGCAATTTTTAGGCAATAATCGGCGAACCATAGCGGGAGAGAAAGCAGGAATTATCAAGGCTGGCGTTCCTGTAGTTGTTGTAGAAAAAGATGCAGAGACCAAGGAGGCATTTATTGATGCATCGAGTGCAAAAGGTGCTCCTCTGTTTTGGGCTAATTCTTATGATTTGCCCTCTGATTTAGAGGGAAGCTATCAGAATTACAACATCAATGGCGCTGCAGCTGTATTGGATTTATTATTCCCTGAAAGTAAGAGTCTATGGAGTTTAGGGTTCACCCGAGTTCGAGAAAACACGGGATTCTTTGGACGATGGACCCCCATCTTTGAGTCGCCTCGAGTCGTGGTTGATACTGGACATAATAGCACTGCTTTTGCTTTTCTTGTGAAGCAAGCGGCGGCGGAATGTCGCGGTCGCCAGCATTGGGTGTTGGGCGCCGCCGCCGACAAAGACATGGGTGCGGTGCTGCAGCTACTGCCCAAAGAAGCAAACTATTATTGGACCGCAACTTCGAATAAACGAACATTACCCGCTGAAGGCTTGAGTGAAATTGGCTCGAAATTTGAGCTTAATGGAAGACAGTACGACAACGTAAACAGCGCCTTAGAGGCTGCGAAAATTGCAGCAGAAGAAGGTGACTTAATTATCGTTGCAGGTTCTAACTTTGTGATAGCAGATTTACAATTATGAAAAAGACAGCATTCCTCTTAGCCTTTTTGCCATTCATGCTATTGGCGCAAACTGAAGAAGTAAAACAGCGAACTGCCCTGTTTCTTCAAGAGCAGAGTGCAAAGTTCAAAATCAAGGAACTCAATGGCTCCGAACCTGATTACGGTGTGTTAAGCGAAACACAATTCGTCTTTCATCAGTACTATCAATTAAAGCAGATAGCGAAAGAGGTCAACGAATTGGGCAATAGTGTTCGTCCTAAATACGATTTGAGCACTTTCGTTTACGAAGATGAAGAAGAACTGAAGTATGCTTTGAAATTCTGGTTCAAGGAATTCATCGGGAACAAGCGCATCACTCCTGGTCGCGATTACCGTACCGTTGACCACGTTGACCCTGCTATTGTTATCATCGACGGCACGAGCATAAGTATCCTCACTTTGAGCTGCTATGCCACAGATATCGATGAATTCAGAGACTGGCGCAGTGCCATGCTAGGGGTATTCGGCTCTCCGAATGCAATGGTCATTGAGATTGGTTGTAACGGCCCTATTGAATGGACTAAAAACGCACCCGACCCTAAGGATCCAAGCTGGAGACGTTAATTCTTCTAAACTTTGATATTCGGCCCAAGGACTATTGTTGGGCGTTTGTAGGTCCTCTGCTTTGGTTCACCCTTAGAAGCTTTGGCCGAAAATGTGCTAAGAGCCATAGCTTCTTCCAAGTGTTTTTTACTTGGACGAACACCTTCTAAATCGGCGATGGTCAAGGATACACTTAACAAACTTCGCTGCTTTCTTAAACTCCACTTTGCCGTCTTATATTGAGTAAGGAAGTATCGTTTCATAGCGTCGTTATACAACACAATGGGCTTAAGTTCATCCAAGGACAATCGTGCGTTCTGAACTTCTGATCGGTCTATCTGACGCTTATACGACTCGACCACACGTCGTTGTATCGTTATAGAAGTTTCACTCTCAACCTTTGACGCCGATCGAGTATGCATCAACTGAAGATCTACACGATCGAGCAAAGCACCAGAGAGGATACCTTGATATCTATGGAAAGCCGCAGCACTGCATGTGCATTCTTTTTCGGGATGATTGAAATAGCCGCAATGGCAGGGATTCATTGCCATAATCATCTGAACCCTATGTCGATCCATATGAAGCAAAAGGGCGTCCAAGACAGGTTTTGAAAATGTAGGTAATTCGTCCAAAATGAGTGCCCCGCCAAAAGCCCGATGAAACTTTCCCAATACTCCTTTCGAAACAGCGCGTACCTCCGAGTTCCAATCAGCGAAATTATCTAGCTCCAAATTTCCCTTGAGCCCTTGGACTTCCCTAGAGCCAAAGAGCGATTTTATGGATTCCTCAGGCACTGTACTTATGACTGGGCGGCGACCGCCGAAGGTGGAGCCGCGTTCATCGTTGATCATCGCAAAGACACTCCTATCTGACGTATTCATTGGTGGTAAAATAGATGGAAATCGAGCCAAGAGCATAGTTTTCCCGATTCCAGGTGCGCCATTGAGCAATACGTGGTGCCCACCTGAAGCGGCTATTTCTAAGGCACGTTTAAAAGACTGAAGACCTTTGACATCACTGAAACACCCATGACTGTTTTCTTCGAGTTCAGGAATGTTAGTGTCCTCATTAATGGGAAGTATACCCTTTTGAAGAAAGGCTATCACCTCGCTGAACTTAGAGACGTTCACGATTTCTAAGGTGTGAAATTCCGCGCTAAGGCTTCTCACGCTAGTGGCTGGTATGTTTAGGATTACTCGTTTATGCCCGCTGTGATAGGCAGTTTGAAGGAGTTTGAACGGTGCGGCGGCTGGCTCTATGGTTCCGTCCAATTGTATAGCCCCATAAAACAAGGACTTATCCAAGAGTTCCGTAGAAATCTGACCACTTGCTCCGAGAATTCCAACAGCCATGGGCAAATCATAATGACTTCCTTTTTTGAGAAGTTCCAACGGCCTAAAGTTGAGTGTAATTCGTTGTCCAGGCCAATGCCATCCCTCATTTTTTAAAGTGGCGTAAATACGCTGGCGGTTTTCTTTTATAGAACCGTGCACATTGCCGGATATGTGGAACTTTATTCCACGGGATATATTGACCTCTAACAGTACAGGAACAGGAAGAAGAATCGAAGGCTGAACAGTGTGAATTCGGATGAGCATAGCAAATTAGAATTGATTGGTTCATCAAATTCTGAATTGACCACTGCTAACCCAAGAAATGTGAAAAAGTAAAAGTTACCGACAGTACCTATTCCTCCCCTTTATTGGCGAGCTGGCCGCAGGCTGCGTCGATGTCTTGACCGCGAGAATGGCGGATAGTTGTGATGATTCCCTTGTTTTCAAGGATGCGTTTGTACATGTCCACAGCCTCTTGTGGAGCTTGGGTGTACGGTCCGTTATCAATCGGGTTGTATTGAATGATGTTTACTTTCGTGGGTATAGCCCCACAGAATTTAGCCAAAGCCTTAGCATCCGATTCCTCGTCGTTGATTCCTTTCCAGATGACGTATTCAAACGTGACGTTCTTACCCGTTTTGGCATACCAATACTGTAGGCTTTCGCGCAGATCTGCAAGGGTGGTCGTTTTATGTGCCAGGGGCATCAGTTTTGCGCGCTTTTCTTCGATAGCGCTATGCAAGGAAATGGCCAGGTTAAATCTAACCTCATCGTCAGCCATCTTCTTGATCAGCTTAGGTACACCAATGGTACTTAACGTAATACGGCGTGGGCTAAGACCCAATCCTTTCGGGTCGGTGATTTTTTCAATCGCAGAAAGCACATTCTGATAATTCAACAAGGGTTCTCCCATCCCCATAAACACAATATTGGTCAATGGCCGTCCGAAGTATTCCTTGCCCTGTTTGTCAATCACAACTACTTGGTCATATATCTCGTCCGGGGAAAGATTTCGCATACGTTTCAATGCAGCTGTCGCACAGAAAGTACAATCTAAGGAGCACCCCACTTGCGAGCTTACACAAGCTGTAATCCGTTTTTCTGTTGGGATTAAGACCGATTCAACCAACGCCCCGTCGTGAAGCTTTACTGCATTTTTAATGGTACCGTCCACACTGCGTTGCATCAAATCAACCTCAAGTAAGTTGAAGACAAAGTGATCGTCAAGCAATGCGCGAGTTGACTTACTGAGATTCGTCATTTCATCAAAGCTCTGCGCACTCTTTTGCCACAGCCACTGATAGACTTGTTTGGCACGGAAGGCCTTCTCTCCGTTTTCTTCAAAAAAATGGATCAAAGCTTCCTGGGATAGTCCGCGGATGTCTCGCTTGTTATCGGTCATGGTGTAAAGATACGCACAGCAAAAAGGAATTAAGGCATGTCACGCTCCACCAAATACCCCATTTTTCCCATTTGGTAATCTCGCATGGCTTCCATGATTTCCGTTTGATTCGTCATTACAAAAGGGCCGTAGCTTTCCACCTTTTCGCCTATAGGGGCAGCAGAGATAAAGAAGACCTTGGTGCCCTCCTCTAAATGCGCCGTGTAATCGCCTGTTCCTAAATGATAGAGCGTGGCATTTTCCGCCAGGCCGTAACCTTCAAGTCGCCCTGCACCACTCAGGAGGTAAAACAAACCGTTTTCACCTTCTTTCACAGTAAAGGAAAACGGCGCTGTGGTAGCTACACCGTGGGCACTAGTTACGGGATAAGCACCTTTTAACGGACCAATAGCTTGACCGTGACCGAGATCGCCCGAAACTATCTTTAATTCAGGATGCCCGTGGGCAGAAGGCAATTCCTCTTTTTGAAAAGGTAAATAAACCGGCTCCATCATTTTCATGGCACTGGGAAGGTTGACCCAGATCTGAATGATTTCCTGTACACCGCCATTCTCACAGAGTTCAGCTGGTGGGCGCTCGCTGTGAATGATGCCCATACCCACATCTGTCCATTGCACTCCGCCACCGCCTACAACACTGTTATTCCCTCGGCTGTCTCTATGGTGGACACCTCCTTCCCACATAAATGTAATGGGAGAGAAACCTCTATGTGGATGCGGACCTACCCCGGCATCCCAGCGGTCGGTGCCAGGAGCGATAGTACTTCTGTGGTGATGAATGAGTAGAAAAGGATCTATCTGATCGACGCTTTGCGTCGGAATCGGCTGTTTTACAGGATGCGGACCCATCATGACTTCGTGGGCCGGTAAGGCGCGGAGTACTGGCATATATGCTTGTTTAAACAAAGAACAAGTTTCCTCGAAAAGAGTTTATCTCGAATGGTCTGATTTATTACTTCAAAAAATCAAGCAATTCAGGAATCCGGGTGATTTCAAAAGTGAATTGTTCGGTGTGCCTCAAAGACTTAGGATTAAAAAACACTTGATCGATACCTTGGTTTCGAGCACCAACACAATCTGCAACAAGATTATCGCCAATCATAAGACTCTCTTTACGCTCTGCCCCGGTGCGAGATAGGGCAGCACGGAAAATTTTAGGATCAGGCTTATTCACGCCCACCTCATCGCTACAAAGCAGGAGTTCGAAATAGTGCTTTAGACCACTTTCGGTGAACTTGATGGTCTGACTTTCGGTGAAACCGTTCGTAATGATATGCATTTTATACCCTCTTTGGGCCAAAGCTTCCAACGTTTCTTTTGTCCCCTCAATGAGGTGCTGGCCGTAAGGCGTCTCCTCGATGTAACGCTGTTCCAACGTCCAGGCGACCTCGTCTGCTACTACTCCAAAATGAGCAAACGTTTCTTTAAAACGAGACGCCCTCAAGGTAGCTTTGTCAATTTCGCCTTTGCGGTAGAGCTCCCACTTTTGCTCATTGATCACCAAATAAAGAGGATAAAAATCCTCAAATGAAGGGATGCCTAAACCTGCTAAATCTAAGTCCTTAAAGAGCTTTCTAAGCGAATGTTCAGAGTTCTTTTCAAAATCCCACAGTGTGTGGTCCCAATCAAAAAAAAGGTGCTTGTAACTCATCGTGTAGACTTTGACTTCAAAAGGTTAATCGGGAATGGAAGCTGATTTTCAACGTGCATGTGGAACGGTTCATCCTTAGCACCGAAGCCACTGTAGAAGCGCTTTAAGCCGGGAATTGAAGACCCTTCAAAATCTATGATATGCGACCGACCGGCGGTACTTTTAATGTGCTGGTCGATCAGCCACGCGCTCACTCCGTGGTCTTTCCCCCAATCTGTAGAAGCATTCAACAAAAGAGTACTTCTACCCTCGTAAATGATCCAAAACTGCGCACCACAGAGCTGATTGTATTCATCGCGAACGGCATACAATACACCACGCTTTTGATAATGACAGAACTCAAGCAACTTGCCTAAGCGGTCGAAACTTTCGGCTGGAATAGCTGTTTTTTCCCTGACATTATTTTGCCAAAGCTGAACGGCATCTTGAACTGTTGCCCATTCGGCCAATTCAAAACTGGCAGCATCTGCCTTCTTCAAGTTTCGTTTGTTTTGGGAACTATATGCTTTGAACAGCACCTCGTAATCGGCAGAGGTATCAACGATGAAGTTTGAAAACTGTTTAGGTTTAAACCCTGCAGGCATAGGCGTACCGGGACTAAAGAAGTACTCTAGATACTTCACATGCCGGAGGGATTCCTCTACGAGTCCGTTGACAATTTCTGCAGTTAACGGAATCTTTGAATAAGGGCCCAAGGCCTGTGTTCCATAGGGTCGAGTGGAATATAATTGCCTGAATTTCTTCTGA
>Ga0213865_10002816_pt1 | contig 10875 bp, 8 predicted proteins | sample PICome_6_FD_160100 | JGI IMG/M metagenome (GOLD analysis project Ga0213865, IMG submission 160100) | Coastal seawater microbial communities near Pivers Island, North Carolina, United States - PICO282 | ecosystem: Environmental > Aquatic > Marine > Coastal | place: USA: North Carolina | collected...
TGCCATTACCATATTGCTGGTTGAGATACTCCGCGACCAGTCGCCCCGTATAACCGGTTGCACCGTAAACTATTACGTCAAACTCTCGTCCTTGCGCCATTCATGCATCTCCCTGAATCAAATCGCTAGAAGAGGCGTGTCTTAAATAGGCGCAAAAAGCAATCTCTGTCGCAGCGTCAAAGCCCGAGGACATCATCCATATCATAAAGCCCGGGTGACTTCCCACAGACCCAGCCAGCGGCACTTACGGCGCCATGGGCAAATACTTTTCGATCCAGCGCCTGATGCGACAGGCTCACAATTTCCAGAGGCGAGCCAAAGGCCACGCTATGTTCACCGATAACCCCGCCCAGACGCCGAACCGAGAAGCCGATAGCCCCGGATGTCCGGCCGGCTTCAGGGCCATTATAGGGCGCCGCTCGCAGCTCGCTCAAATCCCGCTCGCGACCGGCCGCAGCAGCTTCCCCGAGCATCAGTGCAGTTCCAGATGGCGCATCCTGTTTCAGCGCATGATGGCTTTCCGAAATCTCAATATCCCAATCGGGACCAAGTTTTTCAGCCGCCATGCGAACCAATGATTCAAGTAGATTGACACCCAGCGAAAAATTACCCGCCTTCACAATTGCAAGTTTCCCGGCGGCCTGAACGATCGCTGCCTGTTCCGCTTCTGAAAAACCTGTTGTTCCAATTACCGCATGTTTGACCCCGAGATCGGGAAGGTGCGCCAAGGCCGCTACAGTCGCTGCCGGTGTCGTGAAATCTATCCAGACATCACTACAGGCTGCGGCTGTCTCAACATCGCTAGTGGTTACCACGCCAATCGGTTCGCGACCCGCAAGCCGGCCGAGATCAGCCCCCATATCCGATGACCCCGGTGCCTCGGTTCCCCCTGAAACCTGATGGCCGAGATCCATGGCCGCGGCGATGATTTGCCGTCCCATTCGTCCGGCCGCGCCAGCGACACAAATTTTTGATGATATTGTCATTCCCGTCCTATAACCCGCCCCCGTTTCGATTGCGAGCTTTTCTCGGTATTCGGCACCTATCCGATAAATTAGAACAATGATAAGGCGACCGCATGTATCAGATAACTGCGCGCGGACCACGCACCGAAATCGAAGTGGCTTGGGATCTCCTGGCCTGGACTGACCCGTCGCCGGCCGACGCCGTCGATGCCAAGGAAGATACCCGCCTGACCTGGCGACTTGATGCCTATGCCCAGAGCCGGCCGGACGCCGACGCCTGCGCCGAACTGATCAGGCAAAACGTACCGTCTCTTAACCCGGTTGTCGAAGCACTCGCTGATCGTGACTGGATCAAGGTATCCCTTGAAGGACTCCCCGCAGTTGAAGCTGGATCCTTTATCGTTGCCGGCAGCCATGTTCTGACGCAGGCTGCGCCCGGTAAAACGAGTATTCTGATCGAAGCAGGTCCGGCTTTCGGCACCGGCCACCATGGCACGACGCTAGGTTGTCTAAAAGCGCTGGAACATATTCACCGGCGGTCGCGGCCAGCAAAAGTACTTGATGTCGGCGCGGGCTCCGGCGTCCTTGCAATAGCCGCGCTAAAGTCGGGAAGCCGCCGGGCATTGGGCACCGATATTGACATCCAAAGCGTCGATATTGCCGCAGAGAACGCCGCCAAAAACAATACCGGGCGGCAGTTTAAAAGCCTGCATGGCCGCGGCGCAGCCCTTTCGGTCATCCACAATCAGGCGCCATACGACCTGATCTTTGCAAATATACTGGCGCGTCCGCTGACACAGCTGGCACCACATCTGGTTCGGCTTCTCAAGCCGAACGGGCATATTGTCCTCTCCGGATTACTGAACCATCAAGAGCCGCTGATCCGCAAAGCCTATAATTCCCGCGGCCTCGTTCTGGCAAAACGCTTTCGTCAGGATGGCTGGTCCTCGCTTCTATTCAAACGCACAAACGCGTCACAAAAAAGATTGGCGTCCCCCCCATCCGACGCTACACAGAGGACATGAAACAATCATTCGACGTTAAAGGCGGCCCGCATATCGGCGCCAAGAATCTTCCGCTGCTGCGGAACGAGATGAGCCAGCAAAATCTCGACGGGTTCTATGTCCCGCACGATGATGAATATCAGAATGAATATTTGCCCGAAGCCAATGAACGCCTTGCATGGGCCACAGGCTTCACAGGATCATTCGGCTCGGCCCTGATTTTTCAGGACCAGGCGATTCTGTTCGTTGATGGTCGATATACTTTACAGGGGGCTGACCAGACCGATCCGGATCTGTTTTCCTGCGTTGCAACGCCAGATCCTGGTCCATTCGGATGGCTTGGTCAGCAACAAATGGATGGCCTTCGTATCGGGTTTGATCCCAAGCTGGTATCACCAAATGATGCCAGCCGGCTGAGGCAGGCCGCCCAGAAAGCTGGTGCAACAATTGTCGAGGTCGCAGAAAGTCCGCTTGATAAAGTCTGGGCTGACCGGCCTGACCAGCCAAATGCCAAAATCTACCCCTATCCCATTCATCTGGCGGGGGAGTCCTCGGCCGCTAAAATTTCAAAACTGACTGGACCGATGCGGGCTGATGGTATCGACACCCTGATCGTGACATCGCCGGCGAGCCTCGCCTGGTTGTTCAATATCCGTGGTGGTGATGTCGCGTGTAGCCCGCTACCTTTGGGACGGGCTATCCTGTCGGCCGACGGCTCGGCAGAGCTATTTCTGGATCTCGACAAAACTGACAACGAACTCGGACACCATCTAGGCGATGAGGTCTCTATCAGAGCCGAAAGTGAGCTCGGCACTGCCCTGGAAGGCCTACACGGTAAAACCGTCAGCCTCGACCCGGCTTTGGCCTCAAGCTGGTTTTTCACGAAACTCGAACAGTGCGGCGCGACCATCATCCGACAGGACGATCCCGTCGCCCTTCCGCGCGCTTGCAAAAATGCCGCCGAACTCGACGGCACAATTACCGCCCACAAGCGCGATGCCATCGCGCTCTGTCGCTTCCTGCACTGGCTTGCGACAACGGGCCAAAGCGGCAACATCACCGAGATTGATGCTGCCATGCAGCTCGAAGCCTATCGTGATCAGCTCCCCGGGCTGAAAGATCTCTCTTTCGAAACCATTTCAGGTGCGGGGCCGAACGGCGCCCTGCCGCATTATCGCGTCTCCTCGGCGTCGAACCTGCCGCTTGCGGTTGGCAGCCTGTATCTTGTCGATAGTGGTGGTCAGTATCTTGATGGCACCACCGATGTGACAAGGACGGTTGCGATCGGGACGCCAAGTGCGGAAATGAAACGGCATTATACGCTTGTTTTAAAGGGGCATATCGCTCTGGATGCGGTCCGCTTCCCGCCCGGAACAACCGGCACACAGCTCGATATTCTGGCACGGTTCGCCCTGTGGCAGGCTGGGCTGGACTATGATCATGGCACAGGTCACGGCGTCGGCGTGTATCTCGGCGTGCATGAAGGCCCGCACCGGATTGCCAAAGCCCCCAATAGTGTTGCGCTCGAGGCCGGAATGATCGTCTCGAATGAACCGGGCTTCTATAAAGAAGGGGCTTACGGCATCCGGATCGAAAACCTGCAATATGTTACCCCGGCCGAGGCGATCGAAGGCGGTGACCGGCCAATGCTTGGCTTTGAATGCCTGACCTTTGCGCCCTTGTGCCGTGAACTTATCGTCACCGAGTTGCTAACTGACGCCGAACGCAACTGGATCGATGATTACCATCAACGTGTTCTGGCTGAAGTTAGTTGCAATCTTGACGACAGCGCCTGTCAGAACTGGCTGAGCGGTGCCTGCGCGCCGCTTTAGTCCGTCGCGATATACTCGATCCACTCGGCTTCGCTCATCACGGTCAAACCCAGTTGTTCGGCTTTTTTAAGCTTTGATCCGGCGCCCGCCCCGGCGACAACTATATCCGTTTTAGAGGATACCGATCCGGCGACTTTTGCCCCTAAGGCAGCGGCACGGGCTTTGGCCTCATCGCGCGTCAGTGTCTCCATTGCACCAGTGAACACAACTGTTTTGCCGGTCACCACACTGCCAGCCGACGGGGCTTCTGCATCAATGATTTCGAGTTCGGTTAACAAGGCGTCCAGCATGTCGCGACTATGCGTCTGACGGGCAAAACTGGTCAGACTGTTAACGGCTGTTTTCCCGATACCGTCAATTGATAACAGATAGGCTTCCTGTTCTGTCCCGGCTTGCTCGGATGCGCTGATGACAGTCTCCCAAAATGCCGGCCAGGACAGGAATGTCCGGGCCAATAGGAGAGACGTTGTTTCGCCGACATGGCGAATGCCAAGACCGTTTAGAAAGCGGGCAAATGGCACTTTGCGATGCAACTCAATAGAACCGATTAGCTTTGCTTCCGACGTTGCACCAAACCCGTCCCACCGGGACAGTGGCGGCAACCCCGCCGCCGCAATCCGCTGCGATAATTGAAAGATGTGCTGCGGCGCGGTGACCACGCCCTTGTCGAAAAATAACTCGATCTGACGTCCGCCGAGACCGTCAATATCCAGCGCTTTGCGAGAAACAAAGTGCTTTAACCGCTCAATGATCTGCGCCGGACATGACAGACCACCGGTGCAACGGCGTCGAACATCTTCCTCACCCTTATCGTCAATCTCACGCTCGGCTGGCGCTCCGCATTCAGGACAGCTTGTCGGCATCTGATAAGCGACCGACCGTTTCTCACGATCGGGGTTTATAACCCTGACAATTTGCGGAATAACATCACCGGCTCTCTGGATCTCGACAGTATCACCGACCCGCAAATCAAGCCGCGCAATTTCATCCTCATTGTGGACGGTGGCATTCGACACAACCACGCCGCCGACCGAGACCGGCAACAGTCTCGCCACCGGCGTCAACGTGCCGGTTCGGCCGACCTGTATATCAATCGCTTCGAGCTGAGTCTGTGCCTTTTCGGCCGGAAACTTATGTGCAATCGCCCATCTCGGAAACCGGCTGACCTGGCCCAGCCGTTGTTGCCAGTCGAGCCGGTCAACCTTGTAGACAACACCGTCAATATCATAACCAAGTGCCGCTCTTTGCGCTGTCAGCGCTTCGTAAGCACGCAGTAAACCGTCTGATTGGAGGTGACGTTCAAACAATGGATTGGTGCAAAAGCCCCAGGTCTTGAACAAGGCGATGGCTTCGGTTTGGGTCGCCGCAAAATCAGATGACGCGCCGCCCCAGGCATAGGCAAAAAACTTCAGCCGCCGCGACTTCGTAATCGAGACATCAAGCTGACGAAGACCACCGGCAGCCGCGTTTCTCGGATTGGCAAAGGTTTTGCGACCAGCATCTGCCTCTCGGCGATTCAGCGCCAGAAAGTCTTGTGTATCAATGTAAACTTCACCGCGAATTTCGACCTCGTCCGGCCAGCCGGTTCCGGTCAGCTTATGCGGTATTTCGGAAATCGTGCGGGCATTTTCGGTTACATCTTCGCCCTGCTGACCATCACCTCGTGTGGTTGCTGAAACCAGGCTCCCATCACGATATGTCAGACTCAGTGACAGACCATCGATTTTCGGCTCAGACGTTAAAGCCAGTTCTTGCTCTGCCCCGATCCCGAGAAACCGTCGGATCCGGTCGCAGAAATCCCGAACGTCGTCAGGTGTGAACGCATTGTCCAGTGACAGCATCGGTTTGAGATGTTGCGCTTTTTTAAACCCGTCAGCCAGACTTCCGCCAACACGTTCTGACGGGCTGTCTTTGCGTTTCAGGTCCGGAAAGCGCGCCTCAATCGCACCATTACGCTGGCGCAGCGCATCATATTCCGCGTCGGTTAAATGCGGATCATCATCGCGAAAGTAACTCGCATCAGCAAGTTTCAACTCAATCGCTAAACGCGCCAATTCGGCTTTCGCCTGCATCTCGGTCAGATCATCGACCGATATATTCTCCGTCATGCCGCCTCCAGCAGTTTCAATGCGGCCGCACGCGCCTCATCGGTAATGCTGGCCCCTGATAGCATTCGAGCAATTTCTTCAAGCCGGTCGCTCTCATTTAACTTCGAAACATGCGTCAGAATTTTGCCTGGTTCAGCTTCTGCTTTTTGCACCCGCCACTGACGCGACGCCGAGGCTGCGACTTGCGGACTGTGGGTAACGCCAAGCACCTGCCGTTCCAATGATAACCGCAGAAGACGTTCACCAATCGCAGTCGCAACCGCCCCGCCAACGCCTTGATCCGCCTCGTCGAATATTAAGGTTCCAGCCCCGCCGGTCTCGCTCAGCGCGCACTTCAATGCCAGCGAGAACCGCGCCAATTCACCCCCCGAGGCGATCGACTTCAAAGGGGCATATCCCTGCCCCGGATTGGTCTCGACCAAGTATTCGACCCGTTCCTGACCGTTCGCACCACTATCATCATCGGAAATCGGCGACAGGCTGACTTTAAAACGTACCCGGCCAAGATGTAACGGCGCCAGCTCGCCGGCGACGGCAGCACTTAATGCCTCGGCTTTTACCACACGTTCTTTACTCAGCCGGTCAGCGACATCCTGCCATGCTGCCTTAGCCTTAACCGCAACAATCTGCGCCTCGGCCAGCGATTCAGTTTGCGTCTCGCTCAACTCCAGCAACCGTTTCTGTTCCTCCAGAAAGTGATCAAGCTCATCGGGCTCACACCGGTATTTGCGCGCGGCCGTCCGCAGTCCGAATAACCGGCTCTCGACACTTTCAAGCGACCCTGAATCATGGCCAATTTCCTGCAGAACGTCAGACACGACGCTACCAGCCTCAAGCAACTCGATTAACGTCCGTTCGACAGCAGCAGCAGCGAGCTGGACGCGGTCGGCAAAACCATCACTGACAGCCTCTATTCCATTCATCCGTGCGACGCGTTCGATCAGCCTCGAAGCGTGCCCTAGCGCACCCTCAATCTCACTTCCCGACAAGGCCTTTTTCGCTTCACTCAAATTGTCGATGAGTTTTTCCGATTGCAGCAACACAGCGCGCTTGTCAGCAAGTCGGCTGGCTTCACCCTGTTCCGGTGCCAATTGCTCGAGCTCGCTAACAACATGGTTCAACCAGGCCTGGTTTTCAGCGGCTTCGGAAATTTGTGCCTCGAGCGCAGTTAACGCAGCTTCGGCCGTTTGATAATCATGCCAAGCGGTTTGTGAGGCTTTTACCAAAGGCCCGAGGCCACCATACGCATCAAGCAATGACCGGTGCTCACTCACCCGCATCAGTGCCGATGCCGCGTTCTGAGAATGAATTTCAAGCAGTGATTCGCCAATCGGGCGCAACACACGGGCATTTACTGGCTGATCATTCACAAAAGCCCGGGATGCCCCCTCGACCGGTACCACGCGTTTCAAGAGCAGGACTTCGTCAGGTTCATAGTCGATTCCTGCTTCGGCCAATAAATTCCAGACAACATGATCTGCAGCCGGTTCGAAACTCGCGGTCACCGATGCCAGCTTTGCCCCCGAACGCACTAGACCACGGTCGGCCGATGCCCCCATAACCAAGCCTAAAGCATCAAGCAGAATAGACTTCCCAGCCCCGGTTTCGCCGGTGAGGGCTGTGAACCCGTTCTCAACTTCTACATCGAGCTGATCAATCAATACCAGCGATCGTATCGAAACTGACTGTAACATCAGATCTTATCTAACTCAGGAACAAAGGCTGAACAAGCGGTTAATTGAAGTTGGGAATAAGACCCCGTATCCACTCAAGACGCCCCGATTCCGGCATGTCATCCGGGTTCAGGCCTTCACCCTGAAGCAAATTGTAGCTGTCAGTATACCACTCGCTCTGCGGATAATTATAGCCAAGCACGGCGGCAGCCGAAACAGCCTCATTCCGCAAGCCTAATGATAGATAGGTCTCGACCAGACGGTAGAGCGCTTCTTCGGCATGCAATGTCGTATCATAATCACGCACAACATTCCGGAATCGGTTCAAGGCCGAGAGGTGCTGATTATTGCGTAAATACCAGCGCCCGATCTCCATTTCCTTACCGGCAAGATGGTCATCGACCATATCAAGCTTGAGCAAGGCATCCCTCGCATAGTCAGTATCGGGATAGCGGCGAACCAAATCAAACAGGGCCGTTTGCGCCAGTTCCGTCGTTTTCTGGTCGCGCCCGACATCGATAATCTGATCAAAATAACTGACAGCAATCAGATAATAGGCATAAGGCGCCCCCTGGCTGGCCGGGTTCAGCGCAAGATATCGGCTCGCCGTATCGATAGCATCATCATAGCGTCGCGATTCATAAGATGCGAAAGCAGACATCAAGGCGGACCGCCGGGCCCATTCCGAATAGGGGTGCTGGCGTTCGACTTCATTAAACAGGAGAATCGCCTGATCGAAATCGCGCGCATCCAGCTCGTCAGTTGCGCGCTGATACAGCGTCTCAACCGGTCTTTCGACATAGGCCAGCTCTTCTATGCGATCGGAGCTCTGGCAGGCAGCCAAGACGACAAAGGATAACGAACTGATAAGGACTGGAAGGTTCATATTTCGCATGAGGGCGGTAATCCTTTTTGTTCACCTGCACTGTCATCACATAGGATATTTTATAAAGCCAGTCTTCGCTACGCTAAATAACTCTGAATGGCAGCAAAAACGGCTATATTACCCAAGCTTAATAAAAGACCTTAGGCATAGATGGCTTGCGAAGCTATTATTCGCACCTAATCTTAAGACCGGAAAATCAAGATTTAAGGTCTGCTTATGCCGCATGATCATGGCCACGCTCACAATCATATCGGATCCGGCGACAATCAGAGACGGGTTCTGATCGCAGCGGTGTTGACCCTGTTTTTCATGACCGTCGAAGTGATCGGCGGATTGATTTCCGGATCACTCGCCCTGCTGGCTGATGCCGCGCACATGCTAACTGATTCCGGTGCACTCATGCTGGCATGGCTGGGCTATCAACTTGCGAAACGGCCGGCCGACGCAAAGCGCTCATTCGGCTGGGGCCGGTTCAGAGTGCTCGCAGCCTTCGTCAATGGCGTCACCTTGATCGGACTCGCCATCTGGATCGTACTCGAGGCTATCGCACGGCTACTGTCACCGCCGGCCGTTATCGGCGAGCTCGTCCTTGGCGTTGCCATTGTCGGCTTGATCGTAAATCTCATTGCCTTTTTCATCCTTCATCGCGGACAGTCATCAGATCTGAACATGCAGGGCGCTGTCTGGCACGTCGCCGGCGACCTGTTTGGCTCATTGGCAGCCATATTGAGCGCGATCATCATCCTGAATACGGGTTGGATGGCGGTCGATCCGTTTTTGTCGGTGCTTGTCGCCGTCATCGTTGCTGTTGGCGGTATCTCACTTGTTCGCAAGACCGGACAGATTCTCCTCGAAGGCGTCCCGCACGATATCTCTCTGCCCGAAATCAAGGCCGATATCGAGGCGTTTTTCACCGCCATTGTCAAAGCAGATCATATTCACGCCTGGTCGATCGACGAGACGCGACTGATGCTCACCTTGGACATCGTCATCAAGCCCGGTTCAGATGCCGAGCGACTCAGAATCGACGTCAAGAACCGTCTTAAGGACCGCTTTGACGCCGACCATGTTACAATTGAGATCATCCAGATGGCGACGCCGGCCGACAGCATCAAGACGGCATCCGCGTCAGTCTGATGTTACGGGCACGCCCGCATCGCCTTTAGCGGCGCCCGTCTAGCAAAGCCTAAATCCGGGCAGCCAGTCGCGTAGCATGTCCTGCTTGGCAAGATGGGCCTGCCGGGCCTGGCGAGGTGTACGGATAAGAAACTGGATCCGGTCGCCAGGCCGGCACTGTCCCAGAAGATGCTGATCACACAGCGCAACGCTTGCAATGCGGGGGTAACCACCGGTCGTCTGGGCATCAACGCCAAGGGTGAACGGCACGCCATTTTCCGGGCATTGAATGGTGCCCGGAAACACCGCGGCACTTTGCATCAGGCCATCACTCGCAATATCTAGCTTCGGGCCTTCAAGAGCAAACCCCATCCGGTCGCATCTATGACTCACAGAAAAAACACTCTCAGCCAAATGCTGATGCGACTGCGGCGTTAACAAGGATGTTTCGCCGGAGGGGGTGACCCGCAAACTCCAGCTTTTTAGAAATGTCGGATGTAATTGCGCGGGCAATTCACGCATTGGCGGGCTGGATGTTGTCGGGGTATAGCCAATTCTGTCACCGGTTGCGAGCGCCCGCCCCTCATGGCCGCCGAGGCGCGCAGGCAAATAGGTCGACTTGCAGCCAAGCACATCACGACCGGAAAAACCGCCCATAATCGCAATATAGGTCCGCACGCCCGCTGTCGGATGCTGCAGTGACAGGACATCGCCGGCTTCGACCCTAATGCTCCGGTAAAAATCAAGGCTATGATCATTAAGCTGTGCCGCTGCCGGTGCACCAGCCAGAGCAATCACCGCCGGCTGTTCGAAACCTAATCGGCAGCCGCCAAAACTCACTTCCATCGCAATCGCATCGTAAGCATTGCCAACCAGAGCATTGGCATATGCCAGCGACACCATGTCGGCCGCGCCGGCCCATGGCATCCCGAAATGGCGAAACCCATAGCGGTGCCCGCCCTGAAGCGTGGTCTGCAGACCCGGGGTTAGAATTTCAGCGCTCATATCGCTTCAAATCGAACAGGCATGCCCGGCTCAATCAAAAATGGAGGGGATTTTGAACCATCAAAGAAAATGTCTTCACTATACCCGATAATCGGCCATCCGCCGGGACCATCCATAGCGTAAATTCCGGTATATGTTCCGCAAATGCCGACTGATCCGGCAGGCACATGCTGACGCGGCGATGACAGCCGCGGCACATTTAATGTGTCCGGCAGCCCGCCAAGATAGCAAAACCCCGGCGTAAAACCGATCATCTCGACATGGTAGGTCAATGCCGTATGGCGAG
>Ga0213865_10002817_pt1 | contig 10874 bp, 10 predicted proteins | sample PICome_6_FD_160100 | JGI IMG/M metagenome (GOLD analysis project Ga0213865, IMG submission 160100) | Coastal seawater microbial communities near Pivers Island, North Carolina, United States - PICO282 | ecosystem: Environmental > Aquatic > Marine > Coastal | place: USA: North Carolina...
GGTCACCTTCTATTGCTGAGTCAACAGCATCCTGAATTGTGTTAAATTGCTTATTATCTCCGACTTCAAGCACATTGTTGCTAAGCTCAACAACAACCTTATCTACAGGCGCACTGTACTCTACATTGCCAACAATGACGGTTCCAACCATTCCCTTGTTATTTGTACCGTGATAAGGGCAATAGTATTCGTATACCCCTGGTTCCTCAAAAGTGTATTCATATTGGTCACCTTTTGTAATAATTCCATATTCAAAGTAATCAGATGAAATGGCTTGCCACGATCCATCGCTAGCAATTACGTTGTGGTTATTTGACCCACCCGATTCCCATATCACGGTTGAACCAACTGGAACATTAATGACTTTGGGAGAAAATTCATCATCAACTATTCGAATCACTAATGGTTCCTCAGTTGAGGCATCTCCAGCTCCACAAGCTAAAAAGAGAATGGAAAAAATGAATAAACTTAGTGCTTTCCTCACATTAACATTTTAGCAACTAATATTGAAACATGGATAGTAAAGTATGGGCTTGTCCCAAGTGCAATACGTCATCTGTAGTTATTGCAAAAAAAGATAAAGATAGAAGCAGAGAATCAATTACTCAATCACACACAAGTGAAACAGTTTCAATGACAAGTGGCGGTTTAAGTAAGTTTTTCAATGTTCAAAATCAAAAATTCTTAGTTATTACATGTAGCAAATGTTCATATTCAGAATTTTATCGTTCTGAAGTTAAGGCTTGGGAGTCTATAATCGACTTTTTTGGTAACTAAATTTAAAGATCATTTATTTAATATTTTATAAAATATAAGAACCCTATACTTACTTGCTTATGGCAAAAGAAAATATTAGAAATATAGCAATAATTGCTCATGTTGACCACGGTAAAACAACATTAGTTGACGGACTTCTTCAGCAAAGTGGAACATTTAGCGATCATCAAGTATTAGAAGAAAGGGTGATGGATTCTGGTGATCTCGAAAAAGAAAGAGGCATAACTATCACATCAAAAAATACTGCCATTCACTACAACAATATCAAAATAAATATAGTGGATACACCTGGTCACGCTGACTTTGGTGGTGAAGTTGAAAGGAGTCTTAACTTAGTTGACGGAGTCCTTTTATTAGTTGATTCAAGTGAAGGACCATTACCTCAAACAAGATTTGTCTTGAAAAAAGCCCTAGAGAGAAACTTACCTGTGATATTGGTGATAAATAAAATTGATAGGTCTGATTCCCGAATTGATGAAGTAGTTGAAGAGGTTTATGATTTATTTATTGACTTAGATGCAAATGACAAGCAAATTGAATTTCCTATCGTATACACAAATGCAAAAGATGGAGTTGCTCATGAGTCACTAGGAGATGAGTCTAAAGACTTAATTCCTTTGCTTAATTTGATAACGAGTTTTTTTAGTGGACCTGAAACCGACGATACATTAATTCCACAATTCTTAGTAACAAACCTTGCTTATGATTCTTATGTTGGACAAGTTGCAATTGGCAGATTAGATAACGGAATTCTTGAGCTCAATAAACAATACAGTTTATGTGGGAAAGAAGAAACTATAAATAACCAAAAGTTTTCTGCACTATATACATTTAAAGGATTAGAAAAAGTAAAGGTTGAAGCTCTTGAATCAGGAGATATTATCGCAGTAGCTGGAATAGATAATATCCAAATCGGAGATACCATTTCAAGCAATGACAATCCCAGCCCCCTTCCAAGAATTGAAATTGACGAACCCACTGTTTCAATATTTTTTCATGTCAACAATGGCCCATTTGCAGGCAGAGAAGGTAAATATGTAACATCAAGAAATATTAATGACAGACTGCAAAAAGAAATTTTAAGTAACGTCTCACTCCAAATTATTCCAAGTGATAAAACAGATGTCTTTGAAGTAAGGGGCCGTGGAGAATTGCAAATGGCAGTACTGATTGAGACTATGCGTAGAGAAGGGTATGAATTTATGGTTTCAAGGCCAGAAGTGATTACAAAAGACATTGATGGCAAGAAAAATGAACCAATGGAAAAAGTTTTTATAGACACACCGGAAGATTATGTTGGAGTGATTACTGAAAAGCTTTCTAAAAGGAAAGGTAAAATGACTAATCTAATGAATAATGGATTTGGTAGAGCAACATTAGAATTTTCCATTCCATCTAGAGGTTTAATTGGTTTCCGAAACCAATTTCTGACCGACACAAGAGGTTCAGGAATTATGAACTCTTTATTTGATGGCTACGCACCATGGACAGGTGAAATTCCACAAAGAACTAATGGTGTGTTAATTTCTGATAGAAATGGAAAAGTGACACCATATGCGAGTCTTGCAATGGTTGATAGAGGGGTCTTGTTTGTCCCACCTGGTACAGAGGTATACGAAGGAATGATTATAGGAGAGAGGAATAACGAAGGAGATCTTGAAGTCAATATCACCAAAGAAAAAAAACTTACTAACCATCGTGCTTCTGGTTCAGATGAGACTATTCCACTAAGACCACCACAGTTAATGTCTTTAGATCAATGTATAGAATTTATCTCTGAAGGAGAGTTTGTTGAAGTAACACCTGAATCAATCAGGTTAAGAAAATCAGAACTCAACGCCACCCAGAGAGCTTTAAATAAAAAGAAGGAAAAAAACTCCTAAATTTTAAGCTTGAATCCAATCTTCAGGATTATCATCAACAAAAAAATCACTAACTAAAGTTTCTCCAGGTTGAATTGCATACTGCTCAAAATCTGTAACTCCTTCTTCTTCTAAGACATCTTGGTCAAGGAAAAAGTTCCCTGTACACTCTGCTGACTTCCTCTTGAGTACTGCATATGCTGCATCTGCATAGATTGATGGCTTACGGGAACCTTTCACGAGCTCAGCTCCTATAACATTTCTTACGGCGGCTGTATCAAGAGATGTTCTTGGCCACAAACAGTTAGAAGCAATTTGATCTTTTTTGAACTCCTCTGCAAGGCCGTGTGCAACTAGTGACATGCCGTATTTCGCTGTTGTGTAAGCTAAAGTCATTCCAAACCATTTCCTAGAAATGTTCAAAGGAGGAGATAGTGTCAAGATATGAGCATTTTCGCTTTTTTTGAGATGAGGAATACACTGCTGACTCAATAAAAATGTTCCACGAACATTTATATTATGCATTAGGTCGTATCTTTTCATAGGGGTGTTTACAGTATCAGAAAGATGAATTGCACTAGCGTTGTTTATACAGATATCAATTCCACCGAATTTTTCAACACACTGTTCAACTGCGGATGCCACTTGGTCTTCAAATCTTATGTCACAAACAACTGGTAAAGCATTTCCACCTGCTGCTTCTATTTCCTCTGCTGCTGTATATATAGTCCCAGGTAGGGTTGGATGGGGTTCAGTTGTTTTAGCCAAGATTACAATGTTTGCACCATCTTTAGCTAATGTCTTTCCAATTTCTAAGCCAATACCTCTTGAGCCACCACTCATTATTACTGTTTTGTTTTTAAAATTTTCCATAGATGTATTGTATTAAAATTGTTCTTCTTCTGTAGAGCCTTTTTTAGAAAGTAGCTTTGAATCACTGCCCATAACTATCTCACCTATGGATTCATAATAATCTCCTCCAACTTCTTGTTGGTGTTTAATAGCTGTGTACCCATCCTTAGATAGCTCTAGTTCATTTTTTTGTAAATCTACAACTGCCTTCATGTTTCCTCCTTTATAGTTTTTAGCTAATTCATACATGGAGCTTGCCATTGAGTGAAATCCAGCCAAAGAAACAAATTGAAGAGAATAACCAAAATCAGCAAGACTTTGTTGAAATCTTACTATTTCTTCATCTGTAAACTTGTCAGTCCAGTTAAACGAAGGTGAGCAGTTATAAGCTAAAATTTTATGTGGATAATGCTTTCTTATTTCTGAAGCAAATTCTTCTGCAAATCCAAGATCTGGCGTATTTGTTTCGCACCAAATGACATCCGCATACTCTGCGTATGATAGGGATTTTGAAATAGCCATTTCGTGGTTTTTTTCAATAGGGTAGTACCCATCAGCAGTTCTTTTATTGCTCAAGTATGGTTTGTCACTTTCATCAAAATCTGATGTCATTAATTTAGCATTTAACGAATCTGTTCTAGCTATGAGTATTATTGGAGAGCCCAACACATCTGAGGCTAGCCTTGCAGATGTTAACTTATTTATATATTCATGTGTTGGAATTACAACCTTGCCACCCATGTGACCACATTTTTTTTCTGAAGCTAGCTGATCCTCAAAGTGCAATCCTGCTACTCCAGAGTGAATGAACTGTGAAGTAAGATTAAAAACATTATAAACCCCTCCAAAACCAGATTCAGCATCTGCAATTATTGGAGGGACATCAATTTTTTTAAGCTCAACCATCTTTTGTAGCATTGTGTTATTTATTTTCTCTACAAAATTTGGGCCACTGTTTGATGGGTATAAAGATAGGTCAGGATATGTATTAATTCCATTATTACTTTCAGCAGCTACTTGCCAACCACTCACGTAAATAAATTCATAGTCAAGATTGAACATCTGTAAAGCTTGTTGAGCAGTAGATGCACCAAGCCCTGATATAAAATGCCCTTTTTGGTTAAGTAGCTTCCACAATTTGGATGCCCCTCGTTCTGAGATTGGACTTATAGTTTTGAATGGTGCTCTTAACTTTTGAATATCTTCTGGTAAGTATTTTCTATTAAGATCCTTCCACCGGTCAGATCTAATATATTTACTTATCTGTGTAAGGTCATTAAAAGAATCACTGCTCATAAATTTAAAGCTGGCTTGCAGCAACTGAAGCAATAATTATTGTGAGAGTAATTATTCCGAGAGCTGTAATGAGAACTTCGTTCTTTGTGATTTTTATTTTAGGACCTGCGCTCATCAAAGCTGAAAAAAGTAAAATTGCGGCTGAAATTATTAATGCAAATAGTGGAGCATAGTCATGAAAATTGATAAAAACTTGAGATATAAGTACTGCAATTATACCCCCAACTAAAATTGCACCTAAAGGAATAACTGCTGAACCAGTGATTCTATTTCGAATAATAACTGCTTCTTCTTCTTCAAAAAGCTCTAAACCTTTAGGTACACCTAGAAGTATTGAGATTACTGAAATTAGAGCCTGAAAAAGAGTTGCCATTACAACGATTCTCCAAAAAGATCCAAAAACTGGAAGCAAAAATAGTGTTGGGTCTTCTGGAAGAATTGGCTCAATTGTTTGACCAATTGATGATGTTATAAAGAAGCCTGTAATTGATCCAAACATTAACCCTAACCCAGTGCCTTGAAAGATTGATTCCCTGTCACTTGTTTTTACGCCATGACCGATAAAGTTGGCTTCAAGAATTTTCTTAACATTAATTGTATTTAGAACTGCAAAAAAAGTTGTTAGAAGTGTTAAAGCAACAATATAAGTAGTTTTATTATATTCTGTTATAAGATTGAAAGTTTCAGATTCAAGAATCAATCCATCATATAGGTATGTACTTATAGCAATTGCTTGAATAAATCCAGTGATAATACCAAATAAGGATCCATATTGCAATGCGCGTGCAACTTTTGAAAATAAATCTGCAGGTGGTTCAATAAACTCCTCAACTACTTCTGTTGCTACAGGAGCTTCCTCAACTACTTCGGTTGCTACAGGAGCTTCCTCAACTACTTCGGTTGCTACAGGAGCTTCCTCAACTACTTCGGTTGCTACAGGAGCTTCCTCAACTACTTCGGTTGCTACAGGAGCTTCCTCAACTACTTCGGTTGCTACAGGAGCTGCTGGACTTCCAGAGGACCAACTTGAAAGAATTGAATTTACATCAACACCATTAGCTTCTGCTCTGGCCTGAGCTGAACGTGAAACCAGCATCTGAGGAACACCAGTTGTGCTACTAATTTCTTCTATAAGTTTTTCATCCATAATATTCTTATTAAATTTTAGTCGTTAGTTGAAGTTCTAACTACATCATCGAAGGTTTTTTCAGTTTTATACCAATTCATCCATGTTATTAAAATAAATACCCATAGAATTAAACCACCACCCAATTTCAGGACAAGTCCAGCCATAGTTTGATCATTAATAACCGATACATTAAAAATATTTTCAACCTCAAGATAGGCTGAATACAACGGCTCCGTTCCAAATGCTAGAAAGCTTGCTGGAATCGTAGGCAACAAAGACTGAAGAAAAAGATAAGCTATCTTACCGGGAGCACTCAGTTGTTTTATATCTTTGGTTAGTCCCATTACAGGAATCCACATATTCAAAGAAACTAAAAGCATTACTCCATGGATAAAGAAATGAAAGAGTGTATTAGTAACCATTAAATTGATCACGTTAGTCCAATGCATGCCAACCATAACAAAATTAAAAAGAAAAAATGCTACTACTGGTTTAGTTGTTATTTGCAGTATTGAAATTAAAGGTTTTACAGAAATTAATTTTTTTTGTGCGCTATTCAAGCCATTTAGCAGTAACGGGGGAGCAACAAGAGCTAATACTAAATGTTCAGCTGAGTGTACAGAGAATAAATATTTTTCACCAATGTCATGAATTGGCCAATCAGTGAATAGCCAGAGGAAGAATAATCCCGAGTACCAAGACCTTCTTTTATTTTTTTTAATATCAGAATTATCAGTGGAGTATTCAAAGAAAACTATCAGCGAGACTATCAGTGCCCAGACGTCATAGTGTGGGTGCCAAACTAAATTACTCATCAAATAAAGTTTGCAGCAGCTCTTTCGAACATAACAATTGCAAATAAGATGAGGGCTAAAATCATTCCACCAGTAAAAAATTTGTTTATCAGAGAGTTTTCAAACCTCAAGTGCATAAACCAACCAACAACGATTACAAACTTACCAACAGCTAAAATTATTAAGAGAGGGTCTGTAAATACTCCAACGAAGTCTTCTGTGTAGTATAAAGCAACTTCAATTGCGGTAAGAACACCTAAGACTAATGCTATCTGAACGTACTGAGCAGGTTTTGGATGTGGCTTGTGATCAACTGACATCAGATTAAGTAAACCACTGTGAAAAGGACAATCCAAACAATATCTACGAAGTGCCAATACAAGGCCACAAATTCCAAGTTCATTCCGCCATCTAATGAGAGCCCTTTTTGTCTTTGGCCTATACCCCAAAGAGCTAAGAGCAGAACAACACCAATAAATACATGCAACCCATGAAATCCTGTTAAAACATAAAATGTAGAACTAAAAATATTTGAAGAGAGTTCAAATCCCTTGTGATAAAATTCGGTAAATTCATAAATTTGACCTGCAAGAAAGACCGCACCCAACATGGCAGTAGAGAGTAACCAAACCCTAGTTTTTTCTTGATCATTGTTTTCTAATGCATTGTGAGCAAGAACCATAGTTAATGAGCTCATTAATAATACAAATGAACTTACAGAAGTAAACGGTATGTCGTAAACGTCTGTAAGTTTAATTCCAGGAAAATCTCTTCCTTTGAAGATCATAAATGTAGTTATTAGCGTCCCAAAGAAAAGTATTTCAGTTGATAAAAATATCCAGAATCCTAGTTTTCTAGTTTCAACGCCCGTAGGTTCATGAGGATATGAGTGAGAGTCACTCATTTTCTAAATCTTCCATAAACTCTTCCTCTAAAGGTTCGGTTCCCCATCCAAAACTACCGATTAGGATTAGCAAAGTACCAAGGATTGCTAAAGGAAGCATTTTATAAATTACAGCGTAGCCTAGGAAAGGAAGTCCAGATGCCAAGATTATTGGAAAATATGATGGATTTGGAAGGATAATCTCTTCTGAAGGGTTTAAGCCTTCTTCCTCGAGTTCTGCTAGCAATGTATCAGCTCCCTCCTTCCTAACGGGTCTGCCATCTTCATCCTCATCGTATTTCAGATGCCAAAAATCATCAAGAGATTTCACTTCTGGTGCCTTCGAAAAGTTCCATACTGGTGTAGGCGAAGGAATACTCCATTCAATTGTACGCGCATCCCATGGATCAAATCCAGCCTCTGGACCTTTTCGCTTTGAATATATCCAGTTAGCCATGAAGACCAATATAGAAAGTGCAATGATGAATGCTCCTATAGAAACGATTAAGTTCCAAAATCCTAAATTAGTCTCTTCTGCGTATACCCAAGTTCTTCGAACTTGACCTTGAAGTCCTAACCAGTGCATCGGTCCAAAGGTGAGGTTGAAACCAATTATCATTAGCCAAAAATGTATTTTTCCTAAAGCTTCGTTGTACATTTTCCCCCAAACTTTCGGGAACCAGTAATAGAGACCTGAGAAAATGCCAAACATAGCACCTCCAAAAAGAACATAGTGGAAATGTGCAACAACATAATATGTATCGGTTTGCTGAGTATCTGCTGGGACAATTGAATGTGTTACTCCACTAAGTCCCCCGATAACAAACATACCAATAAATCCTAGAGAAAATAGCATTGGCGTATTAAGTTTTAACTTACCTCCCCAAATTGTTCCAAGCCAATTAAATATTTTTACACCAGTTGGCACAGCTATAACCATTGTTGATAACCCAAAACCTGCTTGTGCTACTGGACTTATTGCTGATGCAAACATGTGATGTGCCCATACTCCAAAACCAATAAATGCAATACCAAATCCTGCAAATACTATTGCTGGATAGCCAAAAAGAGGCTTTCTAGAGAAGGTAGGTAAGACTTCAGAGACAATTCCAAAAGCAGGAAGTATTAATATGTAGACTTCAGGATGACCAAATAACCAAAATAGATGTTGCCATAATATTGGATCACCTCCACCTTCGGTTAAAAAGAAAGTCGTTCCAAATTGCCTATCAAATGTTACATAAAAGAGTGCAATAGCAATTATTGGTAACGAGAAGGCTAGTAAAAATGAAACTGCAAATGTCATCCAGGTAAATACTGGCATTCTCATTAATCTCATACCTTTAGTTCTCATGTTCAAAATTGTTGTTATGAAGTTAAATGCTGAGACCAAAGAAGCAATACCAAGAATTTGTAGACCTATAGCCCAATAATCCATAGCTGTACCAGGAGAGTATTTAAAACCAGCATTGGGTTGATATCCAAACCAGCCACCATTAGGAGCAGAACCCAATCTACTCACTTCTTCTGCCAAATAACCACCTTGAGGTGCTCCTGCTGTTCCAAACAAGAAAGTTGAATACAGAAAAACTCCTCCAAAGATAAAAATCCAAAAAGAAAGAGCATTTAGTCTTGGAAAGGCAACATCTCTTGCACCTATTTGTAGAGGTAATAGGTAATTAAAAAAAGCAGCACTGATGGGCATAATTGCCAGAAATATCATCGTGGTACCATGCATGGTAAACATAGCATTGTATTCAGCAGCACTTAAAAAGTTGTTGTCTGGTGAAGCTAATTGGATTCTTAACAAGAGAGCTTCAATACCTCCGATAAGTAAAAAGAAGAATGCAGCATATCCATACATTATTCCTATTTTTTTGTGATCAACGGTTGTTATCCAGCTCCATACTCCTGTTTCGGAAGAGGGTCTTTTAAAAATGTTAGATTGTTTTTTTGGTTCAATAATTTTTGTCATTTAAGTGTTCCTAAATAAGCAATTAATGCGTTTATTTCTTTCTCAGTTAATTCTAGATTAGGCATGAAAGTACCAGGTTTTATTTCAGCAGGATTTGCAAGCCACTTTGTAAGATTTTCAGGATTATTTTTCAAGGCTGCACCAGCAAAGACACTTCTATTTGCGAAATGTGTGAGATTAGGAGCGATTCTATCACCTTGTACATCCCATACCCCATCAATAACATGGCACTGTGTACAACCTGCATTTAGGTAAACAAGTTGACCTTCAGCAGCTAGGGAAGATTCAGGCAATTCTTTTTCTGCATAAGATTGTTCATTTGCCACCCATGCAGCAAAATCACTTTCAGTCATAGAGATAACTCTTCCCCTCATTTTTGAATGACTTAATCCACAATATTCACCGCATTGTGCCCAGAATTCTTCAGGGGAATCAGCTTGAAGGTTAAGATATGTTGTTTGTCCTGGAACTAGGTATCTTTTCCCGTTTAGTTTAGGGACCCAATAGTTGTGTAAAACGTCATTTGACCACATTTCGAGTCTGACAGGTTGGTCTTCAGGTATAACTAAGACATTCGCAGTAGTTATACCAAAATCTGGGTATTTGTATTCAAACCACCACTGGTGACCAATTACCTCAATTTTAAGTGCATCTTCTGGTTCACGAGCAAGATCAAATATTGTTTTTACAGTAGGTACAGCAATTGCTGCCAAAATTAATACAGGAATAATCGTCCAGAGAATTTCCAAGAAGTTATTTCCATGAATTTGTTTTGGGTCCGGACTAGACTCTCTTTCTTTAAAATAGAAAACTGAAAATAGAAGTGCACCCTGAACAATTACGAAAACACCTACAGCAATCCAAAATGTAAGCCAAAAAAGTTCATCAATACTTCTTGCATAGGGACCTGCAGGACTTAATGAGTCAAGTGGAGCATCTTCTATACAAGAAGATATGAAAATAAATCCTAACAAAAAAAATTTTTTACTTTTAAACAATTTCATCTCAAACAATCCTTAAGGATAGCGTTCAAACTATATATAGTGTAATCATAAGTAGTATGTGTTAATGTTATCAAAAAAAATTTCTTTGGTAAAAAAATTTGTAAAACTCTCAAAACTGCGGGTTGTGGAACTCTTGTTAGTCACAACAATACCAAGCATGATAGTCTCTCTTTACTCAATGCCCCCACTGACGCTTGTATTATCTACGCTAGTTGGTGGAACGTTGTTAGCTGTTAGTGCAAATGTCATGAACCAGGTTTTTGAAATTGAAAGAGACAAGTTAATGCAGAGAACTGCAGATA
>Ga0213865_10002822_pt1 | contig 10867 bp, 8 predicted proteins | sample PICome_6_FD_160100 | JGI IMG/M metagenome (GOLD analysis project Ga0213865, IMG submission 160100) | Coastal seawater microbial communities near Pivers Island, North Carolina, United States - PICO282 | ecosystem: Environmental > Aquatic > Marine > Coastal | place: USA: North Carolina | collected...
CAACTCCCGTTGCATTGAGAATTTGGATTTCCGCTCCATTCCAACCGTCACCGTAAGAATCCGTTAATTCAAAATCATACTGACAAGTATTAGATAATTGACATTGCAGCGTTTGGAAGTTCACGGGGCCTAAAGCTTGGCTAATAGAACTGTCCGGACACATCTGATACACATAGATGTCGTATGACGTTCCTGTATCTAGACCTGTCAACCAATACGGTTGCGCACTTGGAATAACGATAAAACCAGGAGTAGAAGTAAAGTTTGGTGTAAAGCCTGCGGGACCGTATTCTAGATACGTTTCAAGACCATTACTAGAATAGCTTACAAGGGCTGAATCAATACCGATGTTGGACACACTAAGTGCCGTAGGAGATAGACAAGAAGGACTGTTTAAAGTATCAATAATGATAGTATAGTCTTCTACAGCACCCCAAGTGAAAGAATTACATGGCCCTATGGTTGCGGAACTTCCTGCCTCCTCTTGCATCACTCTCAAAGTAGTTGAGCCAAGAGCAGCGCCGGGAGGAACTGTAAAATTAAAAGTCTGTGTTACCGTTGGCATTCCATCATAGGTGCCTAGCTGTTCATCTGGATCGTCAAAATCACCGTCAGCATTAAAATCTATCCAAGCAGCAATTGTTCCTGAATAGTTTCCACCACAAGTTCCCATCTCAATATCAATGGAATAATTCGCCCCCAATGAAATATCTGCGGAATACGCTAAAGTGAAATCTTGAACCCCAGTAGTACCGCAAGAAGAGTCTGTGTTAGAAATAGTTGAAGTATTACCAACGAGCACAACTCCGGTAATCTCTGAATCAAAGGTGGATGAGGGTCCAGCAGTACAATAACTTTGCGCGCTAGCTTGCAAGGTTACGGCCGTAAAAAGCAGTAGGACTAATTTTTTCATATTAGGTTTATTTTACTTGAGAGAATACAATATCTCTTAATAATGAGAATCAAACTTCACGCTTAAAGTGAATAATTCAAAACTCTATTTGGTTAAAGCTATGCCTTGAATCTACAAAAAGCTGAGCCTAGAGATTCATAAACAATGCCACAAGTTACTTTTTCTCAAAAACAAAATTGTTCATATAATCTCTTAATTATAGACTGTTAATAGATAGGGAGTTAAATAATCGTTTGACTGAGCGTACAATGATTAGAATTAATGACCTTTAGACTATGATACGATTTGTACATATTGCTGCTTTAATAGCCATGGTGAGTTGTGCCGTACAGAGCAAACCAGAGGGTGGTCCTAAAGATGAATTACCGCCGGAAATCATTACACAACAACCGGATGCTGGAGCATTAAACTATACTGATGGTGTTGCTTGGGTTGTGTTTGATGAATACATACAGGGAAACTCATTAAGAGGAAATATTTCATCTAGTCCACCTCTGGAAAATATAGAGTTTGAAATCAAAGGGAAAAAATTGAGTTTGAATTGGGATCCAGATGAGTTACTAGAAGAAACAACCTACAGAATTTCTTTGGGTGATCAAATCGGTGATTTAAATGAAAACAATAGGGTTCAAAACCTTGAGTTTGTTTGGAGCACAGGCAGCTCCATTGACAGTATGCAAATCAACGGCCACGTTAATCAAAAAGGGGAAGGTACTTTTGAAGGATTATCAATTTGGTTATTGCCTAATCGTTCAGATTCAATACATAACCCAATGTTCAGCGCTGCTCCTAACAAAGAAGGCTACTTCACCCTAAAATATCTGCCCGCAGATACTTTTGACCTTTTTGTGTTTCAGGATTTGAACTTTGATAAGGTATGGAATGATGAAAATGAAAGCTTCGGGTTTTTGAAAGAGGTTGCTTCAGAAATAGACTCCCAACTTGTAGAAGTAAATTATTTTACAGAAAAGTTTGTCATGCCTGAACTAGATACCTTAGCAGTAGATTCTGTGCATCTGTTTCTAGACAGCGCTGCTGAAAATATGTTGGGTTTAGTTAGCTACATTTTACCTCCGTCAGCTAGTAATGTCAAAGTATTTGCCATAAACGGGGATATTGAACTCATTGACCTTAGCATCAAAGCGGGAAGCGATACTACCTACACGGATTATCAAAGGTGTTTACCCGGTAAATATGAGGTATTTGGATATATTGACGAGAATAACAATGGAAAATGGGACGGCCCTTCTTGGGAATTAAATTTTCTAGGAGAACCACTTATTTCGGGACAATCCTTTGAGGTAAAGGCCAACTGGGAATTAGACCAACCCATCAACTATGATAATTCTATCAAAGATGAAGAGTAAACTATTAGCTGCACTTCTTCTTGTTTCCATGAACGCGGCTGCACAAGGAAGTTATATTAGCAGACTATGGAATACCAAGAGTTATGATAAAATCATTGAACTCGCGTCAAAAAGCGAAACTCTTAGTGGGCGCGACAATATGATTATTGGCCGGGCATTTATGGCAACTAGCCCTTCACAACCTCAGCAAGCCCTCATTCATTATGATTTAGCCGTTCAAAAGAGAATGAACAGCGAAGACCTGTACTTTTTTCGTTCACAAGCACTTTATGAATTAAAGCGGCTAGATGCGGCTTTAGCAGATTTGGAGAAATGTCTTGAATTTAGGAAAGACCATCAAAAGTACTTGCTTTTTAAGGCCGCCATCGAGTATGAAAAAGGCGACATCAATGCGGCGTATAAAAGCTATTTCACTATATCTGAACTTTACGACAAACAAACTCCTTTTTATATGCTCGCTGTAATCTCTTTGCAACGAGAAAATTATTACAAAGCAAGAGAATGGATAGATGCTAATGTTCTTCGATTTGAAAACGGTAAGGACTTTTGGAGAATGACCTCGGAACAGCAAGTTGAATTGGAATGGAGAATTTTCAAAGACCATGAAAAAGCGCTCAAATCTCAAGAACGCCTTTTGACTTACTTTCCAGATAACGCCTCCTATTTAATCAATCGCGTTTGCTTGAACCGAATATTACATAAAGATAGCACGGGAGTTTGGGCAGAAAATGATTTACTTAAAAGATATAACGAGAACAACTTGCCCATTGAATATTACAAAAAAGGGAGTATAAAAGTTGGAGAATATGTGAGAGATCGAGGTGTGGTAGAAGATTACCTAACCTTCCGTCCTGGACTTTTCGAAAACACCAAATACGCCCGATTCTATATTAGCGAATCCGGCGCTATAGTCGGTAAGCATTGGGCAGGTTTGAAGGATCACCCTCAAGACAGCACCCAGAAAATTTGGGACTTTCACCGCGGCGATGCCCGCTATGCAATTCCTGCTTCCGACACCTCATACCTTGGATTCACAAATCTCTTCAAAGCCCCAGACAGCATACTTGTTAGCTACGATGATTTCTTCATCCTTCAAATTGATAGCAACGCGGTCGACAGTATTGAAATTTCTGTTCCTGAAATGCTCAAAGAAGCACCAATGGAACCGGAAATAATGCCCTTTGAAGGTATCCCAACGGAGGACCCTATGGAAATCCCTGAACAGATTGAGCCTCCGGATTCTACCAGTATTCGTGAAGAATAAATCTCCTTATTTGCGGTCGAGCAAAATTTTAATGTCCCCGATTAATCGGTCAGTATCTAGGTCGCTTGTTCCGTCGTAGAAGCCACGAATACGCTTCTTTTCGTCCACTAAAATCAAATTTTCTGTGTGAATGAAATCGTGTTCATCAAAGCTAGTCCCCTGCTCCATAACCGCAAAGTATTCCCTGCGCGCCATTCGGTACAACTCCCGCTTCTCACCAGTCAACAAGTGCCATTTCCCCTTGATGGCGCCCATACGCTGCCCGTACTCGTACATCACTTCAACGGTGTCTATTTCGGGCATCACGGTATGACTCACAAGATTAAAACGATCTTCTGCTTGGTACGTCTCCTGTATGCGCTGAAAATTCTTGCCCATATCAATGCAGATGGTTGGACACGTTGTAAAAAAGAAATCCGCCACATAAATTTTATCCTCAAGAAGAGATGAATCTACTCTTGTTCCCCACTGATCGATTAATTCAAAATTGCCAATGCGGTGTCCTCTACCCACTCGCTCTAAATCATCATCCACCACTGAGGCATTCAAATCTGCTGGATTATATATGGGCAATACACGCTTAGGTTTCAATATTTTAAATGCTGCTGTGGAGCCAACAATGAAAACTAAAATAAGTACACCTATTTTCAACCATTCCGAAGGTCTGAGGTTTATCTTTAACATAGTACAAAATTACGGCAGATGAATTCCAAATCCACCTCTTTATACCACGCTTTTACGAGCATTTTGTTCGCGGTTTTCTTAGTTAGTTGCTCCTCAAATTCTGAAGCTACTTTAAATGCTCCCGAAAATCATTCATCTGTTAAAGCTGAAAAGTCTTCAATCCCTGAGGAAATTAAAGATGTACTTTCTAAAAGCACCTGTTTAGGCTGTCACAAAATGAAAACCAAATTGATTGGACCTTCTTATTCAGAAATAGCAACAAGAGGATATAGTGAAGAGGAAATCATTGAACTCATCAAGAATCCTGATCCAAAAAATTGGCCGGATTATCCACCAATGGCGCCAATAACATGGGTTGCTGAAAAAGAATTAGCTACTATTGCATCCTGGATCAAAAGCTTGGAAAACGTAGAATAAGAGCAACAATTTGGACGCAAAGAATTTACTTTCAGTACATAAAATAAGCAAGTCATACGGTATAAAAACCTTGTACCAGGACATCACCTTTGGAATACACGAGGGGGAGAAAATCGCAATAGTAGCCAAAAATGGAGCTGGAAAAAGTACGCTTATGAATACGCTTATGGACCCTGCAATAGCTGATTCTGGTGAAGTTACTTTTCGTAAGGGTATAAAAATTAGGTACCTGAATCAACAGCCTTCGTTCAAAGACGACCTCACCGTTCGCGAAATACTATATCAAAGTGACCATCCCGGCCTAGAGGCTTTACGCGAATATGAAAAGATTATGTCCTCTGGAGACCATCAAGAATTGCAAAAAGCTTTGGATAAAGTTGAAGCGACAGGAGGCTGGAACCTAGAAGGTAGGATACAGGAAATGCACGGCCGTATGAGTTTACCGGATATGGAGCGAACTGTAAATAATTTTTCCGGTGGTGAAATCAAGCGTTTGTCGATGGCCCAGTTGTTCATAGAGGAGCCTGATTTGATTCTAATGGATGAGCCTACCAATCATTTAGATTTAGACATCATTGAATGGTTGGAGGAGTATCTCATCAATTACAAAGGAGCACTCTTAATGATTACTCATGACAGGTACTTTCTAGAGCGCATATGCGGAACCATTTATGAATTAGAAAACCTAAAATTCTACAAGTACGAAGGGAATTACAGCTACTATTTAGAACAAAAAGAAGCTCGTGAAGCAAACGAGGCAGCTCACAGACATAAAACCAAACAACTCTTTAAAAAAGAATTGGAATGGATGAGGAGAACCCCAAGTGCTCGCACTGGTAAGGCCAAAGACAGGATCGATCGATTCCAACAGGTTAAGAAAGAAGCCAAAAAACGTGTAGAAAACAATGAGGTTACACTGGAACTTAACGCACAACGATTAGGAGGAAAGATTTTAGAGCTTCACAAAGTTGCCAAAAGCTTTCCAGACAAATTATTGATTGAGCAGTTCAATTATATTTTCAAGCGAGGTGAACGTGTAGGAATTGTTGGTCCAAACGGTAGTGGAAAGTCAACTCTTCTTAAACTTATCATGGGCGAATTAGCTCCGGATAAAGGAAAAATAATCACAGGAGACACGGTATTGTTTGGACATTATACTCAAGAAGGGATCATCAGTAAAGACGACTTAAAAGTTATTGAGGTTGTACAAGAAATAGGCGAGTATATTACTTTGAAAAAGGGACAAAAATTAACCGCTTCACAGCTCTGTGAACGATTTCTTTTTGACGGTCATCAACAGTATGCCTATGTAAGCACGCTTAGCGGTGGAGAGCGTAGAAGATTATTTCTATTAACCATCCTTATGAAGAATCCCAACTTTCTAATTCTTGATGAGCCTACTAATGATTTAGATATTCTAACTCTTCAAGCGCTTGAAAGCTTCCTAGAAGAATATTCGGGTTGTTTGTTGGTAGTAAGTCATGACCGGTATTTCTTGGATAAACTTTGCGATCACTTGTTCATTTTTGAGGGCGGTGGACGCATTAAAGATTTTAACGGTCGCTATTACGAATGGAGAGAACAGAAAAAGAAACTTGACGCTATACGCACCACCGTATTCAAAGAGGAACAGATTGAAGCGCCTAAACAAGAAAAGGTGAAAACCAAACTTAGTTTCATGGAAAAGCGAGAGTGGGAAGAACTGCCCAATGAAATTGCTGCGCTAGAGAAACGGAGAGATGAACTACAAGCAATATTCCAATCCTCTGAACAAGATCCTCAAGAAATAGAATCTGCAGCGGCTGAAATTAAGATTGTTTTAGCCACTCTTGATGAAAAAGAAATGAGGTGGCTTGAACTCAGCGAGTTTGATTATGAATAACTATTTTTAGGTTTCCTAACCAACCTAAAGAACCCATATGCCAACCACAGACGCCATACTTCAATTGCGCGGAATCACGCGGGATTTTAAATTAGGTTCTCAAACCGTTCATGTCCTAAAAGGAATTGATCTAGATATTGGGAAAAACGAATACGTTGCTTTGATGGGGCCTTCCGGTTCAGGAAAGTCTACCCTCATGAATTTGTTAGGTTGTTTGGATACTCCTACAAGCGGAAACTATGAATTAAATGGCACAGATGTAAGTTCTCTCAATGATAACGCCTTAGCTGAAATTCGAAACTCGGAAATAGGTTTCGTCTTTCAAACATTCAATCTACTGCCGCGTTCTACCGCCTTGGAAAATGTAGCTTTACCCTTGGTGTATGCAGGTCTTAGTAAAGAGGAGCGCCTGGCACGAGCTGCTGAAGTATTGGACCAAGTTGGACTTTCTGACCGCATGGATCACCGGCCAAACCAATTGTCAGGAGGTCAAAGACAGCGGGTGGCAGTCGCTAGAGCATTAGTCAATAGACCCGCTTTAATATTAGCCGACGAACCTACAGGGAATTTAGATTCAAAAACTTCCTTGGAAATAATGAAGCTTTTCGATGAAATACAATCGGCAGGAAATACAGTTATATTGGTAACACATGAGGAGGATATTGCCCAGTATGCCAAACGTGTAATTCGATTAGTAGACGGTAATATACATTCAGATACAACTAAATAATCCTAAATGAAAAAGCAATTCATTTTAGTCTCAATGCTTTTATTGTCCTTGATTGGATTCGCACAATCTACATTGACGCTTAAAGATGCCGTTCTCAATGGCCGTAAGTACTTCCCACAAGGATTGATTTTAACACAATGGATTCCAGGAAGCGACAGCTATTCACATGTGGTAGACGGCTACCAAAGCTTGGCTATTGTTGATGCGAAAAGTGGTGAAGAAATAGGTCGTGTATCAGTGGGTGAAATCAACGAAGCTCTGACAGATTTTGAAACGAAGATTGGCAATACTTGGATGCTCAATTGGTCAGAAGATGGTCAAAATTTGCACTTTACTCAGAAGGGTCACTTGTTCACCTATAATGTAGAATCAAAAGAAGCCGCATCCCTTTTTAGTATGGCAGAAGGGGCTAAAAATGTTCACCTCTCTTCGGCTTTAAATGCTGCCTATACCATTGACAACAACGTTTACGTCAACTGGAGCGAAGACGGAAGTATGCAACAAGTAACCTTCCACGAGGATGCAAATATTGTCGCTGGTCAAGCGATCGCCCGCAGTGAATTTGGCATTACAGAAGGGCTTTTTTGGAACGAGAGCGGCGATGCTATTGCATTTTACGAGAAAAATGAATCAGCGGTATCAAACTACCCGCTTTTAGATATTCAATCAACGCCAGGATCGCTGCGTGAGATAAAATATCCAATGGCGGGCCAAGGTTCAGAGTACGCAAGAGTGGGCGTTCTGCATAAAGGCAAAAAGAAAGCAGTGTATCTGGAGACTGACGGCATTGAACACGACCAGTACCTGACCAACCTAAGTTGGTCGCCGGACGGTAAGACTATCCTTTTGGCTATCGTTAACCGTGCACAAAACAACTATGACGTAGTCGCTTTCAATGCTAAAAATGGAAAGCGCGGTTCGACGCTCTTCAGCGTGAGCAACGACAAATGGGCCGAACCCGAGTTTCCAGCGTATTGGGTGAGCAACAAAGAATTCATCTGGATGAGCGAGAGCGACGGTTTCATGAACCTTTATTTATACAACACTAAAGGAGCTTTAATTCGTCAATTAACCGAAAACGAATTTGTAGCCACAGGTATTGTTGGTCGAAGTAAGAATGGTGATATTCTTTTTACCGCAACGGGTAAAGACCCAAGAGAATCACATTTGTTTAGCGTAAGCCTCAAAGGCAAGCAACAGCAACTCACCACGGAACGTGGCGTACACAGCCCTACCGTTCAAGACGGTGGGAGCTACTTTATTACAAGTTTCTCGTCGGTAAACACTCCTGTTACGACTGAATTATCTTCAATTTCGGGCAAGACTGTGAGGACATTAGCAGAGGCAGCCGATCCCTTCGAAGGCACCAATATTCGCAAGCCGGAACTCGGGAGTATTGAAGGGCCTGACGGTTCTACTCTCTACACGAGAATGTACAAGCCGTTTAATTTTGACCCGGCAAAGAAATATCCTGTGCTCGTTTACGTCTACGGTGGACCTCACGCACAGATGGTCACAAACCGCTGGAATGGTGGAGGTCCATTTTGGATGAATGAATTTGCCAACCGCGGCTATATTGTATTTACATTGGATAACCGTGGTTCAGCGCACCGTGGAACAGATTTCGAGCAGCAGATACACAGACAATTGGGAACAGTTGAAATGGAGGACCAATTGGCCGGTATAGACTATTTGAAGAACCTACCTTTCGTTGATCACGACCGCATGGCCGTTCATGGATGGAGTTACGGTGGGTTCATGACTACCTCGCTCATGCTTCGCCAGCCAGGAGTATTCAAGGCAGGTGTTGCTGGTGGACCTGTTACAGACTGGAAATACTATGAAGTAATGTATGGCGAAAGATATATGGATCGTCCGGAAGAAAATGATGAAGGCTATGCTGCAAGCAGACTCCATAATCACGTAGAAAATTTGGAGGGCGACCTCTTGCTCATCCATGGAACCGTTGACGACGTCGTAGTCATGCAACATAACCTCAGCTTGGTAAAATCCTTTATTGATGCAGGGGTACAAATGGACTTTTTCCCTTACCCTATGCACCCACATAATGTGCGTGGTAAGGATAGGTTGCATCTAATGACAAAAGTCCTAGACTACATTGAAGATCATTTGAACGACTAATAAAAGTCTTCGATTTTTGAGGTCGTGATACGCTAATTAGGACAACTTATAAAATCATCTTCAGTAAATCCATCACAACCAGCAGCACATGAATTAGAGTAACGATGCCTGTTGCCATTGACCATTACACATACCGGATCATACAAAGTGAAGCACATGCAATCAGGATTTGATGGAACCACATCAATTGTCTTCACTGAGCAACTAGACAGACTAATAAGAACGAATACTGCAGAAAGCAAATAAGTTTTCATGAAAATGAAGATACGCTAATTGGATTGAAAAACCCTTCAACATAAACGCCCCGTATAGATAAACCATGCGGGGCGTTCATTATCAATTATTTTTAGTTCTAATCCTTCTTGGAAATCAATTTATCCGGATTAATATTTTCTCCATTCTCAGAATCATACCAGTTTTGGAAGGATGAACCACCTGATCCAGCCCAATTTGCGAACTTCAAATACGCTTGAGACAAATCTGTATATTCAATAACATAGTCAAAATTTGCTGGAACATTCAACAACCAAGGCATACCATTTTGAGTAACATAACTCACACTATTTGCAAGATTCGATACATCATCATCCGTATTAAAATATTGGGCATCAGCTAATGCCGATGGAGCTTGATTCGCTAAATGGATCTCGATACCTCTTTGATCGCCCTTGATAACAAATGGGTTGAATGTAGCTAAAACCGCATCATCAACTGCATTTTCAAAAACAATAGTGAAATCATACCACTGCGGAGCTTCGGTCGGTACATCCAAAAATGTATTCCACTCAGACAAACAATTGGTTACATTATCCACCACTATAAAACTAGACGTTGTTGAATTAGAGGCGACCTGCTCCGTTCCGTTGCCATTAAATGAAGTTATATTCTGAGAATACATTCCACCCGTAACTGACTCCACGTTGGCTTGGTCTGTTTCGAGTAGAAATCCAAAACCATTATTTAAACCCGCACCTCGAGCCTTTACTTGTGACCTAAAGTTCATATCCTTAATGTTGGATTGTGCATCTATGACATAATTCCATTCATATAATAGCACTAGATCATTAAAATCATAATCTCCTTTGGAAGGCCATAAATCCTCAGCAATTAGGGTAGACTGAGCAAGGACAACAGATTGCGCACGATCCGCGTCATTAGGAAAATCATCTAGATTATCTGCCACGCCGTCACCATCTGAATCTACTATAGGGGGTGTATTACCGTTTACAATACAAGCTGTGGTAGGTATATCTGTTGAACAGCTGAATGCCGCTGAACCGGACCAATTAATTTTATTCGCGTCTTTATTATCTCCAAAAACACAAATGTCTACTGAACCGGAAATATTGGATCCCGACTCATATTCTGCATCTCCAAGTATTTTTACCATAGAACGTGAAGTTCCTTGACCATTGATTTCCCCATCCTTAAAATCCAACTCGTCTGCTATAACAATGCTTTGATCTAT
>Ga0213865_10002824_pt1 | contig 10861 bp, 10 predicted proteins | sample PICome_6_FD_160100 | JGI IMG/M metagenome (GOLD analysis project Ga0213865, IMG submission 160100) | Coastal seawater microbial communities near Pivers Island, North Carolina, United States - PICO282 | ecosystem: Environmental > Aquatic > Marine > Coastal | place: USA: North Carolina...
AGATTTGGTAGCTGAATCACTTAATAACGAAATCATTGTTAGTCAGGAAGTTCTTAAAGGTGCAGAGGTTTACAATCAATTAAATTGTCAATCTTGTCATACGCAGAATGTAAGACTTTTAATACCTGACTCCCAAAACGGTAAAGTTCTAAAGAACAAATTTGCCAATGAAATAATTATTAAAAATACAGGGCTTCTTAGGTTGGGTCCTGATTTATCAACTTCAGCAACAAGAGAGCCGACAAATAATAGCAAATGGCTAGCTAGGTACCTAACAGACTCTGCATCCGTTAGAGATGAAATTCCTCATCCTAACTATGATTTCTTGAGTGCCACAGATTTGGATTATTTACTAACTTACTTATTATCTTTAGGAGAGGTAAATGAATAATCAGCAAGAAACTAACGACTGGGATATTACAAGATGTTCAAAACCATTTTGTTGCCAAGAAGATGCTGAAGAATATATGACAGCAAGAAACTTTGATGGCATGGTTTTGAAACTAAAAGATGGAACTATTCAAGCCGTTTGTCCTACCTATCCTGATGGTTTTTATAGTGGAGCTAAAACTCTCTCAACAATAAAAAATAAAGAAAGCTGTTGTGATATAAGTGAGTGAACTACTAGCTAAAGTAGCAGAGATACTTGGTGCTCCAGAAAGTCTTGTTCAGAGATCTGCTGAAGCAAGAGCAGAGGCATCGGGAAATACTGTTGATGAAGTCTTACAATCATGGGCCGGTGGAGAAAGTATTGCTTCGTCAGCACCTCCAGCAGCAGAAGCTCCGGTTGAAGAAGTAAAAGAAGAAGCACCTCCAGCAGCAGAAGCTCCGGTTGAAGAAGTAAAAGAAGAAGCACCTCCAGCAGCAGAAGCTCCGGTCGTACAAAAGACAACCTCTAAAGTTGAAACTGTTATTAAAAAAGTTTCTCTAGCTAACAACACTATGGGAATTAAGTTAAACACTGATTCAACCCTGCCAAGATGGCTAAATTTCAGTTTTATTGTTATCCCTATATTTATTCTTATTGGAATGATTAACACATCTGGAGCCCAAGAATGTGGAGTAAATGGCATCTTAGATATTGATAGAAAATCACAGCAAACTGTTAATTGTGACGGTTCTCCTTTTGAAGGAAAAGGTGTAGCTTCTACCAATACTGTAAATTATGTTGCTGTAGGTCAACAAGTCTATTCAGGGGCTGCTGCTTGTGCAGGCTGTCATGGAGCTAATGGTGGTGGTGGAGTTGGTCCTGCCTTTATCGGTGGTGCACTCTACAAGACTTTTCCTACATGTGCTGATCATGCAAAATGGATTCAATTAGGATCAGCTGGTTGGCAAGCTGAAGTGGGAGCTGCCTATGGTGCTGAAGATACTATTTCAATTGGTGGAATGCCAGGTTTTCAAGGTAAGTTAACTGAAGAAGAGTTAATGGCTGTAGTTGTTTTTGAAAGAGTGGTTTTTGGTGGAGGAAACACTGAAGAAGTGCTTAGCGATTGTGGTCTCCTTGAAACAGAAGAAGACGAAGAAAATATAGAAGCAGCTAGTACAACACCTTAAAAAACAGTTGGTTTCTTTTCAAAACCTAATTAATATTTTGCTATGTTACCTGTAATTTATTTTCACGTCGCACTTGTAGCCTTATCATTCTTATTGTTCTACGTCATTCTCTAAGTGGTAGCTAATAAAAAACCAAAAAGGGTTGTCGGCTGGAAAGAGAATGTGGCCCTTCCAGATTTAAACGTCAAAAATGTAATCGCAAAGATTGACACTGGTGCAAATCTTGCGTCTATTGATGCGGCAGATATAAAAATAGTATCAAGAGACAAAGTAAAGTACGTTAAGTTTAAAGTAATGAAAAGAAATAACACTGTCAGAAAAACATCCGCTCCTCTTGAGGGGTATAAAAGAATTAAAAGCTCTAATGGTGATGTCGAAAGAAGGCCATATATTAAAACTACCTTATTGATGGATGGAATTACAAAAAAAATTGAACTTACCTTAACTGATAGAGGACCAATGGAGTACACCATGCTAATTGGTAGAAAAGCACTAGGTAGAAGGTGGGTTGTTAATCCATCTATTAGTTTTTCTACAAAGCCAGATGGAAAGAAAGTAACTAAATAAGATGAAGCTAGGAATCCTCTCACAAGATATTAAGCTTTACTCAACCTCAAGGCTTTATGAAACAGCAATAAAAAGAGGTCACGATACACAAGTTGTCAGCTACTTACGATGCTACATGAATATAGCAAAAGCTAAACCAAGAATATTTTTTAGAGGAGATGAACTTAGTTTTGATTCTGTAATTCCGAGAATTGCAGCAACATGGACTTTTTATGGTGCAGCAGTTGTTCGACAGTTTGAGTTAATGGGATCATTCTCTGCGAACTCCTCAGCATCAATAAGTCGCTCTAGAGACAAATTAAGAGCTCTTCAGCTGATTGGAAATAGTGGCGTAGAAATGCCAGTTACTGGATATGTTCATTTTTCTAGAGATATTGAATCTGTGCTCAACACTGTTGGTGAACCACCATTTGTGATCAAACTACTTGAAGGAACTCAAGGAAGAGGTGTTGTTCTTACTGAAACTATGGATGCTGCCATAAGTGCTATTGAGACTATGAAAAATATTGATGCAAACATATTGATTCAGGAATTTATAAAAGAATCTGCTGGGGAAGATATCCGTGCAATTGTAGTTGGGGATGAAGTTGTTGCATCTATGAAAAGAAAAGCAAAACCAGGTGAATTTAGATCTAATGTTCATCTAGGTGGAAGTGTTTCAAATTATGAGATGACTGATGAAGAAAAAGATAGTGCTATCAGGTCTGCGAAAGTATTAGGTCTTCAGGTAGCAGGAGTTGATTTGCTTCAATCTAATAGAGGTCCTTTGGTGTTAGAAGTAAACTCCTCCCCTGGGCTTGAAGGAATTGAACGTGCAACTGGTATAGATGTTGCAGAAAAGATAATAGAATTCCTAGAGCACGAGATTCAAAATAGAGATAAATCTAAGCCAATTGATATTTAAGAAGATAATAGATTTTTAAGAATAGTTTTCTTACTTAAGATACCTTCATCAACAACCAGGTTTCCATCAAGAAGCACAGGAACTCTGAGTAAATACTCTTGATACCCATCTTCAACATTAACTATGTTGACATTGAAAATTTTACTAAGTGGAGAAATGGTCTTCATGCCTTTTTCACATAGTTCACAGTTTTCTGTAACAACTAAATTTAAAGTTTTCATAATCCTAAAATATACCTATGAGGCCATGGACACTTGTATTTGTAATACTTTTAGCAGTTATAATTTTTGTTTCTGGTTTTATAGTCTTAACTTTCATTTAGATTGAAAAACTGACCTTCGAAGAATCTCCACACTCTAAAATCTCTGCGGCATTGCCATTTTTTCGAAACAACAAAACCATGCCCCATGAGTCTGTAATTAAACCAACATTATCAAGATGATCACTCTGAAAGCTCTCGCACCAGGTTGTTTTAAAGGTACGATTACCAACAGTTACATTCACGATATCACCAATTGATAGGTTTAATCCCCTAAGTTCTTCAGGTGATATGTTGGTCTGGCAATTGCCGTAGTGGTCAACATAAAGGATCTCCCCTTTTATTTGTTTTTCAGATACCTCAGTAAGAGGTATGAGGTATTGTTTTAAATCACCAAGATCAACTTCTGGTCCAAATTCTTCCAAAGCAAGCTGCCCTGAAGCGTAACCTGCGGCAAAAGGCGAGAAGATATCCCTTGCATGGAAGGTACTTCCCTCAGAGGGAATTATCCAATCCGTATTTTCAAGTAAGAAAGCTCTTTGTGCGCCACCAACCGTGGCACAAGCGAGGTTCAACAAACCATTATCAGGACCTATCATGACACCCCACTCAGTTTCTATACCTATTGGTTTTCTCTCTGTACCTACTCCAGGATCAACCACAGCAAGTAAAACTCCTTGTGGAATGTACTGAATAGCTCTCATTAACAATAAACTTGCATACTTAATATCCTGAGGTGGAATCCCATGTGATATATCATTTACTTTTAACTCGGGATCAATTCTATTTATAACACCCTTCACTACACCAACAGAGCCATCATCTAGACCAAAATCTGTTGCGAAAGAAATTATTTTTTTCATGAAGCTAAGTATATAGACCTTTGGAAATGACGATAAAATTGTTTTAAATTAGCAAATTCAAATAAATTTGTATATATTTACTCTTGTAGAGGGGGGATTATTAAAAAATTACTTTATGGATTTTTAGTTTTAGTCGTTGTTGGGTATTTTGGTGTGGGCTATTACATTTATGATGCATCTGCAACTGTGCCATGTGCAGTTTGGGAGGGTGAGCAAACTAATAACCCTTCAAACTTCTCTGGTTGGGATGAATATGATGTTGATGTTACACCATACTTTATGCCAAGCTATGAAACAGTAAGTATTGATTCAACAGATGATGTCAAACTAAGTGCTTGGTGGATGCAAAATGATCCACAGGCAAAAACTGTAGTTGTTATTCATGGATTAACAAGTAGCAAATACTCGTCCGGCGTCCTTCTTGCTTCTGGAATACTTTATAAAAATGGTTTTAATGTACTGGCCATGGATATGAGAGATCACGGGGATAGTACATGTGAAGATGGGTACTACTCTGCAGGTCAAAAAGAATCTGATGACTCAGCCTCTGTTGTTAACTGGCTAGTTGAGGAAAAAAATATTCAAGCAAGCAATATAGGTATTTACGGGCAATCATTAGGTGCGTTAACAACCCTTCAAACTGGTGCTAAGACACAGAACTTTGCAGCGATTGCTTTACATGATCCACCTGTGGATTTTGGTACTCTCGTTCGAGAGGAAATGGAATTTCAAGGATTCCCACCTGTGTTGTATACACCAGTCAATCACTATGCAAGGATTTTTAAAGGTGAAAATCTAACTGAGGTTACTCCTGCAATAGCTTTAGAAAATGGAAATAAGCAGCCAATTTTAGTTTTCAATGGCAAGCTAGATAAAAGAGTTCTTGCTCACCATACAGATGATTTAATCAAATTAGCTAACGATAATGGGATTGAAATTACTACATATAGATATGACGATATGGGACACGTTGAAAGCCTTTGGGGGTACAACGATGAATTCAGCAAAGCAATTGTTAGCTTTTTTAATGAAAACTTGGGTTCATAGGAATAGAAGATACTTAAAAGTTATCTAAATAACGATATCTTTGTAGATCTTTTTTAAGTCCTTAGTTGCAAGTTCCCAATTAAATCTTGAAGAACTTTGCACGGCATTCTTAGCTAATTCAGACTCGAAATTAGAATTCTCGAATAATTTAATTATGAAATCATATGCTTGAATAGATTCAAAAGATTGTGCTATCAAACCATCTTTATGGTTAGTAACAATTTCTTTAAATGGTCCCTGGTTAATGCTTATGACAGGAAGCCCTGAACGATGGGCTTCGACCGCAACAAGTCCGAATGTCTCGTGCTCAGCTGAATGAACTAGAAGCTTTGATTTTATCATCAACTTAGCTAATTTTTTTTGAGAGAGAGAACCTAAAAATTGAATATCATCTTCGAGTTGCAAATCCTCGATTTTATTTTTAATTTTTGTTAGATAGGCTTCTCCATCTACCCCACTAGGGCCACCAACAAAAAATAGCTCGAGATCATTAATTCTGTACTGTAAATTTTTAAACAGATCTAGAATCTGCAACTGACCTTTCTGTTCTTGTATCCTTCCAACAGATAGGATTCGATTTTTCTTTTTTTCACCTTTGTACTGCTTAAAAATTTTATCATTTATTCCCGGAGTAACGTTTTCTATGTTGAGTGGGTTAACACCATATCTGTTCAATAAATTATCTTTTTCGTACTTACTTGAAGCTGTAATTTTATTAGCAGCAGTAAAAATCTCTTTTTCACTACTTATTCTGTCTAAATTATTTTCCTGTAAGAATATTCCTAGGCTGTGAGAGGTGAAGACAAATGGTATTTTATTGGTTTCTTTTATTTTCTTAGCAACTAGACCGGAAAGCCAGTAGTGCGCATGTATTACATGGATATTATGCTCCATAACATACTGAAGAGTTTGAGTTATAAACTCATCCAAGTATTTTTTCTTCTCATAAATATTTTCTTGATTTGAAAACAAATTAAAAGATGTTAATTTCAGATTTTTCTTGTTGATGTTTTTAGCTTTTTCTCCTGTTATGACATGAACGGTATGGTCTTTTGCTAATTCTTTAGAGATTGCCTCAACATATACATTTAAACCTCCTCCATCATTCACACCTAAACTGTTCATTGGAGCTGTATGAAAGCTTATTTGTAAAATATTCACATTGTTACCTTTATGTCGTAAAGTTGAGTTGCTGTTCCCCCAAGGTCAAACTTATAGCGTTCAGTACCTTTTAGAAAATCAAAAAACTCATACCTATCTGTTATGAGCTTTTGAATAATTTTATCGATGATGACAATCCCAGGATTTATTTCGTTGAACTTGTTATTTTTGCTTGAGTTATATAAGTAACAACCTTTTTCATTTTCAAAAACAAAGCAGCAAGCAATTATAGTGGCATCTACTTCTAGATAATAAATCTTCCATCCAACTAGAGCTAGTAACTTACTGAAAAAGTCAACTACCTCATCGTTCATGAAAGACCCTTTGTCACCATCAGATGTTTTATGAAGTTCTACAAAAATATCAAAAATCTCTGAACTCTTTGACTCCTTCAGTTCAGCATTAGGATATAAATTCTTAAAACGCGACGTCTTTCTTTTTAATTCGTGTCTTTTTTTTCTTGGAAGCTCTCCAAGATAGTCTTCATATCTTGCAGGCAGTACAAGGTTTACAACTTGATCGCCTTTTGAAATATTTATCGAGTTAGTAGAAAATGATTCAAGTATTTCCTGTATTTGAAAGAAATGAAGTGAGTCTAGAGAAACCTTTGTACATTGTAATGTTTCAATTATTTCAACATCTAATTTGATTGAAGGTCGATAATCTATAAAATCTCTAGAACCTTTGTTTGTTATGGTTCCTTCTTTGATGGAATAAAAATCATTATGCTTTACTTCTTCAGATGGATTTTCTAATTGAACTGCCAATTTAAGAAAGTCCTCTGTAACAAAAGGAGAGTTTTTTATTTGGTCAATTATCACCTAACTAGAATAAACCATTCACGAGGTTTATGGCATCCACAAAGAACAAAGAAAGTAAGAAAGCAACGAGATAATCATAAAGATAGACCTGAGTTGTTAGTTCATTGATATATTCAGATTCAAACCGTATCTTCAATATAAGAAAATTAGCTAAAACACAAAATACTGCTGTTGCTAGTCCAGCTAGTAATACGTAAGTAAATGTATAGCTATAAAAACTGCTCACTCCTACAAACACAATAAAAGCTGCAAAGAAATCAAAGAAATATTGAAAGTTGCTGAATTGAATATTAAATAGTGTTGCAATTGTTTTGATAAAGAAAAGTAGAAGAAAAAGGTAAGTTAGGTACATAATGTTGTCCTGGAAAAAATGTGAAACGATAAAGTGAATAACAGACATAGAGACAATGGTTGAAAATAACAAATTTCCTATTTTAAAAATATTTAAATCTAAAAACAAAATTGCTAGTACAGGTACTGCTATTAAAACTATATAAAATAACGCTTCAATTCTAGACTCACTCAAAATATTGAATGCAACAGGTAAAAAAGTTAGTGTAATAAAAATTAATATCAGCCTGTACTCTTTAGTATCAAGCCTAAGTTGTCCCGAAAGCATCTCTAACTGCCAAACTAAAATCAAGCCAACAAAAACAGCAGTTAACAACTGAGTATTATCAATTATCAAACCAGCAAAAATTGATGCGGTTAAAACAAATTGAATATAACGTATTTGTACTTCTAACATCCTCGCGAAAATTTTACCTAGATAAACTTGAAAACTAAAGTGATTTGTAATATAGTTATTAAACACTATATTTAGTATCTAAATATACAAAGTACACCATATTTAGTTGTAAAAAGGAGAAAACGTGGCTAAAAACTCAGGGTTAAAAGTAACAAGAAAATATACATCAAAGGGCGATCCATATAAAGGTATCGTCTGGGAAAAGAGAAGTTCTAAAATAGCTAACCCAGATGGTTCTGTAGTCTTCGAAATGGAAGACGTAGAAATTCCTTCAACCTGGTCACAAGTTGCTACAGACATTATGGTCTCAAAATATTTCAGAAAAGCTGGTGTTCCTCAAGTTGATGCTGAGGGAAATGTTCTAAAAGATGAAAATGGAGAAGTTGTACTAGGGTCAGAAACATCATCACGACAAGTTTTTGATAGGTTAGCTGAAACCTGGAGACACTGGGGAGAAACAACTGGTTACTTTGCAACAAAAGATGACGCTCAAGCTTTTGAAGATGAACTAAAATATATGCTTGCTACACAAATGGCTGCACCTAATAGCCCTCAGTGGTTTAACACCGGACTCAACCACAAATATGATTTAACTGGTCCCGCACAAGGATTTTGGTATGTAGATCCAAAAACATCAAAACTTGTAGAAGCAGACGACTCCTACTCAAGGCCACAACCACATGCTTGCTTTATTCAATCTATTGATGACGACCTAGTAAATGAAGGTGGAATCATGGATCTCTGGGTAAAAGAAGCTCGACTCTTTAAGTTTGGCTCAGGAACAGGAACAAACTTTTCACATCTTCGTGGAGAAGGAGAACAACTTTCCGGTGGTGGAGTTTCCTCAGGTGTAATGTCTTTCCTTAAGATCGGTGATAGAGCAGCTGGCGCAATTAAGTCTGGTGGAACAACCAGAAGAGCTGCAAAGATGGTTATTCTTGACCTTGATCATCCAGATATTGAAACCTTCATTGAGTGGAAAGCTATAGAGGAAGATAAAGCCCGTGCACTTATTGCTGCAGGTTACCCTGCTGATTTCAATGGTGAAGCATACGCTACTGTCTCAGGACAAAACTCAAACAACTCTGTAAGAGTACCTACTGAATTTCTAAAAGCTATCGAAGAAGATGGAGATTGGGAACTAACTGCAAGAACAGATGGATCTGTAATGAAAACAGTGAAAGCTCGTGACTTGTGGAATAAAGTTGCAGATGCAGCATGGAAATGTGCTGATCCTGGAGTTCAGTATGATACAACTATTAATGAATGGCACACCTCCCCTATGGGTGGAAAAATCCGTGCATCAAATCCTTGTTCTGAATATTTATTCTTAGACAATACCGCTTGCAACTTAGCAAGTCTTAACTTAGTTAAGTTCTACGATGATGAAAAACAAGAATTTGACATCGCCTCCTATAAGCATGCATTAAGAATCTGGACTATTGTTTTAGAAATATCAGTAGAAATGGCTCAGTTCCCTTCTAAAGAAATTGCTCAAGGGTCTTATGACTACCGAACCCTTGGACTGGGTTATGCAAACCTAGGATCTTTACTCATGAGAAAAGGTATTGCTTATGATTCCAACCTAGGAAGAGCGATTGCTGGAGCTTTAACAGCTATGTTAACTGGTGAAGCTTATAAAGCATCTGCTGAAATGGCAGGTATCGTTGGCACTTTCCCAAGATACAAAGAAAATGCTGACAATATGCTCAGGGTCATGAATAACCATAGAAAAGCAGCATATGACTCAAATGATTACGAAGGTTTAAGTCATGACTTAATAGCTATCGATCAAGACTTGTGTCCAGAAGATTTATTAGTTGCAGCCCAGCTTTCATGGGATGAAGCAGTTGAACTGGGTACAAGAAATGGTTACAGAAATGCTCAAGCCACTGTGCTTGCCCCGACAGGTACGATTGGTCTCCTTATGGACTGTGATACAACAGGTGTAGAGCCTGACTTTGCATTGATGAAATTTAAGAAACTTGCTGGCGGTGGCTACATGAAGATAGCAAATCAATCAATTGGACCTGCATTAAATGCTCTCGGATATGCTTCAAATGAGGTAAACGAGATAATCAACTATGTTATCGGTTCAATGTCTCTTGAAGATTCACCATACGTAAATAAAAAATCATTGATGGAAAAAGGCTTAAGTGAAAACGATGTAGCAAAAATTGAAGCTGCTTTACCAGGTGCTTTTGAAATCCAGCATGCATTTAATGTGTTTGTCTTAGGTGAGGAAACGCTTAAGGGCTTAGGCATTCCAGAAGAAGAATACACATCCTTTGATTTCAATCTGCTAGAAACTCTTGGCTACTCAAGAAATGAGATAACTCAGGCCAACTTAGATATCTGTGGAACACAGAAAATTGAAGGAGCACCTTATCTAAAAGATGAGCATCTTGATGTTTTTGATTGTGCAAATAAGTGTGGTAAAGATGGCGAAAGATTTATACATTATATGGGCCATGTAAGAATGATGGCGGCAGCACAGCCATTTATCTCTGGTGCCATCTCTAAAACAGTAAACATGCCTAATGAGGCAACAATTGAGGATATTGAAGATTGCTACTTTGAAGCAGCAAAGATTGGCGTAAAAGCAATTGCGATTTACAGAGATGGTTCTAAAGCATCTCAACCACTTTCTTCCTCTTCAGATGATGGAGATTCAGAAGAATCAGATCCAGAAGTAACAAAAATTCTTGAAGAAGAGGCTATGTTAATTCAAGGTAACTTTGCTCCAGGAACCAGCCCTTCAAGAGCATATGCGGGAGTGAATAGACCAAGATTCCTTCTTCCTGAAAGAAGAGAGGGATGGACCCAAGAAGCTAGAATTGCCGGCCATAAAGTATATCTAAGAACTGGTGAGTATCCTGATGGTACTCTAGGTGAAGTATTTATTGATATTGCCAAAGAGGGTGCAACCCTTAA
>Ga0213865_10002826_pt1 | contig 10854 bp, 8 predicted proteins | sample PICome_6_FD_160100 | JGI IMG/M metagenome (GOLD analysis project Ga0213865, IMG submission 160100) | Coastal seawater microbial communities near Pivers Island, North Carolina, United States - PICO282 | ecosystem: Environmental > Aquatic > Marine > Coastal | place: USA: North Carolina | collected...
TGCCGCAATCTTGTCCATATAGATGTCAGGGGCGTGCAATAATTCCCCTCGAGGAGCATAAGAGAGAATGCAGATGGCTCCAGGTTGACCTCTAGCACAGAGCTCGGTGCCTTCTAACGGGTCAACTGCTATGTCAATTTTTGGGCCTCCGGTGCCAACTAATTCACCTATGTGCAACATTGGGGCTTTATCTCGCTCGCCCTCACCAATAACAATTCGTCCATCCATTGGTATTGTGTTGAGTACCTCTCGCATCGCTTTTACCGCGGCTTGGTCCGCAGAAACTTTATCGCCTTTACCAATCCATGGAACGCATGCGCACGCCGCAGCTGCCACTGCCGTTTCAATGCCTAATTTGATCATCAAAGCTAGGCGGCCATGATGTATGGTCGGTTGGCGTATATATCCATCAACTCATTAAGCAGCTTCATGGCTTCATTTTTTGGCCGCTGAAAAGCGTTTCGGCCAATAATTGAACCAAAACCACCACCAGACGCGATCGACCTGATTTCGGACTTAAGTTCGGCATCTGATTTGGCGGCTCCTCCAGAGAAAATCACCATTCTTCGACCGTTGAACGCCGACTGAACAACATGTGAAATACGGTCCTCCAGTTTTGACCAATCTTTGTGCTCATAATGTGGTTTGGCTTCGGGTTGCTCAATATGGGCTGTAGGAGGTTTCACTTTAATAATATGAGCATTCATCAACGCTGCCATATGAGCGGCGTAGGCGATAACATCGAGAGCAGTTTCGCCGCTTTTGCTAAGAGCTCCACCTCTAGCATAAGACCAAACTACTACTATAAGCCCTGCTGTTCTAGCTTCTTCGCTCAATTTTCGGAGCTCTTCCATCATTTCAAATTGAAGTTCAGCGCCGGGGTAAAGGGTGTAACCAATTCCTACGCACCCCAGTCGCAAGGCATCTTGAACGGATCCGGTAATTGCTTGATCCACAACTGTTGAATGTGAATTTGCGTTGTTAACTTTCAATATCGTGGGAATTTTACCTGCATAATGAGCGGCGCCTGCTTGCAGAAGCCCCAGCGGCGCGGCAAATGCGGATAGTCCAGAATCAATCGCTAATTCCCAATGATAGTGTGGGTCATAGCCCGCCGCGTTCGGTTGGAATGATCTCGCTGGGCCATGCTCAAATCCCTGGTCAACAGGAAGGATCATAATCTTGCCGGTGCCACCAAGCCTGCCATGATGGAGAAGCGCGTGTAATTTTGCAAGCACTCCAGGGTTTTCTGCTTTATAGTTATCTAAGATTGCGCGGGTAGGATCAGACATGCTTCCCCCTTACTGCATATGTTCACTTATATAAAGTGAACATTTCCACAAAGTTGTGTGAAAGTATACGCATATCTCTGAGAAAAGGAGGTAGGCGTATATTTAGCGCAGCTCTTTTTCTAGGTTTGTCGGAAATACGTCTCCGATCGGATTACAGAATGATGGAATAACTTGCAGATATGAACCTGGTCGGGGCGAGAGGATTCGAACCTCCGGCCTCTGCCTCCCGAAGGCAGCGCTCTACCAGGCTGAGCTACGCCCCGGGGTATGAAAGGTAGATATGAAATATGGTATGATGCTTCAACCCTACTTTAGAAATGTCATATTGTTTTCGTCGGACAAATCTGGCGTAAATAGGTAGCCCTCAGCATCAAAGTTTTTCAAATACTCTGTGTTTGAAATTCCTTCGGTCAGAATGAAACGCACCATCAAACCTCTCGCACGCTTGGCATTAAAGGATACAATGGTAGGCTTTCCATTGCGGATTTCCTTAAAATGACACGTAATTACGGGTACTACGAGTGCATTGATTGGCACTGCTTTGAAGTATTCTTGACTTGCTAAATTGATCAAATGGCTTGCACCAATTTTATCTGCCTGCGCATTAAGCGCGTCGCTTATACTATTCCCCCAATACTGGTAGAGTGTGGTACCCGCATTTGTGTCAATGCGAGTGCCCATTTCTAATCGGTATGGTTGAATCCGGTCTAACGGGCGAAGTAGACCATACAAACCAGATATAATTCGCAGCCGATCATTCGCTTCGAATATTTGCTCGTCAGTTAGTGATTGTCCATCAAGTCCCTTATAAACATCACCTTGAAATGCTAGTAAGGCCGCTTTTTCATTTTCACCGCCTTCAGTAAAATTAAAAGATTGGTACCTCTCATAGTTTAGTTTAGCGAGTGCATCAGAGAGCTTCATTACTCTTGAAATATCCTCAGCGCTCCATCGTTGTGCCTGTTGAATTAGTTCATTAGCTTGAACTGCAAACTCAGGCGTTGTGAGTGTCAATGCTGATCGTTTTGGATTGAAATCCATTTTTTTGGCTGGAGAAATTATGGTAAGTAGAGACATACTCTTCACTTGGGTAGCAAATCATGGGAAGGCAAGTACATGATTGACGCGTTCTTAGATATCCTCACGAATGATGCTAGCAAATTAGCGCTTGAGTATTGGGATAAAGGTTTTGAGGTCGATAAGAAACCTGATCGAAGTCTCGTTACTGAGGCAGACATTGCAATTGAGCGAATGATTAGAGATCGCATCTCGGCGACTTATCCCAATGATGGTATACTTGGTGAGGAACATGGCATTGAGAGAGTTGATGCCGAGAGGCTGTGGGTTATCGACCCAATTGATGGTACCCAGGCGTTTGTAATGGGTGTGCCGGTTTTCTCTATACTGATTGCATTGGTTGAGTCTGGGCAAGTTACCCAGGCAGTTGCTGATTTCCCAGCAATGGGTTCTTCCATAAAAGCGGCAAGAGGAAAGGGTGCAAATTTTAATGGTAAACCCTCACAGGCCAGTGATTGTAAAAAAATTTCTGAGGCAAATCTCACAGCAACGAGTACCACTATGTTCCAAGGTGCGGATCAAGATCCTTTCTTGGACTTAGTAAAACGAACCTCTTCTGTGCGTTATGGACTAGATGCATTTGGCTTTTGTTCTATTGCCCGAGGACGGGTAGATTTAGTTGTTGAGGCGTGCCTGCAGCCATATGATTACATGGCACCTAGCTTGATTGTAGAAGAAGCTGGTGGTGTAATGACTGATTGGTCAGGTGCGCCCTTAAGTATTAACAGCAATGGAAAGGTAATTGCCGCAGCTACTCCAGAGTTACACAAGTCAGTAAAATCGCTACTTGGGAATTAGATCGATCAGATAGCCTTCTCCCCTGACTGTTCGAATGGGATCAACTTCACTCTTTTTCGTGAGCTGTTTTCGAAGACGTCTTATGTGGACGTCCACTGTTCGTGTGTCAGCCTCGGTCTCTGATCCCCAAACACGATCAAGTAGGACTTCACGGCTTTGAACTTTTCCTGCTTTAGCCATCAGCCTTCCGAGTAAGCGAAACTCTGTCGGTGAGAGTTTGAGTTTTCTGTCTTTATGAAAAGCCAGAACAGCTTTTGGATCGTAAGAGAGGTCTCCAATGTCTATGCCATCACCGACAATGTCGGGATATGCACGCCGCATAACAGCCTTCAGCCGCGCAATGAGCTGCAGTACAGAGAAAGGCTTAGTGATATAATCGTCGGCGCCTGCTTCCAGAGCTTGGATCACATCAGCCTCAGCGTTTCGGGCGGTAACCATAATGACTGGTGTTTGTCGCAGGGCACGGTCCTTGCGAATTGCTCTACAAACTTGGAGGCCAGATAGTCCAGGCAGATTCCAGTCTAGAAGTATAGCCTCAGGGGGATCAGCTCTTGCGTCGTCTAGCGCCTCTTCTCCATCACCAATAATTGTTACATCGTACCCGGCAGATTCCAAATTATAGGCAAGCAAAGTTTGAAGCGCGTCTTGATCTTCAACTACTAGTACTCTGGCAGGTGTGAGTTTCTTTTTCACGGTCATGTAAACCTCAGCATTTAACCAAAACTACCGCTCAAGTATTGCTTGGTGTAAGCCTGTTTAGGATTTCTGAAAAGTTCTTTAGTAGGCGCTATTTCTATTAAGTCGCCTTTGTAAAAGAAGGCCGTATCCTCAGATACCCGCTGCGCTTGGGCCATGGAGTGAGTTACCATAATAATGGTATAGCTTTTGGCTAACTCACCGATCAGGTCTTCAATGATTGTTGTAGCTATGGGATCAAGAGCCGAGCACGGTTCATCCATGAGAAGAACCTCGGGTTCTGTTGCGATAGCGCGCGCAATACAAAGCCGTTGTTGCTGACCGCCGGACAACCCAAGACCGGGCTCACGCAGACGATCCGATACTTCTTTCCAAAGGCCTGCGCGGGTCAGAGCCTCCTCAACGCGGTCATGAAGTTCGGTTCTGTTTCGGCATAAGCCATGTATTCTTGGGCCATATGCCACGTTTTCGAAAATAGATTTAGGGAAAGGATTAGGCTTTTGGAAGACCATCCCAACGCGCTGGCGAAGCTCAACTACATCGGTTTCAGGGCTATTCAAATTCTGGCCGTCAATAATTATTTCGCCAGTTACTTTTGCGATATCAATAAGGTCATTCATGCGGTTAAAGCAACGCAGTAGGGTAGATTTCCCGCATCCTGATGGTCCAATAAATGCAGTAACCGCCTTGTCTTTCAGTGTCATATTCACATTGCGGAGAGCATCACTTTCCCCGTAGAAGACATTAACGTTGCGGCATTGGATGTTTGTAGTTTCTGTCATGTTTCAACCTTGTCTTGATCGGGCTACACGGCCGCGTATGTTTGATGCTAACGCATTCATTGAGAGAACAATACTGAGTAGGACTATTATAGTCATATATGATCTAGAGACCATTTGCTGATCCCCATCCATAAATCTTCTAAAGTACGAAATTGCTGTGGGGAGCGCGGGTGTCTGATCTTCCAGGCAAAGTAAACCTTCACGGCACATGGTGACTTCCGCGGCTACCATTCCTATAACTACAAGAGGCGCAGTCTCACCAATTGCTTGAGCCAGACCAATTATTACTCCCGTAAGGATACCAGGGAACGCATATGGCAGAACAAACCTAAAAATTGTCTGCATTTTAGAAGCGCCTATTCCATAAGCTGCTTGCTGGAATGACGGAGGAACGGCCAAAAGTGCAGCTCTTGAAGTAACAACAATGGTAGGTAGCGTCATAAGACTTAAAATCAGTCCGCCTACAATTGGCGTTGCCAACCCTGTGTCAAAAATAAAGATTGGCCCCCATGCTTGCACAAAAATGGCCAACCCCATCAAACCAAAAACGATTGATGGGACCGACGCAAGATTATTAATATTTATCTCAATGATAGATGTTAACCATCCCCAAAAGCCTCTGCGCGGCGCGAAGAACTCCAGGAAAATACCTGAGCCCACACCAACGGGTAGTGAAACGAGAATTACAATCAGCATCATTAGCAATGAAGCTTGTATCGCTGGACCTATTCCTGAAAGTACGCGCTGACTCTGCGGATATGCGTTACTCAAGAATGACCAGTTCCAAACTTTACGAACATTATTGCGCTCGATTAAACGATCCAAAACTAGGCGTTGGAAAGGGGACAGGCGAGATCCGGGAATTTTGCCTGAGCCATCGACAAGAATTGAGCGGAAGCCTCGTAAGTAGGAATCAGCATCGGTTGAGAATGCAAGCGAGTATGGCTTGGTGGTGCCCGCAAGACTGGGGTTAGCTTCAAAGCGTGCTTTAAAGTATGGTCCAGGATCAATAAATAATTGGCCAATCTGGCCCTCGTAGGTCGCTGCCACAGGAGGTAAACCAACCGAGCGTGAATTAAAATCTGACTGCTTAACGCCGGTTAACTCCTCGATAGATAAAACGATCTGTGGGTCATATACATTTCGATTGCCAATTAGTGCGTCTCTAATAATTCGACGGCTTTCAACGCGAACTTCGCGAGGTCGCAAAAGTCCAGCGCTCTCGGTTACAAAAGTTGGCCCAGAGTTGTACAAGACCGGCTCGTCTGGATAGGAGATCTCAACGGTAATTTCAGCTCGTTTCCAGCCCATTTTCGCTCCGTCGATTACATCCCAAAATAAAGCGACTAGAATAAGTGCCACAAAACCGAGTACAGATCCTGATACGATTGCAAGAAGGCGGTCAACTGATCTCCGTCGCGCCACCCGGGCAGAGCGCTTACTTAATTTCAAAGCCCCAAAGTTACTCATCGTATCACCACTCTATTCATACCTGGCTCGGAATCTGCGCACAACGTAGATAGCTGCCAAATTAAGAACTAGCGTCAGCATCAACAGCACAAAACCAATTGTAAAAGCTAGGTAAACTACACCAGTGCCTTCTGAGTCTTCTGCGCCACCAAATCTGTTAGCGATGATTACTGTTGCGGTAGTTTGCTGGGCTAAAGGGTTAAGTGTTAAGATTGCATTTGGCGTGGCACCGGCTGCAACAAATACAATCATAGTTTCACCAATTGATCTGGATATCGCAAGAAGCATTCCGCCAACGATGCCTGGTAGTGCAGCAAAAAATTGAACTCGGAAAAGCGATTCTGACTTTGTAGATCCAAGAGCCAACGCTCCATCTGTCATTCCCTTCGGCACCGAGGCAAGCGCATCTTCAGTTGTAGATGAGATAAATGGTATCAGCATAAAACCCATGACCATGCCGGCAACTAGAGCCATGCGCCGAGCTGGTGTTTCCAATGGGAGCCAGTTGTAAATATCTCGGATCCATTGAACTGAGTGCTGTTCAAAGAACATAAAGCCAGATTGAACAAATGGTGCAACTGCTAGCAATGCAAAGTAGCCATAAACAATAGTCGGAATACCTGCTAAGATTTCGAGTGTTGGTTTGGCGATTGCTCTAAACCGTCTGCTCGAAAACTGACTAACATATATTGCAGCAAGCAAGCCAAGTGGAACCGCCACAATTAGCGAAATCAATCCAATTGCAAACGTGCCATAAAAGATTGCTAACACTCCGAACCGATGGCTTGGCTCTTCAGCGCTATTGGCAGCACCGGGCTTATAGTCCCAGCTGAAAAAGTCGCGCAACCAGTGCCAGCGACGCTGGGAGTCCGACAGGTCTTGAAAGTAAACGAACGCACGTCGGTTTTGCTCGCGGGCGTATTTGCGCTGGGCGCGAGCTATTTCCTCATCAATTAAGTTTTCTCGGGCACGTTTTCGCCTAGCAAATGCTTCATCGCTCTCGGAAACCCTTTGCTCCATCTCGTTTAATACTAATTCTTTGTTTAAACTCCCGATCTCATTACTGTGACCGTAAATATTCAGGTAGGCGCCTGACAAAGTATTGGCATTTCCTTCCAGACCTTTTTCGTCGATCTGTCTCTTTATGAACTCCTGGTATTTGGCTCGAGCTTCATTGGTAGCAGCCGCTAAGTTTGTTTTGGCAATCTCCAGTGCTCTTTCATAATCATCATTGTGCAACAAGGGCTCGATCAACTCACTCGCAAATGGCAAAAGGCGACGGATATCTTCCTCCTGCAGCCGACCCCCTCTCCGCTTAACGCTTTCAAGAAACTTTAGTTGGTCAGAGGTGAGACCAAGATTGAACGGCGAATCATTTAGCATAACTTGCCATTTTTCCCTGGAGCTTTGGACAAATTCTTCACCAAAATCATCAATACCAATAGTTTCCTCAATGACTAAGTGGCCGTTCAGGATAATGCTATTGGCGGCATCAAAGTCAATGAAATCTGAAGGTTCGACTTTTGCAGACCAACGGTTGACTTCGCTCATATCAATATTTGCGTAGGCACGCTGTGCCCAGTCCGGCAACCTCAGTGGTCCGCCGTAGTCATAGGTTTGCCCAAACCGCACAAAACCTAATGTGTTGCCTAGCAATGTAAGGATTAAGGCAACCATCGCTGCGATGGCAACTAGAGAGGCAGAGCCTAATAAGACCAAGGTTGTCTTTTCTTGTATTTCACGAGCCCGAAATCGAGGTACAGATACAAGGCTAGAGCAGATAAATCCAATAATTGCAGCCAGGATAATAGCGAGGTAAGTGCGATTAATTATGCGATCCTCCGCAATGAGCCGGGCCTCACCTAATCCATCAAAAAAATTGAGTGCAAATCCGTCTTCTAAGCATGGTGGCGCAAGCTCTAGTGGCCAGTTATTTGCCATGACCTTGGCGGCTTGAGAAACGCAGTCATCTGCAACTTGCAGGGTAGCGTTAAGTTGATTTTGAGGAGTGCTGCCAAAGAAGCCCAGCTGATCTGACGGCAAATCAAGAAACTCTTGAAAAGTGATGTTTGGATCAAACCCAAAAGCATTTTCGCCTATTTGCGTCTGTAGGCGTTTAGTAATTACATCTTCAGTAACCGATTTTTCTTGCTGAGGGACATAAACGCCCAAACCCACTAGAGCAATTAATACAGCTGGCAAAACAGCTACGAATATCGACAATAAGCCGTAGAATCGGGGTTCAGATGTTAAACCAAGGGCATTTCGGCCACTCATACCCTGAATAGATTTGCCGCGCGCGATAGCAAGTTTGGTCGAGACCAAATATGGCCCCACAGTAAACACCGCAACAACAACTGCTAACAGAAGGATTTGAAAAAGAAGTGTCACGATAAGCGAAGCCTTAAATGTGTATTTTAAGTTGAGCTTTCCATCGCAACTTAGCCTTCAAAAAACAAGCCATTCGAGAGAGTTGACCGGTGCAAAACTAACCTAAATTCAAAAAAGGCCGGCACAATTTATTTGGGCCGGCCTTTGAGGTTAAAGCTTATGTCTACAGAGACGCAGCTTGTGCTTGTTCAGCTGCGCGCTCTGACGCTGGGAGGGGTATTAGACCAACGGAAATGAGTTCGCCTTCATCACCAATAAACCGATCTTCCATGTAGAAGTTAACGAAATCACGAAGGCCAGGAATTACGTCCAGGTGAGCGTTTTTGACATAGAACCAAAGACGACGAGAGACTGGGTAGTCGCCACTCGCAATATTCTCGAATGTTGGGCTAACACCTTCAACAACTGCGCCTTGGATTTGATCGAGGTTGTTAGACAAGAATGAATAACCAGCAATACCAATTAGGCCAGCTGTTTCTGCCACTTCGTCAACCATAGCAGAATCGTTCTCTCCACCCTCAATGTAAGCACCCCCAACATCAAAAACGTCAGCGAAAGAGTCAACTATTTCTTCTGGGCAACCAGCCTCTTCAAAGCCCGCCTCAATTACTAGCTCAGCGAAAGCCGCACGAGTCCCAGATGATTCTGGTGGACCTAAAACTGTAATGTTAGGTACTTCCCCTTCGTAGCCACATTCAGACGCGTCTACGGTTGTTAATGCCAAAGCCAAACCTGCACGGTCAAACTCGAGAGGCGCTTCATCGACTGAGTTAAATAGTGTAATGCCGTCGAAGCCAATATTCATTTCAGTGTATCCACCATCTTCTTGTCTTGGAATTCCGCCGGCGTCGCACTGAACAAAACGCTTCTCGTTCCATCTTGACGATGCACCTGATAGGTCTGGATGTTCCGCACCGATGCCCTTGCAGAAAATTTTGTTTCCACCACCGGTTCCAGTGGAGAAGTTTGTTGGACGGTCGTAGCCAGTTTCTGACGCGAATTTGTCCATGACATATTCAGAGAAAGGAAATACTGTGGAAGATCCAACCATATAAATGGTTGTTCCGGTGCGCTCTTGCGCAGAAGCAACACCAGAAATTAGCGCTGCAGAAGCCGTGAGAGTGATAAGTCTAGTCATTAGAGACGCCCTTTTTGTTTTGTTTAACGCGCAGTATTCTGAGCGCGACGTCACATTTATTTAGCTTTTATTACAGGTGTGTTACGTGTTTGGGTATTTTGTGGAAAACTTATAATGCAGAGTTTCTACACGGGAAAACTACCGTAAAACTTGATCCTTTCCCGACCTTTGATTTAATGGTTAAGTGAGCATTGTGGCGAATGAGTATGTGTTTCACAATAGCAAGACCTAGGCCGGTTCCTCCCTTTTCTGAAGCCCGACTACCTTCTGCACGGTAAAAACGTTCAGTAAGTCGGGGTATATGCTTAGCAGAGATACCAATGCCTTCATCTTCTACTGCTATCAATAAATGATTACTCTCAAAGCGAGGGACGATGCGAATTGTGCTTCCATTCGGCGAGTATTTCGCTGCGTTGTGAAGCAAATTGGTAAACACTGTACTAATTGCTTCTTGATCGGCACGGACGAAACAAAGGCGATCAAAAGGCTCAATATAAACCTCTTGCTTGCGTTGTGTCAGCTCGAAGCTCATACTCTCAATACTTTGAGCAATTATCGGCATCAAATCGATGAACGTGTCCGGTGGCTTGCTAGCTTGCATTTCTGTTTTAGTTAAATCTAACAGACTGCTTATTAACTCTCGCATTCTTTTTGTTTCTTTTAACATAGATGGGAGAAATACTGGTAAAGCTTCGGCGTCATGCTCGAGTGTCTCGATAAAGCCTGATAGAGCCGCGATGGGCGTCTTTAGCTCATGACTTGCATTTGCAATAAAATCAGAACGTTGGGTTTGAAGCCGCATCAATTCCGTTACATCTGATATAGAGAGCAAAATTTTTGCCCCATAAATGGTCTTTTTCTCTAGACGTACCAGCCGGACGCGAAACTCGCGACCTGCTAGGTTTTTAGGCCGTAGGATTTGCTCAAATTCTCTCCCCTCCTGTTTTTTCAGCCTTTGAAGTGCTGGTGCTAATTCATTTGATATAAAAACTTGGTTGAAACGGCGACCGATTATATTTGGGCCAAGCAATTCATGCGCGGCTTTATTTGCCCACTTTATCTTGCCTGTCCGACCTGTGATTTGCACTAGAGGGTCAATTAGGCGATCAAAGAGGCCCGTTTGCTGTAAGACTTGCCCCTCTAAGTCTTTCCGTTTTGATCCAAATAAGGGTTTTGGCTGTGTAACCATGCGTTTACACTCCGTGCCCTG
>Ga0213865_10002827_pt1 | contig 10853 bp, 9 predicted proteins | sample PICome_6_FD_160100 | JGI IMG/M metagenome (GOLD analysis project Ga0213865, IMG submission 160100) | Coastal seawater microbial communities near Pivers Island, North Carolina, United States - PICO282 | ecosystem: Environmental > Aquatic > Marine > Coastal | place: USA: North Carolina | collected...
GAGCACTTACCGGCAGACCACCGACGACAGCGAGCATTTTGCGCTCACAAAAGGCCGTTGGAACGAAAACGATGCGGTGCCCGTGAGAATGCACGCGAGTCAGCCTCACTTGGACCTTTTGAGCGAAAGCGAATTGGGAAAGGGTGACACTTTTCATCACGCGTTGCGCAACCTGGGCAACCGCGAAAGCGGGGCCTTGGTTTATTTGCAGAAGCCCGTCACTTCTTGGGAAGACACCCTCGCCCGGGCTGCAACAGCGGACCAAGAGGATTCAGAGGCCGGCACCATCAGCGCTGCAGAAGTAGCGAGAAGGCAAGGCCGAGCCTTCGGATTGGGCGCGCAAATCCTGCGCGACTTAGGCATCCGAAGATTGCAGCTCATGAGTGACACCGCCACTGTCACAAAAGGCATGACGCTCTACGGCATTGAGATTTCGGGGGTCATCCCTGTGCGGCCTGATGGCGAATGAGGCGCCATCAATTCAAGACACGAAAAAGCCCGGCGCTGGCCGGGCTTTTTTCGTTTGAGCAGTAGCCTTTGTGGATCAGCTCTTCTTGTGCTTGGCGTAACGCGTGCGGAACTTGTCGATTCGACCCGCGGTGTCCACCAAGGTGTTCTTTCCTGTGAAGAAGGGGTGGCTCGCAGAGCTCACTTCCACCTTGATGACAGGGTACTCATTGCCGTCCTCCCACTTCTCGGAGTCCTTGCTCTCAGCACAACTCTTTCCGAGGAAACGCCAATCGGCGGTGAGATCCTTAAAAATAACAGTGCGGTAGTTATCGGGGTGAATTCCTTCTTTCATCGTACAGGATATGGGGCGCAAAAGTACGATGCTTTGCGAAACCGTACAACGTCGGGATTTCTTCAGCGGAACTTCCCTTTGCCCTCCGCCAAACACCCAAAAATCGGACATAATGAACAGTCCGCGTTGGATAAGATTAAACCCGAAAGAGCCCATCACTCGGTACCTTGCGACGGTTTTAAGTGAGAAGGCTAGCTCCGGCTAGCTGAGCATCAAGTGATAATTTGGTTAAGTAGTCCCGCGGTGAAACGTCACTGCGGGACTTTTCTTTTATGACCTTTTTTCGGAGCCAACTGATTCACATGGCATTGTCGACACCTTCATGCATTTTGGTGCCGGCACCCCCTAGACCCGCCTGAACTTGCTGCTGTGCGATCCACACCTTTCCTCATCCTGCTTTCGTTTGTTTTGGCCTTTGGCTTGGCCATGGTCGCGCCCGGAGGCGTGGTCGTAGAAGGAAGGTTGAGTACCACACCATCCCCCGGCACTTCTGCCCCGCTCACCATCAGCATCACCAAAGGCAACCTGGAATACTTCGGACGGATTCTAATTTCACTGCCCTCGGATTGCAAGCTGAGTGCCAAGCAGCTGCACGGAGGAGGCATGACCATGGACCCCGAGCGCAACCTCGCGGTCATCAGTTGGCTGAAGCTCCCCGAATCCCAACAATTCGACCTTTTGCTCGACCTCGAAGTTTCGCCATTGGCCTCACCAGGAAACCGGACACTCGAGTGGGACTTCAGCTTTATCCGGAACAACGATCGCGAGACGGTCAGGCCCGCCCCCTTCCATTTTGAAGTGGTCGCTGCAAACTCCGCTGCTTCAGCCGCATCCGCCATTTCACCTTCAGCAAACCGCGGCATTGCTCAACCAGAAGAAGCTGGAACGCAGCTTGCTCCAAAAGCGACCCGCTGCGCCACGGAATTGCCCGACGGGCGTTACGAAATCCAGGTTGAACTCAGCGGTGTGCCCGAAGGCGGTTTTGTCAAATGCGTTGAGACGCTCCCACCTGGATGCACACCGGAAATCACTTCAAGTGGAGGTAGCGTGGCCCAGACATCGGACCAAGAACTGTCCTTTGTCTGGTTTGACTTCCAAGAGGCCGGAAGCTTGAGTTACATCGTCAGTAAACCACAATTATCCACTCCTACTGAAATTATCGGCTCATTATCATTTATCGAGGATGATGCTCCCAAGGAAATAGTCGTAATTCCCTGTGAAAGTGAGAAATCAGCTGGCTCTACGAGGCTTCCTTCACCCTCTATTCCAAATGAAATTTGGTATGAAGTGCAGATTGCCGCAACGAAAAATCGGGTGGTTACCGATTATTTCGAAGAGAAGTTGAATTTTCGCCTTCCACTTACCGAGGAGAGAGGAGCGAAATGGCACAGGTATACCCATGGCCACTTCGCTGATTACAGGGCAGCCAGAGACTGCAGAGAAGGAATCTCAAATCGCCACGCGTTTCGAGGCCCCTTCGTTGTAGCGAAGAGAGAAGGACAGCGGATATCCGTTCAGGAAGCGCTGACGAGGACAGGACAAACATGGACCCCGTGAAAGCATGGTGAGTAGAATTAGTGTACACGAATGAGCAACGAATCCTCAACAAACAAGGCCCACTCCCTTCCCCCCGCGGCAGGCTGGACGGCTTGTATGCGTGGATTTAGGTCTTGGCTTCAGCTCGAGCGAGGATTGAGTTCGAACTCGGTGGAGGCCTATTTAAGGGATGTCCAACGTTTGGCCTTTTTTGCCCAGAACCTGGCCGATCCCAAATTTGACCCCAAGGGATTCGAAACGTTACACGTGGACGCCTTCGTCGCACAACTTTTTGATGAGGGCCTTAGCCGCAACAGCCAGAGCCGCATCCTGAGTGGCGTGCGCAATTTCTGCAAATACCTGTTGTTGGAAGGCATTCTCGAGCGCGACCCCCTCGAATTGCTCGACTCTCCCCGCCCTGAGAGGAAATTGCCCGATGTCCTCAGTGTTGAGGAAATCCAATCGATCATCGAAGCGATTGACCTTTCCCGCAAAGAAGGTGTTCGGAATCGCGCCATCCTCGAGACCATGTACAGCTGCGGCTTGCGCGTCTCCGAAGTGGTTGGCCTTCGCCTCAGCTGTATCGATGAGGTTGAGGGCATGGTCAAGGTCATTGGCAAGGGCAACAAAGAGCGCATCATTCCCATCGGGGAAGTTGCGCTGGAAACGATCTCGCGTTACATCGAGCAGTACCGCAGGTTTGTAGAAATTGAGCCCGGATACGAGGACACCTTGTTCCTGGGACGGCGGGGACGGGAACTGACCCGTCAAATGGTGTTCACCATGTTGCGCCGGACCGCTCATGATGCAGGCATTCGCAAGCAAGTGAGTCCCCACACCTTCCGTCACTCCTTTGCGACCCACCTCATGGAAAGCGGAGCTGACATTCGCGTTGTTCAGGAGATGCTGGGACACAGCTCGGTGAGCACCACTGAGATTTACACCCACTTGGATCAAAACTTCCTGAGGGACCAGATGGAACGCTTCCATCCCCGCAGCATCAAGGCATGATCACGGCTCAGCACTGCTGGCCCTTTTGGATCCTTTTTTCTTTTTGTTCCAGTGCCGGGTTGCACCCAGCGCCTTCCACAGAGCCGACTGACCGCACCAGCTTTGTCAAAAGCACGCACGTTTTCCGCCATGTCGGCAACGACACCCTGTCGTTGGACCTTCGAATACCGTCAATCCCATCCGCCAGCGCACCAGGTGTAGTGTTCGTGCATGGCGGGGGATTCAGTGAAGGGCAGCGAAACCGTGGCGCGCACACCATCCTGTTGGACAGCCTCGCCACTCAAGGCATTGCCAGTGCAAGCATTTCGTATCGCCTGACCATGAAAGGAAAAGGGTTTGGATGCCATGTTCCTTCCGACGAAAAGCAGGATGCGGTCGAAGCCGCTGCCGAGGACCTGATGGCCGCTTTGGATTGGCTGGGCAAAGCCCCAGCCGCTTCACGCTTGCCAGATGATTGGGTCGCCATGGGCAGCAGTGCGGGCGCAGAGACTGCCATGTGGGCTGGATATGGCGAGTATCCCGATGCCTGGCGCGGGGTTGTGGCTTTTTCTGGCGCCGTCACCGATTCATTGACATTGCCCAAGAATCCGGCGCCCTTTTTTGCCGTGCACGGAAGCTGTGACGCTGTGGTTCCACCAAACCGGGACTTGCACCGAAGCTGCGCCGAAAGCGATGCAGGGGGCTGGTGGTTATGCGGTGGACTGTGTTGGGCTGAACGCATCATGGATGCCGGTGGGCAGGCAACCACCCGCGAGTATTGTCAGGGTGACCACATGGTCTGTAACAGCGCCATGTTGGACCCTGTTTTGCGACTCGATTTGATCCGATGGTTGACGGAGATGGGCAGAAAGCCGAATGTTCCTCAGGCATTCCGGTCATCGGAAGGGCCCTTTTTAGCCGGCCCCTGTCCTCACCCCTGCCAGTGAATGGGTGCCGCAGGCACACGCGCCATTTCCCACCCTTGGGCAGCAGCAGCCAAGATGCCTGCCGCATCACCGCTTTTCGCCATATCAAGCACCGCCTCTTCTCGGGCGCAGGGTTGGCCCAGCAACGACAGGCACGCCACCAATATGGCAGGAGCCTTGTGGGCCTCTACTGGAGCCGCCAAAGTCTGTTTGCTCAGCTTTTGGCCGTCGGCATTGACCAAAATCGGCAGGTGTGACCATGACACAGCGGGGGCTTCTGGTGCCAAGGCCTGACGCAACGCGATTTGGCGCGGTGTACTGTCCAGCAAATCGGCACCGCGCACGACGGCATTGATGCCTTGTGCCACATCGTCCACCACGACGGCCAATTGGTATGCCCAATGGCCGTCTGCCCGCTTGATGACAAAGTCTCCCAGGTCTCCAGCATCAAAGGCTTGGCTGCCCTGCACACTGTCCCGCCAACCGTACACTCCCGATGCCATGGCATGCCGGTATGAACGCGGCGTCTGTCCAGCCCCGAGGCCGGAACGGCAATGGCCGGGATACACGGTGACCCCCGCCAAAAGTTTGCGGGTACAGGCGCACCCAAAAGCCCTGCCCTGCTCCAACAATTGAGCCAGCGCCTCTGCATAGGCTTCGTGCCGCCCTGATTGATACATCACAGGGCCGTCCCAGTGCAATCCGAACGCTTCAAGGGTTCTCAATATGTCGCTTGCTGCGCCCGCCACTTCGCGCGGGGGATCCAGGTCTTCCATGCGGACATACCAGGTACCTCCTGCATGACGTGCGTCACACCAAGACGCGACCGCGGACAGCATGCTGCCCATGTGAAGCCTGCCCGTCGGAGACGGGGCAAACCGGCCGACATAGCCGGCATTCACCATCACCGTACGAGCTTGCGGTACTTGATGCGCTTGGGACCTGAATCTCCCAATCGCTCCTTCCGGTTGGCCTCGTATTCACTGTATGTGCCCTCGAACCACACCACTTGACTGTCCCCTTCGAAGGCCAGAATGTGGGTGCAAATCCGGTCCAAGAACCAACGGTCGTGAGAGATGACCACGGCACAACCCGCAAAGCTCATGATGCCTTCCTCCAAGGCACGCAGCGTACCAACGTCAATGTCGTTGGTCGGCTCGTCGAGCAGGAGCACATTGGCCTCAGTCTTCAGGGTCATGGCGAGGTGGAGTCGGTTGCGTTCGCCACCTGAGAGCACCCCGCATTTCTTCTGCTGGTCTGAACCACCAAAGTTGAACTTAGAAACGTATGCCCTCGAATTGATGAGGCTGCCACCAATGTCCAACTGGTCGTGCCCGCCTGACACCACTTCCCACACCGTTTTCTCCGGGTCAATTTCTTTGTGGCGTTGGTCCACATAGCCCACCTCGACGGTGTCTCCGAAGTCCACGGTTCCGGCGTCGGGTTGCTCCTCCCCCATCATCATGCGGAAGAGCGTGGTCTTGCCCGCACCGTTGGGTCCAATGATGCCGACAATGCCCGCCGGTGGCAGCGAGAACGATAAATTTTCGATCAGCAACCGGTCGCCAAATGCCTTCTGCAGGCCTTCGACCTCGATCACCTTGTTGCCCAAACGCGGTCCATTGGGAATCGGTATCTCCAAACGCGCCTCCTTTTCCTTGTTGCCCTCGGCCAACATGGATTCGTAATTGCTCAAACGCGCCTTGTTCTTGGCGCGACGCCCCTTGGGGTTCTGGCGCACCCAATCCAACTCGCGCTCCAATTCCTTGCGGCGCTTGGACTCGTGCTTCTCTTCCTCCGCAAGGCGCTTGGTCTTCTGCTCCAACCATTCCGCGTAATTGCCCTTCCATGGAATGCCTTCTCCTCGGTCCAGCTCCAAGATCCAACCTGCCACATTGTCGAGGAAATAGCGGTCGTGTGTCACGCACAGTACGGTTCCCTTGTAGCGCTCCAGGTGCTGCTCCAACCAATCGATGGTCTCTGCATCCAAGTGGTTCGTCGGCTCGTCCAGCAAGAGCACGTCAGGCGCTTGCAGCAGCAGGCGACACAAGGCCACCCTGCGGCGTTCTCCACCGGACAACTCAGCGATTTTCTGGTCATCCGGAGGACAGCGCAGTGCATCCATCGCAATGTTGAGCTTGGTGTCCAGTTCCCAGGCATCCAAGGCGTCGATCCTGTCTTGGACCGAAGCCTGCCGGTCCATCAACGCCTGCATCTTGTCGGGATCATTGAGGATCTCCTCATCCATGAACTTGGCGTTGATTTCCTCATACTCCTTGAGGACGCTCACAATTTCCTGTGTGCCCTCTTCGACCACCTCTCGAACCGTCTTGCTTTCGTCCAGCTTGGGCTCCTGTGGCAGATAACCTACCGTGTAACCATCGGCCCACACCACCTCGCCTTGGTAGGCCTCGTCCAGCCCTGCGATGATCTTCATCACGGTGGACTTACCCGAACCGTTGGTTCCGATGATGCCGATTTTGGCTCCGTAGTAAAAGGACAGGTAGATGTCCTTGAGAATGTGTTTTCCGGTCGGGGTGGTCTTGTTGACCTTGACCATCGAGAATATGACCTTCTTGTCGTCGCTCATGACTTGAATTTGGCCTTGGCAAGGTAATCAGGCCTTGCGCAGGGTGAGTTCTGTGATTTCAGGTGGCATGCCAATCCGCCCGGGGAACCCGAGCAGGCCGAAGCCACGGTTGACATGGAGATGCTGCTGTCCTTCGGTATACAAACCACCCCACCTGCGGTAGCGCAAGCGACTTGGGGAAATTTTGATGCCCAAGTTGGGGAGCTCGAGCCCCATTTGCATGCCATGGGTGTGCCCTGACAGGGTCAATTCAACAGGGGCTTTAGCGCCCATAACGCGCTCCTCCCAATGGGTAGGATCATGGCTGAGCAATACAGTCGGCAACGAGGTATCGGCGCCCTCAAGGGCCGCATCAAGGTCTCCGCTTTGGCGAAAGCCCTTGCCCCAATTCTGAACCCCAGCCAGCAGCAAGCGATCACCTCCGCGTTCGATATAACGGTGTTGGTCCAGCAGCAAATCAAAACCCATCTCTCCGTGAATCTCTCGGATCCTCTGGCGGATGGCCTCGCGTTCCTCGTCTGTGCGGCGCGCATAGTCCGCATAGTCGTGGTTGCCCAAAATGCTGAACTTCCCGTAGCGGGCCTGTAGCGCTTTGAACCGGCTGATCCAAGGCTCTGCCTCATCGCTGTGGTCGTTGACGAGATCACCCGTGAAGCAGAGCACGTCTGGATTCAAACCCTGGATGAGCTCCAAGCCTTGCTCCACAGGACCGAAGTCCTCCAAAAAGCTGCCGAGGTGGGCATCACTGATTTGTACAATGCGCAGCCCTTCCATCCCCTCGGGCAAATCGGGAATGGGGACATCGTACCGGCGAACGTGATAGCCATATCGCCCACGCGTCATGCCATAGGCGAAGGAGGACAACAGAAAGCCCGCCACCGCCTGTCCACTCCAAGTAATGAAGGTGCGGCGAGGGATGCCTGCCCGGCGATCAGGCCGCGTCAGCAACCACTGTATGCCTTGCCGGATGGCCTCGAAAAGCTCGGTTCCTCCCAGCCACAGCTTGGGCACCAACAGACTGATCAAGACCGCATGCGTCAGCAGCAGATACTGCGGTTGGTGCTCCCGCCACACAGGCCACCGATAGAGGTACAGCAGAAACCACAACAACTGAATGGCAGAGACCGCCCACCACACTTTGCGCAGCAAATCAAAGCGGTGGTATTGGGACCACATACGCTGCATGCTGCGCCAAGCGGCCCATTCGACCAACAGGACAAAGCCGAGAAGAATGAGTGCAGAAATGATCATGCGGGCCGCGGATGGCATGGTGCGAAATTAGGGACGGCGGCGTGCCCGGCGGCCACCTGTCACATGCTTTGGGAACTTCCGTTCAAACGGCCCTCTTCAGGCCGTGAGCAGTTGTTTTGCGGCGGCTGAAGTGAAGGGTGATTCCATGATCAGGGTTCCGCCTTGCGCTGGTGGCCGCATGACCATCCATCGGTTCGCCCAACCTGCTTCCTCCACGGCATCAAGGTCATGGGTCGCGAGCACCACGGACTTCCCCTCGTCCCGCCAAGCCCCAACAGCGGCCATGACTTCGCGTCGCCCGACGACATCGAGAAATGCGGTGGGCTCGTCGAGCAGCACGACACTGTCTGCCTGGGTGGCTGCCCTGGCCAACATGACTTTTTGGGCCATGCCATCACTCAAGGTGTCAATGGGCTTGTCGGCCCAAGACGCAATGCCGCCCTGGTCCATGGCGGCCTGGACAAGGGCCATTGTGGTCGGGCGTCCTCCCGCCTCGAGTGCGAGTTCGATGACCTCTTGTACCGTCAAGGCTGCACCACGTGGCGGGGTTGAGGAGACAAACGCCAAATGCCTGGCACGGCGCCGGGGTGGCATTTTGGCAACCGGCGTTGAACCCAATGTCACAGCACCCTCTTTGGGAATGTCCAGTCCGGCCAACGTGCGCAACAAGGTGGATTTACCGGTTCCATTGCGGCCGAGCACCACCATCGCACTTCCAGGAGGCAAACCGAAAGACAAGGCCCCCGCTCCCTCAAGAGGGTGGGCCAATTCCAAGGCGTCGCAGGTCAATTCGAGTTTCATGCCCCCTTCGCTTTTGACGTGGACCAGCGTCCCTTTCCGATGATCAACATGAGCACAACCGGTGCACCCACCAAACTGAGTACGGCATTCAAGGGCACCCCAAACCACCGCACGACGCCATCGGCAAACAGGGCCAACGTCGCTCCCGTCAACAAGACGGGCCAGATCAAACCAGCATGGCGCCTTGGTGCGCCAGCTGCACGAACCAAATGGGGGGTGGCCAGGCCCAGAAAAGCGATGGGTCCGCACCACGCCGTGACCAAACCCGCCAGCACACCCGCCATCCCCAACGCGCCCCAAGACAGGCTGCGCTCGTCGACACCCATGGTACGGGCTGTCAAGGCGCCCATGGTCCACATGTCCAATCGGCTGGCCGCACGGTTGGCCCAAAACACGGCCGCCACCAATGCCACGGCCATAATTGTACAAGGCGCCCATCCCCCTTGGGCAAAAGACCCCATGCCCCAATGAACGAAAGCTTGCAAAGCCCCGGCCTCTGCCCCTGCCTGAAGGACCGTGACCAAGGCGCCGGCCAAATAGCCGACCATCAACCCGAATATGAGCAATGCGGTACGGGAGCGAAACTGCCCCATCACCAGCCCCAACAGCACCATGACGGCGCCGCTGCCCAGCAATGCCCCCATCACTTGTGGCGCCATGTTCAACGCATGGGGGATCCAACCCAGCGTTGCTCCGCCCAATGCGACCAGCGCCACCCCTAAGGTTGCGCCCGATGTCACGCCCAAGACACTGGGGCCCGCCAATGGATTGCGGAAATACGTTTGCATCAACAGGCCGGCCAACCCCAAACTGGCTCCTGACAAAACCGCTGTCATCAACCTGGGCAACCGCAATTGCCACATGATGGTGACTGACGTGGGGCTCCCCTCTCCCGATAGTGCGCCCCATTCCTCGCTCCAAGCAAGGTGGGCCGGCCCCGAAAACAGACCGGCTGCAAAAAGCAGGACCATAGCGACCATCAAAACGGGATTGGACCAGCGTGCGCTCATGGTCGGGGTCGGGTTATCTGGAAATAGGGCGTTGGCCCCTCCTCGGCGGGAAGGCCATGCAAGACCGTCACAAGATCGGACAACATGCGGTCAGGCTGTAATACAGCGGCTCCAAAGTAGTCGACCTGGGCGGTGTTGCAGTGAAACAACAGCATCTCATCCATGGGCAGCCAGGACAATGCCGCTGCGGCATCCTCCTGGTACCAGCCTTCGGGTGCATACACCACCTTGCCCCAAGCGTCTGCATCAGAAGCCAGCACAGCGAACTGCTCCCGGTCCATCTCAATGTTGCTGCCTACCCGGCGCAAATTGAGGGCTGCTTCCGTGTCGGCGTTCAGGAGATAGGCACCGCCGGCGTCCTCCACCAGCCGCGCCACCAGACCATCTCCAGCAGGTGCTGTCCACGTGCCGCCTTGTTCGCTGCCCGTAAAGACCACGGGACGCCCCCCGACCTCGGCCGCCTGGATTCCGCGATGCCGGGCTGTCTGATAACGGCCCACGATGGCATTGAACACGGAATCCGCCGCCGGCAATTGTCCGGTCAACCATCCAAACACCTTGATGTACTCCGCCCGGGCCAGAGGCGCTGGCTCTTCATATTCCCGGAGTGGCAGGACCCGTATGCTTGTGCGCTCCTCCACCCCGTTCATGGGGTCGCCAAAGGGATAAGAGGTCAGGACGGTGGCGCCCGAGGCGACCAACGCTTCCTCATCCAGACCTCCATCCCCACCGAGGTAGACCAGACTTGACCTCCTGGCGGCGTCGAGCCCCCCGATGCGGTCGGTATAGCCCGATGCCACCCAATCGTCGGACCGAGGCAGTGCCATCAAGTGAGGAGCATGTGTCGTGGACCACGTGGCCACCTTGGGGTGGACCACAACAGCATCGGACCCGGACCGCGTGTCGCTCACCCCACCGCGTGTCATGGCCTGCCAACTGCCATTGTC
>Ga0213865_10002830_pt1 | contig 10849 bp, 9 predicted proteins | sample PICome_6_FD_160100 | JGI IMG/M metagenome (GOLD analysis project Ga0213865, IMG submission 160100) | Coastal seawater microbial communities near Pivers Island, North Carolina, United States - PICO282 | ecosystem: Environmental > Aquatic > Marine > Coastal | place: USA: North Carolina | collected...
AGGCGGAGAGATCCTAGAATACGAGGGAGAAATCACCAACGGTGACCCAATCATGCTGATTTGTGAGTTCACAATCGATGACCCAGAAGCGAGGGCAGCAAACGCAGCAAATGCACAAGAAAGGCTCGCTGCCCTAAACAGTGGCGAATGGGATGGCTCAGAGCCATCCAATGAAGCACCAGTAGTCGAGTCTCCAGATATCCTTGGTGACCTACTAGACGAAGACTGATTTGTTGAATCAAGTTAGGAACTTGACAACACCAGATTTGATTCTATCAAGAGAGGATTTGCTCTAGACAGTCATCTTTGATTGCCTTCTTGATTGAACGAGCGATTCTTCTGCCTGTGGACATGAATGCTTCATTGATGTCACTGTAAGGCGAACCTCCAACGAATGGGTTTGAACCTGCAACTATTCTTGCACTGATCTCAAACACTCTGAATTCTAGTTTGTCAGTTACGATAGTTTCCAAGCAGAATGAGCCAATCATTCCACGAGAACCTTCCTCAAGTTCGAATGATGCTGCTACAGTTCCTTCAGCCATTTCGAACGCTCTAGGAAGTAGACTTTCTCTGATTACAACCGGCTGGTTGCCTGTAACTACGAATGAAGGCTCTAAGCTCATTTCACGTAGGTCCCTTAGGCTACCCAATTTGTAGAATTCATCGACGTTTGACTCGTCTCTTCTATCCATACTCATCAATTCTAGCCTACCCAGGTTCTTACCAGCGTTTGAGCCTCTGCCTTGTACTTGGAATCCATCTGTCGCCGTTGGGTCGAAGAAGAAGTGTAGGTAGTATCTGCAACCTAGAACATACTCTTGGATTGTGTATTCCTCTTCCAACTTGACGTTTCTTCTGAAGTCACGGTAGTCTCTAGCGATGAAGTATCCTTCTCCACCCTTTGCTCCTGCATACTTTACGATAACTGGGCCGTCAATTTCGTGAGGGTCATCGATTACCTTAGGCATAGAGCAACCTCCTTGCTCAAGCCACTGTCTTTGTCTTTCTCTGCTGCTTTCCCAGTGCAGAATCCCTCTATTACCGAAGGTTGGAACTTCTAGACTCTTGAAATTCGTACTTCCAAGATATTCTACAAGAGAGCCGTGAGGTACGATAATGACGTTGTTTTCTCTAAACCATTCAGCATGGTCTAGCATCTCTCGGTAATTGTCTAGCATTAACCATTCATCTGGGTCTGCTCCAGGGAATGCTTTGTAGAATCGTCGGCGGTTTTCTCCGACCGCAATTCCTAGAGTTCTGAAACCTTCCATACGTGCGCCATGAAGGATTTGAAGCGATGAGTGAGAAGCAACAACACCGATGGTGATGTTTTCAGGGTCATAGGATTCTAGCCAATTTCGCAACTGTCCTATGTCTACGCCCATGTCGACGGCTTCTGTGTCTTACTAATATCCATTACGCAAATAGAATCTTTTCTTGGTATATTCTGCCATGTAAGAATAGCATACGAGGCTAAATTTCCTCCGTCAAGGTTTCAAGCCCTACCCTCAGTGCGTACTTCATGAGCGAAGGTTCTCCGGGTAGTAGAATGACCTATGGCAACTATCTCCAACTTGAGGAATTGCTGAAACTTCAATCAGGTCCCGAAGGACATAGTCCTGCTCCTTCTAATCATGAAATGCATTTCATAGTCACGCACCAGGCCTTCGAGCTTTGGTTCAAGCAAATCAACCGAGAGTTGGAGGATGCACTTGATTTGATGAATGTAGAAGAAGTGGATGAGAAACAAATTCCTGTGATTGTAAGTCACTTGGAAAGGTGCTCAGAGATATTCCGTCTATTAGCAGCTCAATGGAAAGTGATGGAAACTCTAGCACCTCAAGATTTCCTGGCCTTCAGAGATAGATTGGGTACCTCTTCAGGATTTGAGAGTTGGCAACTCAGAACCTTAGAGATGCTGCTGGGTCTAGAATCTGAACAAAGAATAGGTGGTATGGACCCAATGGTGCACAATCGTAAGTTACACTCAGAGGGCAAATTGAGTGATGAGGTCATGGCTGAAATGGTTAGAATTGATAATTTGCCGTCTCTAAATGAAGTTCTAGGAAAGTGGTTAGCCAGGACTCCTGTAAACGGTGTATCAGGAGACCTAAACGTGTTAACAGACTTCGTGAATGGACATCTAAAATCAATGGAAGAGCATGGCGAATCTGTAATCTCACACATGGTAAAGATTGGACACGGTACTGAAGAAACCGTTCGTCCAAGAATCCAATCTGGAATTGAAGGTGCCCGCTCGTTCTTATTGCCTGATGGTCAAGTCTCTGCATCACGTGCAGGGCTTCTATTCATCGAATCTTACAGGGAATTACCTCTATTGTCTTGGCCTAGAAGGCTAATCGACACCGTTGTTGACCTTGAAGAATCAATGATATTGTTCCGCTCTCATCACGCTAGGATGGTTGAAAGAATGATTGGAAGAAGAATGGGTACAGGTGGCTCTAGCGGTGTAGACTATCTTGACATGACGCTGAAATATCGTGTTTTCACAGACCTATGGGCTGTAAGAACGATGTTGGTGAAGAGGGAAGCACTCCCTAGTCCAAAGAGTCCTGAATTCTACGGCTATGCCGCAGAGAACTGAAATCATTCTTCGTGTGGGTCAGTGTCGATTGGGATGAGTTCGTTATCGTACTCATACATTGCAATCTTTAGAGGATCTAGAACGAAGCGAACAGACGCTTCTTCAAGTCCATAAAGTGAAACTAATTCTTCCTTGAACGCTTCACGTAGAACGTCCTCAGGAGCGTTTAGTGGAGCGCCCATCCCAATTTGTAGGGCACGTGCACCAATGATTCTTGCTCTTTCAAAGCGGGTGTGGGGGTTCTTTGGTTTTACCATAATTGACACCTCATGCACATGTCGTGCGAAGTTTGCGACCATCGTCTCATTCTTGAACCCTGCGCATCAAGCAGGGTTCTCATTCCTCTTCATATTGAGGAGTACTTCGCATGACTTGGAATAATTGGTATGTCGCGGGTAATGATATCATCATCAGTAGTAGCGTGATGATAACAATCGTTGTTCCGCTAATCGCATCGCCTTCCGTTCCAATACTGTCGATGCCACCGTCTGGGATGTAATCATTTGCAGGCATTGAAGAGCCTGAAGCAAGCGCTATGTAGCCCGGTTTTGACAGAACAATGACCAGTAAATCTCCCTCTATATCAACGGTTTGAGTGGAAGAGTAATTTGTGTGGTTGGTGACTAGATTGGTTTTGCTTTGGTTTGCACTTATCGTCCAAACATCCACTGACATGTTGGTGAAATTACCACCGATTGAGATGTTGTCTCCAGTAAGGCTTACATTTGTAATTCCAGAATAATTTGAATCATAATCAGAAATCAGAGTGTCCAATTCCCTTGCCTGTGTTGGTCCTGCTAGGATATAGTGTCCATCAACTGCAACCGAAGGATAGCCCCACAAACCGTAAACTTCGAGGAATCTGTCCTTTGATTCTTGTAACCAGAAATCGTCGCTTGTAGATGGCCTGTGGCTTACGGTAATGACAGAATCATCGGTCATGTTTCTCAATTGTTCTTCCACTTTAGGGCATTCATCGCACCAGTCTGCTCCAAAATATTCCACAATGTGACTCGGTCTAGAAACACAGGTCTGATTTTCTTCACAGTTCAAATCGATGACGACAACATCTGCGACATATCCCTCTGAATGTGCTCCTTGTATTCCATGAGAGCTTGCTAAACCGGGTAAAAGCATGAGACTTGCAAACAAGCCGGCTAGAAGGACTGCTCTCATATTGTCACGCAGGAAGTACAGTTTGTTAAAAGGGAGCCTTTGTCCCCGTCGGATTAATGGAATCCAAGTGGTACCGACGACCGTCCTCACTGCCTCTCGCAATTGCGATTATGGCAATGATGATCATCGTTGTTGGTGGAACAATCCGCATCTATGATGCAGGCGAGTCTTGTCCAGATTGGCCACAGTGTTTCGGAACTTGGGGATTCGATGTTTCAGAGGAAGACCAGGGACTTTGGTATGATGAAACAGAAGAGTACGACAGTAGGGGTCCAGAAAAGAGGTATACCACTTTTGAGATATTCATAGAATGGATACACCGTGTTCTAGCGAGCCTAATGGCAATTCCCGTCTTAGCAAATTTCTTGATTATTCTCAAACGAAAAGAACTCTATGGAAGTTCATTGGTGAAGATATCTTTCTTCACAGGTATTCTCCTGACTATTCAAGGGATAGCAGGTGCGGTGACTGTCAGATTTGATAATGCGGACTGGTCGGTTGCTTTACACTTAGGATTGGCTTGCTGTTTCGTGTTTATTCTACTTTGGCAGTTCTTTGCGATGCGTAAACTCGAGGGTGCTAAATGGAAGGTATTCAACGTGGCAAAGGCGTTTAAGGATAAGGAATATAAGAGGTACAAAATCCTAACAGCCTCGATTTTCTTGTTGCTGATTCTTGGAGCATGGGTTTCTTCATCACCAACTGGAAACATGGGCTGTTCTGTCGGATTCCCAGACGGTTGGCCAAAGTGTCAAGGAGACATTCTTCCAAGTCTAGACAACAGCGGCATACTTGTTCAAATGGTTCACCGTATAGGTGCAGGAGTAGTTGGTATTGCTCTGATTCTGGGAGTAATGAAATTCAAGGAATCGGCTAGAGAGTTCGCTGTGAATGAAACTTACACAAAGTGCTTGGACGGCGCTAGTGCTCTATGGCTAACCAATGTCTTCGTGGGTGGCTTGTACGTGGTTGAGGCCAAGGTAGGTGATTTCCCGGAGGGATTATCACTACTACACCTCGTCCTTGGAGTTGCGAGTTTCCTAGTAGCGTCGGTTGGACTGATGCTTTTGCAAATGAGCGAAGAAGGTGCCGAGGATGAGTGAGAAGCCCGGCATTGTGACAATATACTTCCAACTGATGAAACTCAGAGTCGTAATACTGCTACAGATTACAGCAATCTGTGCAATTATTGCACACGACTTGATGGTTAGAAGTGATTCAATCAGCGGCGATAGGAGTTGGTTCGATACTCTCGAAGCTTGCGTTGTGACGCTTGTTGGAGGAACACTAGCCGCTGGTGGTTCGAATGCAATCAACATGGTCTATGACAGAGATATCGACCCGGGTATGTCAAGGACGAGAACGAGACCAATACCAAATGGTTGGATCGCTCCAAATCATGCACTTGTGTTCGGCATAGTCATCGCATTAGTTGGAAGTGCAGTATTCATCCCATACCACTGGAAAGCAGCCTTTTGGTCGCTTTTTTCAGTTCTATTTTACGTATTCATCTACACCATTTGGCTCAAGAGAAGAACCCCTCAAAACATTGTAATTGGAGGGATAGCAGGCTCTACACCTCCTGTTATCGGCTGGATTGTTGCATCGGCCAGTACAATTCCTTCAAACATGAATCCTGTTGATTTGGGCTCACCAGTACCTTGGATGCTCTTTTTCCTGATTTTTGCTTGGACGCCACCTCATTTCTGGGCACTAGCTCTCTACAGAAGTGGCGAGTATGGAAAAGTTGGAGTGCCAATGATGCCAGATGTTAAAGGACCAGAGAGGACTCTAAAAGAGTCAAAGATCTATTGCGTTTTACTATTCTTTATTGGCTCAGTTCCTTGTTTTTGGCCTGGTTCAGGTCTGCCTCTAGCATGGGCATTTATCGCAGGTTTCCTTACACTTTGGTATTCGATTTCAGTTTGGCGAATCGATGTGAATGAGGAACTTGATTCAAACGGTAGAATGCCACTAGCATTTGCATCATTTATGCGCTCTTTGGGCTACCTTGCATGGATGTTTATTGCATTCGTTTACATCGTCGCAGTACCCAGTGAATATGTCTGGTACTTCGCAGGTGCATTCATCCTAGCAGTGCCTGCAGTAAACGCCCTTGCTATCGGTTGGAAGGATTCAGCAGGAAAGAATCGAAAGGTTCTGAATGCAGAGTAATCATGAACTGAATAGACCGCTCCATTCACCGTTTTCCCAGCAATCAGCGCTTGCAACGCCATCAACTGATGGGTTTCGCATGTAGAATCTGATTTTTTCATATCCCACGTGAGGAACTGGTGATGTGTCAACAACATACATTCCATTCTCAAAATTTATGCAGTCAATATTCCATTTTGCACCTTCATCATCAGGGAAATGATGCAATCCTATTGCCTGTATATTCCTGTGAATCATTTGTTCTTCAGGTGTTGCTCCAGCGGGGATGCCACTGCCTCCGGTCAGTTTTTCCATAATCCAATTAATTATGCTCATAGAAATTTCTCTATGTTGGCAGCATATAATTGTCTTGAATTAATTCAGATGATTTTTTGACAAAACCCGAACTTTTGCATAAATTGATGCAATTCAATCCATCTTTACCAGATGTTGGCTCAAAAATCATATATCGCATAGTAGTGATTATCCCGTGCAGGATGACGACCATAGGCTTGACAAGGTGATTTTAGGAATTGCAGTTGCACTCTATTTGCTCGCGGGAGTAGTAAACAGTCTCCTCTTGGTTTTTTTGTCTGCAACGTTGATTAGTTTTTATGTGGCAGTTAGTGTATTTCTAAAGATTAGGAAAAATGGTATTGAGAACGAGAAGAAAAATCCAACTGATGATGAAGTTCGAACAATCAAGAATTATGGACTAACTGGGCTTTTGTTCCTTCTCTTTGGTGCTCCATTTTCCTTTATTGGCGTTGCTGGTATTTACACTGTTGTAATTTCATTAGGAGAACTGTTCTATGAGCCAGCAGGATTGTTTAGTTCTATCAACGATTTCACGTTTTATTTTGAATTCTATTTGTTCGCATTCGCTGGACTCGGGATCCAGTTTTTGGGATTGTTGTGCTGGTATTGGCTTATTGAATACAAAGTAAAATCCTGATTAACCGAGGGGCAAATTAACCTCAAGATGATGACAGATTTGTGGCGCGGCGAGGGGGATTCGAACCCCCGTGGGAAGACCCATCGGATTAGCAATCCGACGCAATGGCCAGGCTATGCGATCGCCGCAGGCATTCGGCCCACTTTGCTATTTGAGATAAAGCAGACGGTCAGAATTTTCAGTTAAAGAAATCTTGGAAATCATCATCCAAGTCAGCAGGTTGATTGCCCTTGCGTCTTGCAATAACTCTCTTCAATCTGCTTCTCTTCTTCAGAATGATAGGGAGACCAATGAAATTGATCAAGACAGTTAACAGCAATACAAAACCTGCAATTTGGAAGTTTTCTATAGTTGTATAGTCCTCTAAATCTCCAAGCCATTCTACTCCGTAAGGTGGCTCTTCAGGAGCTGGAGGTTCTGGAATCAAATGTTGGTTATACTGCCAGAATTCATCCTCGATGTACACGCGCTCAACGTTCTGTGATGGATAACTAACAAAAGTTTGCTCGTTTCCAACCTGGTCCATTGGTGTCAAAATGTAGTAGTATGTTCTGTATGGAGCGATACCATCGAAGTCGGTACCGTTCTGAAGGAAAGTACCTTTTTCTCCAGGAACGTTCCTCAATCCGGTAGCTATTGGGTCGATGAATCTCAAGTCGACATCATCAGGTCTCGATTCGACCCTGTACAGATTCCAGAGGATTTCTCCGTCTGGTTCATTATCTGGCCATGTCCAGCTCAAAGTTAGTTCGTAGCACTTATTCCAGTCAAGATACAAATCATGGCAAGAGGTTTTGTTGCTGAACACTACAGAGGAAGAAAACTGACTAACAGATGCTACAGGGTCGATTGCATCTCCGCAGGTAAGGCCGGGTTGTCCATCTATTAGTGTAACTTTAGCCTTCAGATAATCTGGGTTACCTGTACGGTCTGTTGGAATTAGCGCATAAGATGAGCAGATACCAGTATCTAATTTTCTCTCATCTATCCATGACGTCTCTGTTCCTGCTAAAGTTGCAGACAATGCCCCTTGCATCAGCCCCTCCCAAACGAATTGACTGGATGTCTCTTCGGGATTAGGGAAATATGTGGATGCGGTGATTGGACTTGTGACTCTATATATCTTCCAACCGCCGAAATAAGGATTGTTGGTATCGCCAGTTGCATTCCAATCCAGTTTCATCTTTCCGTCAGGAAGCAGTGTTATCACTGGATTTGAAAGATCGATCTCAGGAGAGGGTAACTCTCCAACCATTAGCAGATCCATGTTTTCAGTAATGTGGACTCTAACAGTATCATTGTCTATGAGTTGGAAGTAATTATCTGTGTCTAATGTAGACCAATCTGCATAATTAAAGTCATCCAATTGGTGTACTGCAATGGAATCTCGAGGAATATTGTCCGGGATTAACTCAGATAATTTTAGGTCAAACTCCATCCAGTCCATCCCAGCAGTAGCCTCTTCGGTGGTTGGCATAACATCAATTGATATTCGTAGCAATGCTTCAAGTCCGGGGCCAGGGCCGTAATTTATCCCTGCTACAGGATAATCGTATTCTGCTATACCAATTGCATGTGTTCGGGTAACGGCAGATCCAGTAAGCCAGTCTCCAGTACTGATGTCTGTGCTGTTGAATATGGTGATTAGTGCTGTTGCAGTCTCTCTCTGGCTTGTGGCATCAGTAACTCTGGCAGATATGTAGTGGTCTCCCAAACCCAGTTGACTTGCAGGAATCGATACGGTTCTTCCTGCACCCAGAGGCTTCACACCTTCTTGCCACCATGTAAAGTTGAGTGGAGAAGCGGCAGTCGGTGCATTTCTAACGCTCAAAGTTATGTTGTCGGCTGTATTGTAAGTACCGTAGTAGTTGCTCTGTTCGATAGTTGGCTCAATTGCCCCGCGAACAACCTCTGCATCTACGTTCAGAATATTATCTGCAGGCTTTGCATCAATTCCTTCGTTGAGGGCCTCGCTGACGAATACTTTCAATTTCTTGTCACCAAGGTGGTTGATATCAAAGACACATTGATGAATTTCAGCGGGCTTAATTTCGTCTGGATAGCAATCCTGCTCAGAGTCAACTTGTTCTGCCAAATCCATGACTGTAAACCTAACAAGCGGTTGTACAACTGAATGGTTGCCTAGGTTAGTGACGGTTACTGCAACGCTATTTTCTCCATAGAAATAATCTGCAGATGTAGGCTCGTTTTTTGGGTACATCGAAGTAATCTGCAGGTCAATTGTGTCATCAAAGATGACAGTTACTGATTGTAAATCATTGAACGAGTTCATGTCCCCAAATGGCGTTCCAAGAGAGTTGATAATTCCGAATTCTAGTTCGAATACACCTTCTGTGTCATGATTCAATGGTGGCATTTCTCTAGTAAATTGGACAGTGCCCCAATCGGGTAAGTTCGAATAAGTAATTGTGGAATTCGCCTTTTCCATACCGTCTTGTCCAATCAACCTCCAACCTAAATCCGCTTCTAGGCCACATGTGCCACATGAGTTCACAATGCCGCTGATATCCATAATGTAGTCGGTATCTGTGTTTAGAATTAAATCGCCATCATACACCGCTAAATCATCTAATTGTTCAATTGGGTTCTGTACATCAAAAATCACGTCGACAAGACTCTGCGTTAAGTGGAATGTATAGATTCCTACGTCGTTTGAGGGGTTGGTGTCAGAGTCTATAAATCGGTATACTAAGGTGAAAGTCCCTTCATCGCCATTTGGTGAAAACGTACCTGGGAACGTGTAATTAAGAGATGAACCGACTTGTAGCGGTTCAATTGTTCCGGCACCGTAATCTTCTCTGTCGTTGAAGCATGAGATCTCATCTTGCATTCCTTCGCAGACAAACCATTCGATAGACCTGGCTTGCGTATTGTAGAAGAAACCAGAATTTTTCACTTGCACTTCTAGCTCGACAGAGTCCCAAGAACTCATGCTTAAGTTATTCATTGGGTAGATTGTAGTAGTTATTTCATAATCACCACTTACGGTCGCAGACGCCGTGGGGCTAAGCGCAATTCCTCCTAAGGTGGAAAGCAACAACAGTCCAACCAAGCCTATGCTCTTCTTCGAAGAGTGTACACTGGATACAGCATGCGCGCTGGACATCATGTTGTCCTACCATCCGTCCCTCAAATAGCAATCGGTGACTAACGTCTGTTTTTGCTTAATTGTGATGATTAAGCCAAATTCCAGCGACACACTCATGACCGTTCTTTCACTCCCCCTAGACATGCTGGGAGGCAATTGCACTCGTAATTCCGCTCAGGATAACGATGAAGGCGTTGTAGCAGTTGTAGAGTTTCTATCTGCATTTACACTATTCCTGATGATACTCACCGCATTTATGTCGCTAGCACAGTTGGAATTAGGGACTAACGACCCTTACTCTGACCTAATCGATAGGTCTGCAGTAGACGGACTTGATAGGTTGACAAACGGGGAAGGATGGTTTGTTCCTTACAATGATGGAGTAAGGGACCAAGCAAATTCGACAAAAGACTGGCACAAAATTCCTGTTGTAAATTTGTATGAAGGAGTACTCCAGCCAGGTATTGTTAGCGATGGAGTGCTAGATTTAGATAGAGTCGAAGCGTTGTCAAATGTGAGCATTGAAGCAATGACAGGCGGCTTAGGATTGTCTGATGACCTTCAAGTCAGATTGCTAGTACAAGTAGAGAGCTCAAATGAAAGTGAAAGGGTCGGTGAAGTATTGTTCGATGGAGGCTCTGACAGGTCGACCGCTACAACATCTTCAGTCGCAAGCAGAAGTTTCATCAGCGGAAATGAGGTTATCTCGGTTAGTCTAGAGGTACACGATGGTGGTAAAGCACCCAAGGTTTTGAGAATCACAGAAGTCTCTCCTCGTCCTTCAGGTGGTTCACCAGAATGGATAGAAGTTCAGAACTACAATGGGTTCGCCCTGTCTCTCAAAGGA
>Ga0213865_10002831_pt1 | contig 10845 bp, 5 predicted proteins | sample PICome_6_FD_160100 | JGI IMG/M metagenome (GOLD analysis project Ga0213865, IMG submission 160100) | Coastal seawater microbial communities near Pivers Island, North Carolina, United States - PICO282 | ecosystem: Environmental > Aquatic > Marine > Coastal | place: USA: North Carolina | collected...
ACCGGCCTGGGCAGCGCGCTCCTCGTTGAGTTGGGTCCACGGTGATTCTTTCTCTCCAAACCGGTAGAGGTTGACGAGATCTTCCACAGAGAGTGGAGCCATGCTTTGTCGGGACAACGCCGCAAGGTTTCGAATGTCAACCAGCGACATGCCGTCCGTGATGTCCGCAAGGTGTTGTTGCTGCTCCCGTCCGTCGGTTGTTGATTGAAGGATGAAATCCTGGCGCAGGTTGTCAATGGCTGCGCTTCGCTGCACAAGATTCGGCGTGGGAATGTTCAGGATACGAATACGGTCATCGTGATTGTAGAATCGTGGTGGTAGCGTGCCAAGCGTAGGCGTGATAATCACGAGCAACCCCGTTGGATTGTTGAGGGCTGAACCCCGGAGCTGGTTCATCGGCTGTTCCGCGATGGCTTTCCCCAGTTTCGTCAGGTGGCTTCGCTCGTCCAAATCTTGTTGATTGGCCGTGGTCAACAGGTGTTCGCCCCAATCCACGATAAACATCGGTCGTTGTGAACTTGGGACAGTCAGTATGTGGCGCATGGCGTCAAACGCCATGATTGGGTCTCGATAAACAGCAGGTGCGAACACGCATCCTCCATCGTCGCTGACGGTGTCGTTGAGGAAATTGTCACCGAGGTCGTATTCTTCACCTTCTTCACTGGGCGCAGACTGTTCCATCATATCGGTAAACGTCGTGAGATGAGACTGGTTTGGAAACCGTAGGCCGTCAATGGAATCCCAGGTTCCCTGGAGGGTGAATTTTTCTCCAAGAGCAGAAGTGATGTATTCAGCGAGTCGGTCTTGATTACCGTTGTTGGTTGGCCAAAGATCACGTACGTTACCGTACAGAATCAGGCAGCGCCGGAATCCGGCTTCTCGTTGCAGTGTTCGAATCCATTCCATATCGCTCATCCTTGTCCGCCTCCCATCGTTCGGGTATTTCCACCCGTCGGGAAGCCTTTGCTCCCCTTTGAAATCTTATCTGGGTTTTTCCAGTTGTGTTGCACAGGGCCGGACTGAATGTTGAAGTTGGTCTCAAGAAGGCCCAGCACCTCGTCGAGATGGTCAGCACATTTCCGTTCCAAAAATCCGTTCATGTCAAATTCCATTTGACCGGACAAATCGACATCAAATCGGATGCTTCGTCCTGATGACATGGTGCCAATCAAGGCCACAGCCCCTGTTTCTTTGACCACCGTGGGTTTGCCAACGGCGAAACCAAGCTCACGCATGGTCTTGATGAGGGCCGTGAGAATTTCTCGGCGCAATTCCTCGTCAACGGCCTGTTGTTCATCGGCCACGTGGACTTCTAACGCTTCTTTTCGAACGCTTGAGATTTCTTCGGAGAGTGTTTGCAGTTCCCCGTTCATCGCTTTGTTGACAAGGTCGTTCGAGATGCGAATCAGCCGTTCCATGGTTTCCTTGTTTGCCTGGTAGGTCAAATCTTCAAGGCGCGCTTCGAGTTCAAGTTTCAAACCAAGGGCGGCCGCTTCAGACACCCACTTTTCCCGTTGCTTCTCGTCCTTACGCTGTTCTGCCGTGAAATCAAGTTGCATCATTTTCGCTCGCTCGTGTTGAATTTCTTCGAAAACAGTATCGATGTTGCTGTCCGCTGGCGCCGATTTGGCACTCTCGACAACGGCCGTGATGGCGGCCACCTCTTCGTGCACCCAGGCTGCTTGCCCATCGCTGGCCAAGTTGAGAAGTTCTCGTTCAATTTCTGCTGCGGCTTGCATGACTTGCTGCTTAACTTGCCTTCGCCGTTGTTCTTCGCGCTGGCGCTCAAGCTCTCTTCGCCGTGCTTCCATTTGTGCTCGTGTCATGCCTCTTGAACTCATTTTTTCTTCCCCCTTCCTTTCTTTTTCGGTGGCGTAGATTTGCCTTTGGTCTCTGAAGATGTCGATTCTTTCTCGGCTTTCTTTGCCGCCTTCGCTTTTCGTTCACGAAGATGCTTGGCGAGGCGCTCCTTGAACAAGGTCAGCGGCGTGAACGCCAATTCGTTTTCCAGTAGATCAGCCAACCATTTGTCCCGTGAATCTTGATTCTTCAGCACATGAAGAATGCGTTCAGCCGTGAAATTTTCAAGTCCATTGACCGCCTTTTCCCATTGGGGATGATTTGTCATGAATTCGCTCAACTCCACAACGTTCGCCGCCAGCGTTTTGAGCGGAAGGCCGACGTCAATTTGACGTTGAATAATGGGCTTGAGCAACAATTTCTGAAGATCTTTTGACATGGCGTCCATGTGATGTTCTCCAGCGTACTTCAATTGCTCAAAATCACTGTCGAACGACGATTGTTCAATTGCACGCTTCCATCGGATGCGCACCTCACTGTCGGGGAGGTACTTCGTCACTGATGATGACGATGCGATTTCATCAAACAGCGCTGCTGCAGAGGCTGGATAAGGGACCTCAGCAAGTCGTTTCTTGACCAATGTTTTCGCTTCAAGTTCCAGTTGATGTTGCGTGAGCAGCATCAAGATTTCTTCGATTCCCTCATCCACGGAGTAGGTGGTTGCTGGTGGCAACTGTTCAGCGAGATTTCGGCAGGCTGTTTCAACGATCCGTTGGGCCATGTGCTCCGTGTTGAGTTCGTGTGGGCTCGAATTCAACTCACTCAAGAGAGTGAGGATCTCTGCAGGGTGTTCAGTGTATGCCAATGGCAACCGGTTGATGGCAGCGTCAAGCCACATTACTTGGTCCATCAGGTGAGGTGGCTTGAACATCTTACAATAGATGTTCAGTGCTGACAGGTAGGTTGTCAAAGCCTCAGGTGTGAAATTCCAATCAAAATGGCGCGATTCATCGCTGGCCTCGTAGCGTTTATCATTCGTGTCGGGATTGAGCGTGTCAAGCAGGCGAAGGATGCTGATGGATTCAAGCGTGATGTCGAGCGTGGCGTCAAGATCCCGTTTGTGCGTGAAGATGTTCCGAAACGCCTTGAATTTCTTCAATTTCTTGTTCTGTTCTTCGGAAATGATGTTGCGTTGAATGAGCCGGTCCAGCATATCAGCAAGGTGCCCGAGAGGGAGGTTGGCGCCAAGGCTCAACTCCTTGACTTTGTCTTCCAGGTGGCGATTGACCTCAAACCGAGTCATGGTGCAGGAATCAACAATGGAATGTTCCAACTTCGCCATGTCTTCCCACGGAAGATTGAGCGTTCGCTTTCGGACTTGCGTCCAAAGTCGGAAAATCTCACTCTCGTTCCCCTTCCCTGCTGAGGTTTCGATGGTTTGGTGGTGGAGTACACGCTCGACATGCTTCCAAACGTTCTGTTTTTCCGTCTCGTTGGCAGGCATTTTCTCAACCAGTTTCAACACCTCTGGCAGGAGGTTCGCCTCAATCAAGGTGGTTTGGTGGTGGTCGAGGAGGGCTACGAAACATGGTTCAATGCTTGGATGGCCCGTTGGGTTGGCTCGTTCGTAGATTTCACCAGCAAGCGTTCGGAACACCTCAAGCAATTTCGCGGCGTTCCCAGAGGAAAGCCCTGCCACGGCCTCCCCGATCCAATCCTTGAGGTCGCTTTCATGACCGGACATTAAGAAACAATGCTTCGCACTCAAGGTGTCCCGCAAGTAAGCGTCAATTTTCACCGTGATTTTTTCGCCTCGCTTTGGAGAAAACGTCAACACGGGTAGCGTGAACGGTTCTCCACCATCTACATTGAGAGTAAGTGTTCCAGCCTCAGCATATCCGGATTGGACTGCCAAACTACCTTTGCCCATTCCCGCCGTTTTCGCTGGAACAGTGATGCTGGTCGGATGGTCATCGGTTTGATCCTTGAAGGTGTAGCCTTTCTTCATCTTGGAATCAAGACAGATTGAAGTTCGGTTCGCCAACAGCCGATCGAGGTTCATCATCTCCAAATCGATGTTCTCGGTTAGTTGTTCAGCCTTGAATGAAACCAACATGCCTTCCTGGTTAATCTCATTCGCCAACATCCGGTCAAGCCGTGCGAGTGGATAAGCATCCACAACTGGAGCAGAAGCTCCTGTAGGCTGGGGGAGTACCTGACTAACATGCTTAACAAACGACTTCATGTTCTTTGGTTGGGACATCAACTCGTCCATCCACATCAAGTGTTGAAGTTCATTTCGGGCGAGATGAACATGGACTTCTGGCGATTTTTCCGCAATGTTCAAGGTCAACGTGAGGTGAATGGGGATGTGTGCTTCACCATCAAGGTACTTCTCACCAAGCAGTTCGATGGAATTGATTTGAATGGTGTCGTTCGGATAAGCCTCTGAAAGAGCGATCTCAACCTCTGACTGATTGGGCAGAGAGGATGCATGGTGGTTGTTGACAGGGTTTGTCCAATCGGGTTGGTTCAATTCCGGTTTACGTTCCCAATCCTCTTCAAGAGCATTGGAAGGAAGGTTTGTGTTCCCCATCATGAACAATTGACCGGAGGCCATACAGCGAACGAATGAATAGGTTTTCATCTCGACAGGTTCTTTCAGGAAGCCGTTTGCGTGTGCTTCTTTTCCAGCCATGTTTACTGAATATTGTTGTTGGCGGCCTTGTTGATTCATTCGTTCCTTGATTTCCCTCTCCATTCCCCGGATTTGGTCTTGAAGAACGAGCTTTTTCGCTTCCAAATCTTGCCGATCTCCTCGATGTTCCTCCGTGCCGCTGCTGTGTGCCAAGGTTTCGAGGATGGTTTTCAGTTCTGCTTCCAGCATGGAGCGCTCAGCTCGTCGTTCGTCGTCTTCACCGCTCACATCCTCAAGATCAATTAAACTGCAGTGCTTGATGACCCGCAGTGTGGATTCAATCAAGCCACGTTCCAGGCCATACTGGGCCACGAGGTCTTCAACGGTGCATCCTTGAACTTGAATCAACGCCTTCAGTACAAAGCGCTCAAGCAAGGAAAGTGGACGCTGACGGGCGTGGACGACGGCGACGGGAAAGTGCTTCACCTTCCACATGCCATCGACCGTATGAATCACGGCCAAACCGTCGTTCTTGACGACGTTTGACATAGCTTTCAGCCCGGATTCAGAGCAGTTCACGCCCATCGACAACACCTCCTCGTAGTTGATTCTGCAACTCGTCAAAATACGGTACACTCTCGACGACACTTTGTCCGTTCTCGTCTTTTTCATCGCGCTTGATCTTGACTTTCGCCCCCCGCCACCCCCAACGGTTGCCGAGGATGATGAGCAAATTTTGGGCTCGGGAAAAGGCGACGTTCACGCGGTTCGGAGATTTCGCAAACGTCGACCGAGGTTGGCGAATAGCAACGGTGTTCTTCGTAGATTTTTGGTTGTTGGTCAACCAGTCCGATGCTGGTTCACCCCGCTTTTTCATCAGGCGTTGAATCTTCTTCAATTCTTTCTCCATGGGGTCTGAATTCACAAGGCTGACGATCACCACAGGTCGTTCCCCGCCTTGAAATCGGTCAACCGTATCCACCTTGACATCAAGGTGAGGCCATCGGTCCTCGGTGGCGTTGTCGCCTCCGCCGAAGGCTTGGCGGTCAAACGCTCGCTTTTGAGCTGCATAGGTAGCGATGAAGGCGACGGGCATTTTCCCTTTCACTAGATGACGAAGGTGCACATGGGTTGCCCAGTCCTCTGGAGCAACGTCCTCCGTTTTCCACAACCCAACTTGTTCGTTGAATTCATCAAGCAGTTTGATGCCCAAGTCGACCTCCCGCGGATTCACCTTGGATGTGCCGTCTTGGACCTCCCCACAGTACTTCCCCTTTCGGTCAAAGGCCGAGTCAAACCAGTAGACTGCCTTTTCTGGGTAGATGAGGTGCGATCCTGCACCGAATTTACTTCCGAAATCATCCTTTTTCTTGATGATGAAGCCGTGCTGTTTGAGGCTTTTCTCTCGTTCACCTAGGCCAGCCTTGAGTTGGCCCCCATAGAATCCATTGATGGTGTTCATGATGGTCGAATGCATGCGGTATTGAACGTTCAGGGTCGCTTTGAGAGAGGGGTCAGCATTGATGAAATGACGTTCAAAAAGGGCTGTTGTCACCATTTCCTTGTACCGATATTCTCCTGCGTTTCGGTGGTCATCAAGATCATCCTGTTCGTCCTCTGCCGTCTCCATGCGTGGGTCGTTCCATTCCGGTGGAAGTTGGCGGTGGTCGCCAACCCAGATCACTTTCTTTCCAAGCAAGCAGGCGAGGATGATCTCCGGGGCCGTGGCCTTACTGATTTCGTCAATGATGACGACATCAAACGGCTCAGCAGCGTGTTCCGAGTACCATCGGTAACTCCCACAGAGCGAGGTTGTGGCACCGTGAACATTAACGATGGTCATATACATCTTTTTCAGATCCTCAATCGCCGAAGCATTCGTTGAATCGATGGCTTCAATCCACTCTTTTCGAATGCTAATCCATGCCTCTTCCCTTTCGAGCATGCCGCGATGTTCCTTCTGCCAGTCTTTGCAGGCTACGAGAAGTTCTTCCAGATTTTCGTCCGTAGGGGCTCGGGACGTCGCCGCTGATTCATCACCTTCATCCGACGGTTCGGTTTTCAAAGGCGGCAGCATTGACCGAAGTTCAGTGTAGCTTCGTACAGCGTCCGCATGCTTTCGCTCGAGCATCACGAGTTGTTCGTTGGCTTTTTGCACCGCCTGTTCGGTTTCATTCAATGGGAAATCCTGAAGGTCATCCAAGGTAGATAGACGAGCCAAGAGGAGATCGTTCAACGTGTCCTTTTGCAGTGCAAGGTCATCTTCCTTTTGCTTGATGGACTTAATTTCGTTCTCGAATTCTCCTACTCGCTCATCACGCCATTGCCCGAAGTTTTCTGGTGGCGTTCGTTGTTGAGCCATAGATGCCAAATTTCGATCATTGAGTTTGTTGCCGAGTCGGGCCATGTTCCGTGTGTCATCCGCCCATTGCGGATTTCCCTTTTGTCGTTGAGTCTCCTCCAAAAGGTTGAGTTCCTTTTGCAATTGTGAGGCCGCTTCAAACTCACGTTCTTCTGCGGCTTTATCCAGCGCAGCTCGCAACGCTGCAACTTCTTCACTGACGGCTCCTTCTCCCGAGACATCGTTGAGCGCCAAGATGGCTTGATGGAGGAGTGGAAGTCGTTCTTGGTTCTTCAGGCCCTCCTGAACGGCGGTCAACAGAGACTGAAGGGGCGATTCATCCTGCAACCCACCCAAGTGGACATCGCTCCAACGACCTGCCTCGATGTTGGTTTGTGCTCGAGTGATGATCCGTACCTGATTCTCTTTCTCTTGCGCAGCTCGCTCAATTTCAAGTCGTTGTAGAGCGAATTTTTTCTTTGTTTGCCCAACTTCTTCTCGCTCACGATTGCACTGGTTGACCTGACCGACCAGTCCATCTGCCTCGGAGAGGAAGCGCTTGACGGCTCCAGCATTGGCACGAAGCTTGAGGGCTCGTTCTTGTGCCTTGGCACATTCTTCTCGCACGGAAGGCAAAAAGAACGATTCAACCACGTTGTTTTCAAGGAACGGCTCGGATTCTGGATCGGGGTCTTGCGCAGCGAAATGACCCAGGTGTCGAACAGGTCGCACGTTGGTCTTTGATTTCAGACGGCCAAGGGCGTTGTCCACGGCAAGGTTGGTTTGGCTCGCAATAAGAACCCGTTGATTTTCGTGTGTCAATTGGTTGGTCAACTCGGCAATGACCGTCGTCTTTCCGGTGCCGGGTGGGCCTTGAATAAGGTACACTTCAGGAGCTGCAAGGGCGGACCGCACGGCAAATTCTTGTTGTTCGTTGAGCTGATCGACAAGAGGGTGTTTGAGGGCGGGGGGCTCACTGGGACCGGGCTTGGCTTTGCTGATATCGAAAATCCAGTGATGGAGATTGCACGGGGCTTGCATGTTCTGCAAACGCTCGAGGCCGTCCTTTTCGCGCTTGAGGCTTCCTGCCCGCTTATGTGGGTCGTTAACCAGCAATTGACCGACCAGAGAGGTTGGTTCCGGAATGAACCCATCGTCCAGCCGAACGTGAAGAATAACCTCCTTTTTTGGCAGACCCTTTGGTCTATGAATTCGCTTTGCTTGCCCCAATTCAACCTTTCCAGCGTCGTTTTGAATTTCTTCAGCAAGTGTCTCATTGTCTGACTTGCTTTTGATGAACACGGTGCTATCTGTCTTGTAGTCCATTGGCATATGCTTCAGAAGCCCCAACTGTCGCCCTTCTGATCGCACATAGAGGCGGAGAATTGGGTTCTCGCTTTCAACAAATTCTGCCCTGGTGATTTCACCTTCCCACTTGTTTTCACTGTGACTCGATTCCATCCAGTCCAAGAATTGCTTCCATTCGAGCAGTTCCTCTTCCATTTCCGAGACCTTCGATGACAAACCGTGGAACGACTTGACCAGTGCTTGCGGGGAAATTTCCTGGCGAGTTCCGTTGTAGGCTGCTCGAACCGACATCGGGCACGTGAGAATCAGATCCGTAGGTTCAATTTGTGGCGCTGGCTCTGCGCGGAAGACAGAGGCGATACACGATTGCCCATCGTCGAGGTCTTTGAAATTCAATAGAGCAGCAGGCAACTCACCACCGGGTCCTGCGAGGTTCATGGCCTCGGCATCTTCAGGGTGTGGAAAGACCAGAAACTGAACGGTGTCATTGAAATCAACAGATTTGCGTACAATCTTGCGACAGGATGAGTTTGAAATCCAGCGCTTTAGAATGTCCAAACTGTATTGTTCCCATCGATCCCGATTCATACCCTCAACGCGACGGTACTCATAGGGGGGTTGATGATTTGGGAATAGTAACTCAAAGTTGTTCGCGACCCATTGTGTGAGGCCCGAAGATGCACGGAAGTTATCTCCTGCTTCACGGCCCAGGAAATTCGATGTATGATGGACGGTCAACGATTCGTTGGACGTCAGTGTCTTGGCCATCTGTTCACCGTTCCGCTTACCGAAAGACGTTGTTCCAACATTCAAGTTCTTCGGCATCATTTCATCGCCTCTTGAACCATCTTTTGCGTTCGAGATTGGAGATGATCGAGACTCACGCCAGCCTTTTTTGGGTCCTTGGGGGCTTTCGGGCCGCCAAAGCTTGCAATGAACCCTTTAGGGTGGACAAACCAATCCTTGCCGAGCTCCTCCTTCATGGAATTCAGGTTCATTCCTTTTTTCTGGGCCTTTCGAGACAGCATGATACAGAGGCCATGCTCGCTTTCTCGAACCATAGCCTGGGCACCTTGGGAAAAGATGTCTTTGGCACGAACATGGTGTTCAGGTTTGACAACGGCGACGCCGTTGATAATTTTAATTTCAGAGGCAATGCTTCGCTGTTGATGACGAAGAAGAGCGAATCGTTGTTTTCCTTGCAACAATTCAATGGCTCGGTCGACGATGTCTCGATCGCTAAGTCCGGTCGCTCGCCACACTTCAATCAAGTTGGCCAACACGACTCGGTCATTGCACCGTTTCGCTTGGTCGGTCAAGTTGAGTTGATCCGCCCAGGGCTTCAACTCGATGTAGAATTCGGGATGGCTCTCCTTAATTTGCGAAACCAAGAATCCGAACGCACTACCTGAATTGAGACCCTTGACAGCGCGGGGGCCGTTCATCAGATCAACAGCAATGACGTCCTCTTCAGTGATTTCAGCATCGGCGCGAACAAAAACCACGGCTGCACTGGGCCGTAGGGTGTGAAGGAGTGCGGCACTGAAGGCTGCATCAGCGTCAACAATCATATGTGTAGCAATGGCAAGAGGGTCTTCTTTCTTCAACCAGTCGCTGACGATTTTCGCCTCTCGGTTTGCATCGGTATTTGTGCTCATACTTCATTCAGCACCGTTCACCTACATGAACGAGGATTTAGAAAAACTCACAATTCTTGGTAATTCTCGATGTTTTTCGTAGAATTTGGGGAGAATGTTGGAAAATTCTCGGTCAGTTGTTGCCTCTCGACTGATTGTATGCAAGCCGACCGATGGTGGTGGGTTGGTATGAACCACTTCCGACTTTTGCGATGAGGTTTTTTTCACGCAACAACTTGGTATGAGGATAGATGCTTTTTTCGCTTTTTTTGGCTCGGAGAGCCAATTCATGGACGGTCATGGGCTTGTCTTCGGAAAGAAGAGTGGCAAATATGTCTGAGGCCGCACTGCTTTTTGAGAAAAATTGGACGCCCGGTCCCCATTGTGTGAACAACGGCAAATCAAGGACAAGTCTGCTTGGAGTAGCTGCAAGTTTGGGGTTGTGCCGACTCTCTGTAGCATAAAAGACTGGAAAGGAATGATTTGAGGCGGAGAGCGCCATGGCGACCGGCATCATGTTCGTTCCACCAGTGATGCCTACGTGCCATTCGATGGAATGGTCGGAGAATTCTTCATTCGCCTCACGGACAACGTTGTCGAACGCCTCCATCATGTCGGGGATTGTGTTTTCCTTCCAAGGCTCGTCAATCCAAACTGAGCGTACATCGGGAGGGCCGTCCGGGCCGCAATGATTCCTCCATGAGTGATTCAAATGTTCTTTGACGGAATCTACAACGCCTTCCATGCTCGTAAAACAGTAAATGACGGCCGGGTGCCACTTTGCAATCGGAGGCAACAACACTTCAATTGAACTCCCGAGTGGATTGACTAAGATTCGCAACTTGGGTTTGGGGCGTACGCTCACATGGTGACATCATTGAGATGAACTTGAAACCATCGTTGATGTAGGAGGGGCGATTACAGCACCTGAAAGGGATGGATGTTTCTTCTCGTTTTGTGCCTGCGTCTACTATTATCTTCGGGGCGATGTACGTCAACGTCGGCGTCCAGCACTTCACCAACACGGCCTGGTTCGAACCCATTGTTCCGGCCCTCCTGGGCGACCCGACCATCTGGGTGCTCATCACGGGCGTCATGGAAATCGCCATCGGCGTCGGGCT
>Ga0213865_10002832_pt1 | contig 10842 bp, 12 predicted proteins | sample PICome_6_FD_160100 | JGI IMG/M metagenome (GOLD analysis project Ga0213865, IMG submission 160100) | Coastal seawater microbial communities near Pivers Island, North Carolina, United States - PICO282 | ecosystem: Environmental > Aquatic > Marine > Coastal | place: USA: North Carolina...
ATTATCTGAAGGAGTACCTATGTCTAAGCTGTTACCTAATACCAATACAAAATCTATTACATCTCCTGTAGAAAGATTAGATGCAAATGTAAGTGTAGAACCACTTACTGTAAAACTATCTGTTGGTGCTTGTAGTACACCATTTAATGAAACTAGGAACTGATTAACATTATCATAGCTAGTAAAATTCACACCACTATTTTGCATAGTGTATGCAGCTTGACCATTAACTACAGTTATGCTGTCTAGCTTTACAAAGTTTCCTATTACTGGTGTCTTACCTATATATGCCATTTATTAACTCTTTGGATTATTATTTTTAATTGTTTGTATTCTTGTTTTCCAAGCATCTATGTCATGGTAGATTTCATCTAATTGATCGTTCCAAGAACCATAGGCTTGACGTCTTGTTGCATCTACTTGAGCATTACTCTCAGCAGTATTTGCAGCAGTTTCGTATGATGCTAATTGCTCATCAGTTGGTTGTGCAATATCTAAATTCCATTCTTTAATATATGGATTAGAAACATTACTAATCATGTCATCTTGTAACTTAACATCTTTATTAAAATCTACATTTGAAACACCATTTGCTTCGCAGTAGAGTTTTATTTTTGTACTTAGTTGTGCCATAGTTTGTTCCTCCTTATTCTATAATTCTATATCCACCAAAACTTGTTGCTTTTGTTCTTGCTTCAATACTTACAGTTCCACTTCCAGTATCCATTGTGATAGAAACTTCAAAGTAATCTGAAGCAGAACAGTCATGTATAAATGAACCAGACATTGATAATCTACTTGCATCATTAATATATGGTTTTTCTTGTGCTTGAAAAATGTTGCTTCCATTTTTTCGTATATAAACATTTAAATCTCTAACTTGTGATGCTGTTCCACTTGAAACATTTACATGAAAGAAGAAAAAATATTTACCATCTTTTCCAGTTGGAATTGTGTATCTATAATTTGTTGAATTATCGTAACCACTATCAGTATCAACTACAACATTATCAAAAGTAATTTTAGTATCAGCACCATCAGTTGTAGCTTGATTTCCACTTTTATTAACAAAGAAATATGGTGTACTAGCTATCGCACCACTTGTAATACTATCTGCTATTAATTTTGTTATTGCCATTTAATTAATCTCCTATTCTATATGCTCCAAATGAACAATTATCAGCTTGAAAATTATTGCTTCCACTATTTGCCACAGAATTTATACTTGCAAAAATTTCTAAATAATCGCTAGAACCATTCATATCTACAACTGCGTTTATTGTTAAATCAGCTTCATTTTCATAACCAGTATTCATTAAATTAAAAACACTTCTAACAGCAGAACCATTTTTATATATATTTAATTTTGTATTTTTGTTGTCAGCATTTCCACCACCAGCTCCACCAACAAAATAAGAATATACAAAATATTTTCCAGCTGTTGTAGGAGTAAACCTATAGTTAGTAGAATTATCATAACAACCATCTGTATCAAATCTTTCTTCATCAAATTGAATTTTTGTTAAAACATGATCTGCAACACTTGTTTGATTTGCAGACAAATTTGCTTCAAAAGCTGGATACATTAAATTAGATGTTTTAGCTTTAGTTACTGCGTCATCAGCTAACTGTGCAGTTCCAACTGAACCACTTGGAGGATTTACTGTCTGAACAGCTTTACCTAAATAAATACAGTACATATCATCTGAACTAGCAGTTGCAGATGTTAGTGTTAGTGTAGTACCACTAGCAGTATAAGCTGCAGTAGGTTCTTGCCTTACGAAGTTTATAAAAAGTGCTAATTCGTTTTCATTTACAACAGAATGATCTAATGTATATGAAGTAGTTGCACTTGTAGTAAAGTCTTGCTTTACAAAACTTGTAAAAGCATCTGCTGGTTCCTTACCAATATAAGCCATCTTACGTTATCTCCATTATAGACAATGTTGCATCAATCTTTGCTGAATCTGAACAGTCAATCTTAACAACATCTGTAGTTTGTAAAACGTATTTTCCACCCGATAATAGCTCCAAAGAACTGCCCGCTGGAATGCTCGCATCCTTAACTACTGTTACATTTTCATTTGTTTCTGTATCAGAAGTATTTGATTCTATTTTTACTGATGCTGTAACTGAATTAGTGTGAACATTACAAAGCGTTAAACCAATTACAACAGTTGTTGTTGAAGATGGGACTGTATAAACAGTATCAGCAGTACCAGCACTAGCTGGCATAGCCGCATTTGTTTTTACCTTAAATGTATTTGCCATTTATATCTCCCTTTGTGTATTATATTATATCGTTGTTTTTCATATTGTCAATAACTATTTAGCCGAGTGCGATGGCTAAAGCTGTAGGATCATCTGTAGTAAATCCTTGATTAGTCATTAATGTTACTACTCTAGATAATGCAGCTTTTCTATTAGTTCCACCTGCACCATCATCAACTACAATTAAATCTGATGTAGTTAAATCTGCACCAATATCTGTACCACCATCTATTTCTAATGCTGATAAATCTACTTTACCTGCTGTTGAAATAGTATTTAGTTTACTATCTGCTATTGAGCCTGCTAACATAGAGTTTTCTACAGCACTAGCTGCAATAGTTACAGCTCCACTTGATGCAATACTAACATCTCCAGATACTGCTACTTCTTGATAAGATGTACCATCAGCTACTAATATTTTTGCAGATGTAACATCTGGCATTTTAAATAAAGCACCAACTGTAACATCACTATTAAATGATGCTGCACCTGCAGCACTACCATCAATAGTTAAAAATGTAGTATCAACTCCACCATCAGTTCCTTTTAAAATAATATCTGTATCACTACCTTGTGCATCAATTGTAATATCACCAGCAGATGTAGCAAGTGTAGCTGCTGCATCACCTGTTGATATATCATCTAGTGCAACTGCAGCACTTGTATATGCATTTATCTGAGATGCATTAACATATTTTGTAGTGCCACCATCATCTATTAAAAATTTATCTGAATCTGCTATAGTTATTGCTGTACCATCTGTAGCACCATCTACTTGAATAGCTGCACCTGAAACTTTATCAGCTGTTGATATAGTAGCTAATTTAGAATCTGCAATTGCAGCACTAGAGTTAATATCAGCATTAACAATAACACCACTAGCAATACCAAATACACCTGCATTAGTTAAAGTTACATCTCCACTAGGTACAACTGGATTAAAATTAGTTCCATCTGCAACCATAATTGCAGTATCAGTATTTGTACCCATAGTGATATCATCACCAGATACTGTAAGATCTCCAGTTACTGTTAAGTTATTACCAATAGTAACATCATTAGGTAAACCTATTGTTAAAGCATTACCACTTGCACTTGTTTCAATTTCATTAGATGTACCTTGAATTGTTAAAGTTTCACTATCTAAATCAATTGCAATTGTACCACTATCTGATGTTAAATCTAAATCTTGTGCAGTTACTTGTGAATCTACATATGCTTTGATAGATTGTTGAGTAGCTAATGCAGTTGCACTATCAGATGACATTGTATCTTCATCATTAATAGCTGTAACTGTTGCACCTGATGCTAAAGCTAAACTTGTATTTGCAGTTAATGTAGTAAATGTACCAGCAGCAGGAGTTGTACCCCCAATAACTGCATCTACTGTACCTGCATTAATATCAGCTGTATCAGCTACTAAACTATCAATATTAGCTGTACCATCTAAGTATAAATCTTTAAATTCTAAACTAGATGTACCTAAGTCAATATCATTATCTGTTATAGGAACAATAGCACCATCTTGTAATCTAAACTGTTGTACAGCTGAAGATGATACATTTACATAAAATTCTACATGATCATTAGTATTATCAATTAATACTTTATTATATCCATTTGAATCTCTTAGTGTAGTTACAGGGCCACCACCACCCGCAGTGCCATCATGCGTGTGTCCTGTTGATGCATTAAATGCAGCTAATAACTGATTAAACTCATCATTAGTATCTGCAGCTGCAATCGTATCCCCTGTAGTGTATGTTGATTGTCGTGCACTATAGCCTGCCATTATCTTCTTCCTCCTGGAGTAAATTCTAATTGAAATCCTTTAACTGAAAATGCATCTGCTTGGTTTCTATCATCTATTTTTAAAGCAACTGCAAATCCAGATCCTTCTACTGTTTGTCTTATAAGCGGTGTACCCGATGCTCCATATAATGCACTACCATAGATAGCTGTGCCATATAAAGCTGCACCACCAGCAGAAGTTAAACTTATTTTATTTGGTTGTGGTGTATCTTGACTATCATAGTCATATCTAATTGCTAAGTCTGCATTAACTGAAGTACCTTCTCCCTCATAGTTTAAATTAACCCTTTGCATATATTTTCTTAAACCAGGATCACCTAATACCATATCTGGAGATCTGTAAGTAGCTACAATTGTATCTGTGCTAGCACCATTAGCAAAAGTATTACCTACTTCCATTTTATAAATATAACCATCGTATCCACCAAATACTTGCGTTTCAACATTACTTATAAAATCAGAATCTGTACATGCAGGTTTAATACCTATCATATCAGAATACTCAAAACCAATTTGTCCCGTATTAGGATTAGTTTTTAATACTCCAATAATTCCTTTTGATGACGACTGAGATCCTGCTGTAGTAGGATAGTATATTCTATATTGTGATTTATCTCTAATAACTAATGATGTTATTCTATCCAATCCTACTTCATCAATTCTAGCTTGTATTTGTCTGGATATAGATCCAAGTTCAACGTCACCAATTCTAGCTGTACCAGCAATAGTTCTTAATCCATCTGGTGCTAAAAATATAACATCACCACCAATCTCCTGAATACTACCACCATCTCTACATCCAATATTTCTTGTAACTTCTTGTACGGCAAAATCTGCAGATGATGAGCCAGTTAATTTATAAATTCTATCTATACAAAATATAAATAATTCATTTCTAAATACTCTTAATCCAACTACTTCAGAGTCAACTTTAAATGATCCTGCACCATCAGCTGTATTAAAATCATCTTCAGCAAAAGGTGCACTAAACAAAACTTCTTGTGGATTTGTAGCACCTGCATAAAACATATGGTTTTGAAATGCTTTTACAAACTTAGGATTTGTAGGAGCTGTACCACCACCTGTTGCATTTATAGGATCAACAGCAAAACTTTCATTAATTGATTGTGCAGCTGAGTGTCCTGTTGCTATAATTACTTTATCAGTCCCATCAAAATTATATTTTTCAAAATCATATGCTCTAGTAGATGTACCTAAACCTGTAGTTAAACTTGTCCAACTACCTGAAGTTGTACCTCTATGTATATCACCACCTCTAGCTACAATGATTTGTCCATTAAATATAATTGCACAGTCTATCACTAAACTAGTATTGCTAGATCCTTGTGGTACAATTGTGCTATTGTATAATGCTGTACCACTAACTCGTCTGTATCCACCCTTAATATCTGGTTCAAAGTTTCGTAGTATAAGTGCTTCACCAGGAGCCATAGAGAACACATCTTTATTGAGTGTCAAACCTCCTGCACAACTAACTACAAATGGTGATATTAAATCAGTAGATGGCATTATGATGTAATTTTCTTATCTGCTAGTCTTCTTAATGTTTCTAATTCGTTAAAATTTAAATCTCTAATTATATCAGATACATCTTCACCTTTTTTATATTTATCAATATAATCATTAATTTGTTTAGTATTTAATTTATCAGACAGATCTGCTTTTCTTACGGGCTCTTCCTTATCTCTACCTTGCATTTTAAATTTATCTGTTTGATAATTCATATTATCTTGAACTTTTTTATTATCTTCTCTAATAGCCATTAGTTAACTCTGCCTCCTATGTTTAATGAAATACTTTCTGCTATTGTGTCTGTTCTCATATAATCATTCTTAGTTGCATAGTCTACTTTTAGTAACCTTAATTTTCTTTGAAAGTCTCTATCAGCTAACTGTGCATGTTGAGGATCAGATCTTAACATATATGTATAATATTTTGCTCTATCTATAATTAATGTTCCAAATCTATCTGGTAAACTCATAGTATCACCATGAGCAGATAAATCTGTATGTGTTGTATAGTATATATAACTTACTGCAAACTCATTACTATTTGGTCTTGGGCTTATGCCAAATGTAGAATGGTTAGGTAATATGTAAACTCTTAATGGGTTTGCATAATTACCACTATTGTTTGTATCATCAGTAGGTTTATAATTTTGTATGTAGTTATCATATGATATGTAAGTCATCTTTCTATTTAAAATATCGTTTCTTGATATTCTTACATAATCAACTGTAAAATCCCCAGTTGTAGATAATTGTATGTGTGTAGTTGTAGCAGTTGCAGTAAATGTAGTATTTAAAATATTACCTTCACCATAGTTAGTAACTGTTATACTACTACTTTTATTTTCTGTACCACCTGCACTTGTACCTACAGCTACATCAAGTGTATCTGCATTTGCATTTGAGTTTAAAACTCTAACCTGTAATCTGTAAGTTTTATTTACAACTGTAGAAAATGATTGTGATGCAGATGCATTACTTAAACTTAATCTACCATTACCTGAACTAGAGTATGCTGGAGATCCACTTTGTGTTGTCCAACTATCTATATTAGATGTAAACTCTCCATTAGTAACTAATTCTTTTGGCCCTATTGAAAATGAATCCATATCTGCTTTTCTAAAGTCAGCAGGAAAATCATATTCATTGTCACCTATTTCTAAATTCTGTGTAGTTCTTGCATATAGCAAAGGTATTTCACCTGTTTCATTATAAATGTCATGTATAGATTTATTTATAAAATCTTTAACTGCAGTTTGAATTCCTCTGCTTGAAGCAAAGTTAGCAGAAGTTAATTCGATTTCGTTTAGCTCTCTAAGAGTTCTGTTTGTTAAAGTTAAATATGTTGTTGACATTTATTCTCCTGATATATCAAGGGGGGATTGCTCCCCCCAAGATAATTAGCTATTAACTAAATGTTACGTTTTGTGCGTCTGTATCAGCATCTGATCCACCTTTATCAAGTGAAACCATAGTTGCCCATACTCTTACTTTTGCGTTAACTGCAGCAGTAGCAATAGTAGCTCTGATTGAATCAGCAGAACTATATGCAAAAGGTGCAGCTAATACAGCTTGTTGACCAGTAGAAGTTGGTGCAACTGCAGTAACGTATTGATCTCCGTCAACACTGTCACCTAATGCAATTGTACCAGTACCAGTACCAGCTGATAACACATCAAAACCTGCAGCAAGTACAACAGTATTTGCTGGGATTCCAATGATGTCAAAAGTGTCAGTAGCAGCATTAGTTGTAGAAGAAAAATCTACAACTTCTGAAGCTATTCTTACAGTATCGCTTGATGCTTTGATCAAAGCGTTTGTGTTTGAACTATTATAATCAGTCATTGTTTATATCCTCCTACGATTAACCAATTGTGATTACGCCAGATCTTACTGCTTCGTCTCTAAGAATTTTTCTTCCGAAAACGTGTAAGCCTCTAACGATATCAGCGAATGAATCAGGGTCTCTGATTAATTCTGTTTTTGCAATGTGATTAGCTGTTGCTATAGCAGATGAGTGTCCGTATAAGAACGCATACTCGTTAGCTCCAGCAGAACCAAATGTATTAGCAGAAACACTTCCACCAGATACAGCAATTGCATTTGTTGAGTACATGTTAAAACCAAATAATGGTCTGTCTGTGACTTTACCATTTCTGATTTGAGATGCACCGCCATCAGCCATTACTGATTGGTCAGAAAGTTTAGCACCTGATTTTCTTAATTGCTCAAAAAATTCAGGTGGTGCAACTAACCATCTATTTTCTTCTGGCACATCATTTTTATCTAAAACTTTTTTAGCCGCTGAAACAACGTCTGATAAAGTATCAGCTGCTGCATCACCATCAATTGGAGAAGCGTCAGTTCCAGTGTCGCCTGCAGATGTAGAAGCGTTATCGTAGATAAACTTCAATACATTGTAGTCGTAGTTTTTCTTTAATGAATATGCACCTGAAGAGGTTGCAAGAGCTTCAAAGTTAACATGAGATTGTCTTTCTTCAATATCATCTACTTTAAAAGCAAAGTATGAACCTTGATCAACTGTCATAGTAATTTGATCGTCAGCTAAGTCTTGTGTAGACACAGCTGTACCTCTTGCATAATCTGCAACAGTGATTGTTGGTTCTTTTATTATTTTAACAGTATCGCCAAAATTTTCAATTTCTCCAGCGTAATCAGTGTTAGTAATGTCTTCTACCACTGATGCTCTTCTGAAGAATTTTTGAACCTTCTGACTAAAAATTTGTGGAGTGAAATTACCTGAAGGTAAGTTCGAATATCCACCAGCACTTCCAAAAGCCATGGTTGTACCCTCCTTTAGTTTAGTTTAGTTGATTGTTTAACGTTGTTCAATCCTACCTTCTAAACGAGCAAGATCTATTTCTTTTTCTAATTTCTCAAATTCATGAGCTTTTAGTTTAGAAATTTCACTTGTAGTCCAAACTCTCTTCTTTGGCATATCAGTTTCAGTACTCTTCTTTGTTTTAGAAATTGCTTTAGCAGCTTCTTTCTTAACGTCAGTTTCCTGCTTTTTACTTAACTTACTAATGCCTTGATCCATTTTATATAAATCAATTGCTCTAGCAGCTAAAGTTGCATTAGATGTATTTTCATACAACCAACCTTGTATAGTAGGATCCTGTCTTTCAGCCCATTCATGAAATGAATCTTGTTTCCTTAATTCATTAAAGTCTGGGTGTAGTTTTAAAAGTTCTACTTCTGCTTTTTCTTTTGCAATTTGTTCCTGTTGTACTTTAAGATTTTTATATTTATCTTCAAGTTCTGCAGTTTGAGTAGTGGCCTTTTCTATAGCTATGGTTTCAACCATATCATATACATCGGGGTACTCTTTTCTCCATGCATCTAATTCTTGTTTAGATTTAGGAGGATTAAATTGCGAGTTTCCTGATTCTAATCTAGCACGCAAAGATTCTAATTCGTCCTTGTGTTTTTGAATAGTAGAATCATAGTGTCTTTTTAAATCGTCATAACGTTTCTTAAAGACTCTATCTTCAGCTCTAGCAGGGCGTTCAGCGATAGGAGTAGCCTGATTATCTGTTTGATCTGCAGTCTCTTCAGATGCATCGGTGTCCTTCTGTTCGGTTGCTGCGATTGCTTCTTTTTCTCTTTGTTCCCTTTGATATTTAGCTAACTCACCTTTTGCAAATGCTTCAACTTCGGGATCATCTTCACCTCTGTCTTTATGATAAGGATTTACATTTGGTACTTTAACTTGTTTCTCTTCGGAAACTTTCTTTTCTTCTTCCATTATTTTTACCTATTGGGTTGAGTGCCTTATGGATAAGGGTAGCTCGATTCCATAATTGTTGTGGGCTGAATTAGACTTGTTCAGTATCTATTGCTTGGTACTGTTCTTCTTCAGGTGGCACAGGTTGTTGATCCATCTCTTGTGTAGATGAAAGATCTGCTATAAAACTTTCTACAGCGTCTCCTTCATCTGCCCCACCATATCTTTTAGTTGCAAAGTTTTTTACAACTGAGACTGGTAAAACTACGTTCTCTTCTTGCCCTGTAAACTGATCAATTAATTGACTAGCTTCTGGTGCAATTTTTTTAAGAACGGCTGCAACAGATGGAGCTAGAACTGTATCTAATACAATTTTATCTTCATCTGTTAGAGATTGAATTTTGTCTGCTACTTGTTCTGTAGGTTGTGCTGATTCCATTGGGGGTGCTACTCTTGTTTCAGCGGGTTTAATTCTTTTTGCTTGCATAGCTTCAGGTACTTTCATTTTACTCATGTCTGGAGCCTTTGGTGTAAATGGTTTTTTATCTACTAGTCCAGTTGTAGTAACTTTATTTCCTCTTTCTATTGCCATTAAATATGCCTCTTACCTTTTGCAATTATATCATTATATGTTTTATCAGTAACAAAATTACCAATTAACCAACATAAAGGTTCTCCAATACCTGCATAGATTCTTCCAAGTAAATCAAACTTACCTTGTTTCATTCTCCATGCAATATCATTTGCTCTATGTTGTGCAATATGTTTCCATATTTTTCTATATGTAGGATATTTTTTAATATGTCTAACAGTTGGTACTGCCCAAGATAAATATCCTTTAATATGTTTTTTAGTTAATTTACTATATGTAAATCTAATATCTCTTACCCAATCTTCTGTAAGCATCTCTCCTGTTTTATGTAACTCTGTACATATAACACGTTGACTTCCTCCAGTAGCTCCACTACCACCACTAGTTCCTGGTTTAGTTGTACCTGTTACTGGTGCAGATTTTTTAGCAGCTTTATAATCTTTTTCTTGCTTTTTCATATTTTGAGTATCATCATAAAACTTATCACCAGGCTTATAGCCTTTTCTAGCAATTGTTTTTTCTCTAGTTGCAATTCTTTTAGCACCAGCTTTTTCTAAATTACCATATCTAGAAGTTCTATTCATACCTGCATATAAATCAGTTGCAGGATTACCAGCTATTCTTTGTCCATCAACACTTCCGCCTCTAACATTAAAATATGTTTTATTTAAAGCTACAGCTCCTGCTGATTCACCAACTGGTTTTCCTATGGCTTTAGCAATTTGAGATATAGGCCCACTACTTAATACTCTTCCTACACTATCTGCTAAAGTTTTTAAACCTGTGCTAACTTTTTTAAGTGCAGTTGGCTCTACTTCTATATCTTCTGTAGGTTGTGTGCCTGGATCTGCTTCTATATCCGTACCACCTATTTGTGCTGTAGGATCAGT
>Ga0213865_10002833_pt1 | contig 10841 bp, 10 predicted proteins | sample PICome_6_FD_160100 | JGI IMG/M metagenome (GOLD analysis project Ga0213865, IMG submission 160100) | Coastal seawater microbial communities near Pivers Island, North Carolina, United States - PICO282 | ecosystem: Environmental > Aquatic > Marine > Coastal | place: USA: North Carolina...
ACCTACTACATTGAACTGGGGCTATGACTACACAGCTAACTATACTAAACAAGCGTTTACATTCGGCTCTAGCAACATTGGCGAGTACGGTGTTTCTGAGTATAACACTACAGCAGAGTACACCTCTTCTATTCTAATCAACACACCAAAGGTTAACACTAGCGGTAGTGGTGAGGTAGTAACCATTGGTATTGAAGCAGAGGTTAATGGTGCTGCTTTTTCTATTCAAAAAATTGACATACACGCTCTACTAGGGAGACTTATCTAATGTCTAATTACACTAAGACAACTAACTTTGCTACAAAGGATTCTCTCCCTTCAGGCAATGCTGCTAAGATTGTGAGAGGTACAGAGATCGACACTGAATTTAACAACATTGCCACTGCCAGTGCCACTAAAGCTGACACTGCTAGTCCTACTTTCACAGGTACTGTAACAGCCGCTACCGTGAACGTCACAGGTACATTGACGGCTGACACAATTACTGGAGGGTCATACTAATGGCTTTAAGCGATTTATTTAAAAGCAAGGCAGCGTTGGACGCTATAGGAGGCGCGGGTTCTTACTTTCTAGGTAAAGAAAACATAGAAGCTGCTCAACAACTTGGGCGTGAGACTCAAGCAGGGATGCAACAGCTAGGTACACAGGTACAGGAAGCTACTGCGTTTAGACCATACACTGTTACTAGTGGTCTAGCTAATGTAGCCGCTACACCTGAAGGTGGCTTAGGCGTTACATTATCTCCAGAGCAACAAGCGGCACAACAGCAACTGCTAGGTCAAGCTACAGGATTGTTTGGTCAGGTAGGTGCAGACCCTGCTACAGCACAAGCACAGCTATATGAGCAAATGAGAGCCGTACAGCGTCCTGAAGAGGAACGTCAGCGTCTAGCATTAGAAGAGCGTATGCTGTCACAAGGGCGTCTAGGGTTGTCCTCTGCCGCCTACGGTGGTGCTTCCCCTGAGTTATTGGCTATGGAGACTGCACGACAGGAAGCTATGGCACGAGCTAACTTAGGTGCTAGACAGCAAGCACAGGCAGAGCAGTTACAAGCAGGTCAGCTAGGCGGTATGCTACAGGCCGCAGGTTATCAACCACAGGCTCAAGCATTAGGGTTGTTTGGTGCTGCTCAGATTCCTGCACAGCTACAGCAAAGAGGTCAGATGGGTGGTGCGGAGCTTAGAAGTCAGCTAGAGCAGACAGGACTAGAGTCCCGACTACAAGCAGAGCAGTTGGCTAACCTATTGCAGCAACAACAACAGCAAGGTCTAATGACTAGCTTGTTAGGTACACAGCCTACAATACAAGAAAGATTACTTGCTGAAAAGCTAGGTGTAGACCTTGAAGAAGACGGTGGTCTATTAAGCTACTTAGGTGTAGGTGACGCTCCTACTCCAGATTGGATTAAAGCGTTAGACCCTACACGTTTGTTTAAAGGAGAATAACTAATGGCTAAGACAGATATTGCAGGACTCCTTACAGGCGTACCTAGTGGTGGTATTGACCCTATGATGGGAGGAAATATAGCGCAGCAACGGTTAGCCTTTGGCGCACAACAAGCACAAGGTTTACAAAGGGCTGCTCGTGGGCTAATGGGTCAAAGCAGAGGCACTCCTGCTGAACAACTACAGATGGCTATGGCTCAGTTAGACCTAAGTAATCCTGCTGACCTGCGTAAACTTGCAGGTATACAACAAGCTACTGGTGATTTAGCAGGGGCAGCTAAGACTGCGGCTGCTATACGTGAGTTGTCAGTAGAGGGAAACACAAGGACAGCAATAGCAGAGGCTTTAGTTAAATTAGGTGATCCTGATAATGCTCAGAGAGTGATGGATAAGACACTTCCTTTAGCGCAAGGACAACAAATAGTTATGGCTTTAGAGCGTGACGCTAGAGACTTAGAAGCTAAAAGACTTAAAGCAGAAGCTAAACTACCTGCTACTATTAAAACACAAAGAAGATTATTACAAGGTCAAGGCGTTCCTGATGACCATCCTATCTATGCTGAAGTAGAAGCAGGAGATTATGGAGAAAGTACCACTACAGAGTTTAACACCATAGCCAAGTCTCTTGTTCCTGACCCTAACGTAACACGAGACAGTTCTACAAAATATGTGTTACCTTCTGGTAAAACAGTATGGGCTGCTGAAACTAAAATAGGTAAACAACCGAAAGAACTTATGTACGCTTCAGGTGTAAATGCTGACGGAAGTACAAAGTACACTGCTCTACCTACAGACGCTAAAAAATACACAGATGAAACTAAAGCAGGAGTAACAATCACTAGACAAGATTCTGAAGATGCGCGGTTTCAAATAGTAGACGCAGGTAAGCGTGCAGGTTATGATAACTCTGCCTTTAATAACTTAACGTCTTACGAACAAGATCAGTTAATTGATGATATCGCTGCAAGAACAAATGAAATAGTAAAAAAAGATGGACTCAACGAACCTGAAGCTCGGCTTCAAGCTGTTCAAGAACTGTATATTAACAGGATTGAAGAAACTCCCAAAGAGGAACGTAGTTTTTTGAAGGGAAATACTTATCGTTTGAAAGCTGCCCCTGAAGGTAAGGGAGGTTTAGACCCTGAAGAAACTGCGGCAGGAGTAGCTGCGGGTACTCAACAGCCTTTAGGAGAAGGAGAAGTAGTTGAGGGAACTATCATAGCGGACAAACAAGGTAATAGAAAAATTTTACGTAACGGACAATGGGTGTCTCTATAATGAAAGTACCTGAAGGTTTTACAGTTGTTGAAACTCCTGTTTCTAAGTCTTCTATTATACCTGAAGGTTTTACAGTTGTTGAAACTCCTACAGAAGCAACTCCCTATGTCACAGAGGAAGGTAGTCAACGTCCTTTGGAGTTCTCACCTTTCTTAATGCTTGAACCTTTACGTAGACTAGGTGATTGGATAGGCGTTACGGATACTCCAGACTACAGGGAAACTCCGTCAGGTGAAAGGATTACCCGCATAGACGAAATGGCTGCTGCTTGGGATCAAGGGTCTGCTGATATAGGTCGCTTGAGCAGAGCAACTGAAGCTTTTGCGCCTACTTCTGTGTGGGTAGACGCTGAAGATAACATACTAGGGCCAGTAGATTCTCCTAGCTCCACAGCTTACGGCACTTTAGAAGGTGCTAGGTTGATGCATCCTCGTGAAAGGTTTGGTGATGCCTTCATGGACACCATGTCCTATCAAGAAAGAATACAACATATAGAAAAACTAAGAGTTTCTGAGGCGCAGGAAAGACATGCTGATACTTTAGCTGTTCAATCTCAAATAGGTAAAGATGTTACATCAGACACTATAGGTAGCGTAGGTGCTGAATTAGGAACGCCCACTACTGCAATCCCTATTGGCCGCGCACTTAAAACTATGGTAGGTAGTGGAGCAGCTATCTCTGGTTCTTCTGAACTAACGAGACAGATAACTTCAGGAGATTATGACGTAAAAACGTTAGGCCTTCACACAGCAGCAGGGGCTTTACTTACGCCTCCTTTAGCTGCACCAATAAGAACCACTAAAGCTGTAGCTGAAAAAACCAAAAACACAGTCAACTACGTAACAAATAAAACCAAAGCTATTGCTTCTAAAACAGGATCTACTAAAGCTGCTAACTCTGTTGTTGCTAAAATGAATGATAAGATAGCTGACAAAGTTGTGGCTAATGTTCCTGAAGAAGAGATAATACCTACTGTTTTAAAAGAGATGGGTCTAAAGAACAAGGACGCTTTAGTAGTTTATAATAATTCTACTTTAGGCGCACCTGTAATACCTACGTTAGATGACGCTGCTAAAGTAGTAGCTGCTCGTAATAATCCTTTAGCTTCCACCACTATGATAGGTAAGGCTTGGGATGAGCTTGCGGCTCCCTTACAGCAGGTTATTAAATTAAATAGCCAACGTGTTGGTAACTTAATGCGTGAGTATGAATTCAGATCAGCAGTAAATACGGCTAATACTCAAACTAAGACTCAACCTTTTTTACAATACACTACAAGATTAATTAAGAAAGAAAAGAATCCAGAGATTAAAGCTAAGTATCTTGACTTTCAAGACGCTTTAAATAACGGTCAGTTTAAGACAGCACTTAAGATAGCGGATGAAAACTTCCCTGAATTGACTAAGCAGTTTAAAATTAAAAACGCACAAGGTGTAGAAAAGAATGGCCCAATAGTTGAACTTCTTGATGACATTCATAAGAGAGCATTAGCTTCTGGTATGAAGATAGGAAGAAGAGTCAACTTTTTCCCTCGTGTGATTAAAGACCTGCAAGGTATCCAAGAAGCGGTAGGCACTGCGGGAGTGTCCGTAGCAGATAGGGCATTAGCAAAGATCGCTAAGAAGAAAGGGGTAGAAGTAAATGAGCTTGATGATAGTGTAGTATCAGATGTCTACAATCGTATCCTAGCGGGTAGTAAAACAGGACTACCTACTAAAAGAACAGAGGCTTCTCGTACTATCCAAGAAGTAACCCCCAAGCTGCGAGAGTTTTATCACGATGCTCCTACAGCTTTGACTATCTATACTCAACGAATGGAGAGAGAGATAGCTAAACGTCAGTTCTTTAACCAACAGAACTCTTTAAAGAAGGTTAAAGGTACAGACACTGTAGACTTAAGTGAAAGCATTGGCGAGATGTTAGCTCAGATGAGAGTAAAGGGTGAACTCAACCATACACAAGAAGATAACTTAAGGGCTTTACTTACTGCTCGTTTTGACGGTGGCGAAAGAGCCATGAACAGGACACTAGCTTCTGTTAGAGATATACAAAACATGGCACTGCTTGCTAACTTTAGATCAGCCTTAATACAGTTAGCTGACGTAGGTAGTTCTGTATATGTCAACGGCTTAGGAAATACAATCAAAGAAATAGCGACAGGAATAAAAGGCTCTAGGATTCAACCAGAAGATTTAGGTCTGCTGAACCGTACCTCTATAGAGTTTGGCAACGTGGATGGTTTCAGTAAGGCTCTTGATGCGACCATGAAAGGATCGCTATTTACTAAGATTGATAGAAGCGGTAAGCGTATCTTCATTAATTCTTCCTATAATAAATATCAAAAACTAGCTGAAAAGAACCCTTCTGCTTTTATAAAAAAATGGGATGAAGTGTTTGGAGATGAGACTGTTAAACTGATGGAGTCTCTGAAGAAAGGCGAAGTAAATGACAACGTAAAGCTCATGCTTTGGAATGAGTTGTCGGAAGTTCAGCCTATCTCTTTATCAGAGATGCCTAAAGCCTACTTAGAAGTTCCTAACGGGCGTATTTTTTACGCTATGAAATCTTACATGCTTAAGCAGTTAGGCTTAGTTAGAAAGGATATTGTCAATGAATACAGAAAAGGAAACAAACAAGAGGCTTTAGTCAACGCTACTCGTTATGCTTTAATCATGGGTACAGCTAACGCTACTGTACAAGACGTAAGGAACTACGTTAAGTCAGGCTTTGATACAGAAGGCATGGCTGTAGATTTTACAGACGCTTCTACATTTGCAGACACAGCTTCAGACGCTTGGGTACAGGCACTTATGGATATTGTATTCTTAAGTAAGTACCAAAGGGAACGTCACTTAGCAAACGGAGAGTACGGTGAATTTATAAAATCTCAACTAACTCCTGCAAGTTTAGGTTTGGTTGATATGGTAGGTAAAGCAGCTATGGAACTAGCTGACGATGAAGAACAAGACTACGATGCAGTTAAAAAAGTAGTAACTAAACTTCCTATTGTTGGTCAAGACATATACACCTTTATGTTAGGCGGTGCTGAAAAGACTATAGAAAAGAAAAGAGAACAAGAAGCACAGCAAAGAAGGAAAGAGCGTTTGAAAAGAGCGATGCAATAAAAAAGGGGGCATTGCGCCCCCAAGTTGTAACATGTTATATCTAAACTATCTCACATGCACCACCTACACACGCTAACTCCTGACTCCCTGTCGTGTTATCCTCTTTCTCAAAGTGTTCCAGATCATCCCAGTTCACCCCCTCTGGCATAGCCGCAAGTAACTCCTCATACTTCTCAGCGTCTATGTCCTCATACGGAGCTTGTTGATATACATGATCGCTATACGGCAACAGACTAATACCACTACACAGATCAAAGTTATTCCATATCCACTGTGCAACTTCCAAGAACTCATCGTCTGTGTAGTAAACAGTAATGCTTGGTTTATGCTCACACCAGAATTCTTGGTACTTCTTCCATAGCCTCAGTTGTTGCAGAGCATCAATATCATTAACCTTAGTACTTTCTTCAGGTGCTTTGATGGGGAAACTGAATACCAGTGACGCTTGACTCATCAGGTCTTGCTCTACTGGGAATCCTGTTGTTTGCATAAACTGTGCAAGCGGGTCTTTCTTGTCGCTACGTACTCTGCGAATGTAATGCTCAGAGAAGCGAGGATGGATACCACTAGCACTATCGACAAGCTGAGATACTGTACCGCTAGGCTTAACACAAGTAATAGCCGCAGACTGATTAATTCCAAGTTTAGTAGCCCACTTCTCATTAGTCTTAATAGCAACGTCACGTATCTGTTCAAGCCACTTCTCCAAGTCAGGTGAGTTTTTACCTAATAAGTAGTGATCCATGATGCCTGTCATGCTCACGCCTAGCAATGCCTCCTCTTCCGTATTTCTCTTCCACACATTCCGTAAATACCGGAAGTCTGTCAACGTAGCCTGTAGTGTACCAATGATAGCCGCTACCTCACACTTTCTTTTTAACGAAGCTAGGTCATCATCTTGCCGAACTACAATCTCTGACAAGTTACAGAACTGATTACTGCGTAGGATAATCTCAGAGCATGGGTTAGTACCAAAGTCCTGCTCAGGGTCACGCCTACCGTTACGTCCTGCAATCTTCTGTGCCGCTACACGACTGAAGATACCTCGCTCTCCTGCCTTAGACTCGTACATGTTCTGCATCTCTGCAAGGAATGACTCAAAGTCTGGCTTCTCAGTGTACGCCACAGAGTTGTTAGCAAGCCTACGCTGCCCTTCTGTGTCCCACCAGTTGCCATTCTTAGCCTTAGCCATACGTGGATCTGACAAGTTAGACAAACTAATCAGGGCTGACCTACGCACACCCCCGACTACTACGATGTCAGCAATCTTACAGCATACATCATGGCACTCAATGGATGTCAGCTTGCGACCTGCGGCCTTCTGGAAGATACCTACGCAGAAGTGGAACAAATCATCAAGAGGCTCTGGCCCACTAGCTCGACCACCGAATGTCTTTAGTCTAGCCCCTGACTCCCGTACCTTACTCATGTCCCACTTGGGTATCTTACCTGCGTACAGTAGGCTGATAAGCTCACGGAATGCAGACGCCCAACCTATCTTGCTGTCAGCTACTACGATCACACTGTCAGTCTTGTGGAATGTCTCAGCAACGATAGGTAGTTTGTTGATGAAGTTACGTTCAACACTAAAGCCTACACCTGTGCCGCACATCAGTACATACATAAGCTCGTCAAAGCTACGTGGTGAATCAATGTGTAGGTAGCTACAGTTAAACCCTGCTACGTTGTCCTTGTTCAGTGCCTCTCCTGCTGTCATCATACAGCGCATACTAGGCATGACCTCTAGGTTAAAGATAGCATTGAATAACTTAAGTGCTTCCTTGTCGTTTATCTGTCCACGGTCTTTCCAGAAGTCTACGTATCTGTTGACTGTCTCATCCCAACGCTCTCGTCTGCCTTCCTCTGGTAGCCAACGTGCGTACCTGCTCTTGTGTATAAACTGTTGATACTGATCCACTAGTTATTCTCCTCTGTTACTATTGCTGTTAGTTTGGTTAAGTACCAACCTGCCTTCTGTAAGTCCTGTACCTGCTTACCCTTGTAGTCATAACGCCACAGGTACTTCATGCAGTTGCCCTTGAGATAGCCTTTGAATGCAACACTGGACATGGACTCCTCTATTGCATCAATACATTCTATGTTACCTGTATTGTAATGGCTTGGGTTATTCACTGGGTCTAACTCTTTAGCTTCTTCTTCAGCCAACTGTTGCCACTTCTCTAGCCCTGTCTTTATTGTCGTCTCTTTGTAGTCCTTGGTCACTCTGTCCCACTCTGCGGGGCTTACGTCATTCAGTCTCATCGTCAAAGTCCTCTGCTATTCTGTCAAAGTTTCTAATTATCCTACGTTCAAATGCCTCTACTAAATCGTATGTCGTGATTGATAATAATTCACAAGTCAACTCTTCATCCAGATGCAATACTAATTTCTCTTTAAGCTCCTCTAGTGTCATAGCCATTATACTTTCTTCCTTTTAATATAACGTGTTAGTTCTTTGGCAGTCTCAATGGTGAAGTGTTTGAATCCTTCTTTGTCACACCACTCTCCCATTGTTATCTTGCCACCCTTACGTACCTTCTTGCTAGGATTTGACAACACAAAGACTAACTCCCACTCTGGCATTGAGTCTCGTATGGCGGTATACTTCTGAGTATCACCGACCCTAAAGAAACCTTTGCACTCAATTAGTATTGCTTTACCCTCGTGAACAAAGTCCGGTAGGTACTTCTTGTGTACTGTGTAAGGTAAATCATAAGGCTCAAACTTGTACTGTCCGTCTAGCTTCTCTGATAAATCCTTCTCAAGTCCTGATCTAAAAGCCCGTTTCATCTAGCGTAATCTCCTCTACTCTTGGTTCATTAACTACATCAACTAAGAACTTAGGGCCAAATGAATACTTGAACACCCTCATGTTAGGATAGCAATGCTCTTTAAACTGACAGTAAGAACAACCTATCGCTAACTTCATGTTGCCTGACTTGCCATCAGGTACTGGATCATAACAATACTCAGTTGGCTCATCTCCCTCAACAAGCTGCTTGATGTGCTTGACTCTATCAACAATAGGCTCCTTGAGTTTCTCACTATCTGTGTTCTCAAGGTCATACTTAAGATAAGTCAAGTGACCATTGGCTTTATCCATAGTCAGCCAACCTACCTGTGTCTCACCACAATCGTGAGCGTAGGCTTTGATCTGATCTATGTAACCAAAGGAATCATCATCAACTAGGCTACCATCCTTGAACTTCTTAAACCCAAAGCTACTGGCAGACTTAACGTCAGTCACTACGCCATCTATCTTGCAGTCCATGTGACCAACTACACCTTCTACCTTACACACCTTCTGCTCGTCAGTGACTGTGTGTCCTGCCATGCGAGTCAAGAACAACAGCATCTCCTCAATCAAGTGTCCGTACATAAACTTGATGTAGGTATGTGGTAGCAGCTTCTCTCCATCCGTACCGTTAAAGTGATTCCAAAGATAGCGGTCAGTGCGGCCAATGTTCGACAAGCGTAGCTTGCGGTTATCCTCTCGCTTTTCTCGACCAAACTCAGTACGCATCAGTGCCTTGACGCCTTCACCAAACTTCTCTATCTCTGCCTCCACATCTACAGATGGGTCAGCGTCCTTGCTTTCCATCAATGCGTAGATGTCCTGTACTACAGTGTCCGTTGTTTTATTAATACTCATGTATCACTTCCAGTATCAGTTCGTTAGCTATAGGAGGTGGGAGTTTGAACCACTCGTTAATGTTGTCACATTCCTTTGCTAGTCTCGTATGTGCCGCTGTTTCTGCCGCCCTCCTGTCATCTACCTCGTAAGTATATACTAACGTGTAGTCCCTGAAGGGTGAGGATGTTTGATAGTTATTTAGCCTATCTCCTGCGTCTACAGCCATACCTACCTTGACCCAACCTTCCCATGCGGGGTTAGTAATGACGTACACCTGACCCTCTGGATTAGACTTGTAGTTCTCTAGGGAACTAAAGGCCGCATCCTCAAACCCTTTGTACCTTCCTGCTTTGTACAAAGGATGTGTCTTAGGTACGTATTTACCGTTGACATACATTCTTCTAGGGCCATTCTGTTTATTATGCTTGCCGTTAAAACAACCTTTGCACATCTTCTGGCCTCTTTCAGCCATGGAAGGAGCCCAGTTATCTCCTGCAATTAATGACACACCGCAGGAGTAACAAGAGGCTTCAGTGTGTGTCTGCCCAACTGTTTCCGACTTTGTAATCTCCTGTAAGTGGACAGTTGAGTTTGTAGTGGAGTCCTGCGGCTTCAATACAACTGACTGCCAACCGTCCGAAAACCTCTGATTTCTCTTGCTCGACCTCTGTCTGGATTTCATCATGTATGTTTCCTATAATGTTAAACTTTATACCCCATATTGTAGCATACTCTTGCAACAAACACAAGGCTTTCTTCATCACTACGGCTCCTGCTGACTGCAATAGACTGTTCAATGCAGCGTGTTCGGATCGTATTGACACCCGTCTTCTATCCAAGCCAAGAACATAGCCTCTTGTAGCCGCCACTCCAACTCGCTCTCGTAAGTCTCTAAGAGATGGCGTATTTGCGAGGAACTTTTCCTTAAGTCTTCTGCCGTCCTTTGCAGTTCCTCCAACGATACTTCCGATCTTGGCGTCTCCTGCTCCATAAAGGAAAGCGTATATAAAAGTCTTTGCTTGATCTCTAGTTTCAACGCCCGAAGCCAACTGGTTTGCCGTGTGTATATCTCCATTGAGAATTTCATTAGTGTAGTCCTCGTCATTCATGTAATGGGCAAGCATACGCAACTCTAAACCACTAGCGTCACAGCCCACAAGTTTATATCCCTCCGGTACTGTCCACACATCACGACACTCTCTGCCATAGGGTGAATAGACTGCCGGTACTTGACCCATGTTGGGACTAGAGTGCGTCATACGGCCTGTCACAGCACCACACGCATTGACGTACCCATGTACTCTACCATCGTCCTCGACTGCATCTAACCAACTCTGAACCTGTGCTACACGCTTCTGT